>ULVV01000861.1_pt1 | contig 20748 bp, 20 predicted proteins | sample 1959761 | NCBI WGS metagenome assembly ULVV01 (sample SAMEA4835795, study PRJEB28245) | human gut metagenome | biome: gut microbiome; material: fecal sample | place: Denmark | collected 2008
GAGAAAGAGAATATCCCCCTTTCCCGCGTCCCCCACACGGTGTGGGGGATAATAGAGTGCGCCCTGCGGGCGCAAAAAAAGAAGCACCCTTTCGGGTGCTCCCTTTTTATTCAACAGTGACAGATTTCGCAAGATTGCGAGGCTTATCAATATCACACCCGCGCTGGAGCGCGATATAATACGCCAACAGCTGCAGCGGCACGACACCGAGCGACGGCAGCAGCATCTGCGCCGTATCGGGGATGGTGATAACATTTTCGACGGTCTTCGCCATCTCGCCGCGATGGCTCTCGGTCGCGAGCGCGAGAACGTCCGCGCCGCGGGCCTTGACCTCGACCACGTTGCTCATGGCCTTGTCGAAAAGCGGGGCGTAGGTGCCGAGCGCGATGACGAGCGTGCCGTCCTCGATGAGCGAGATTGTGCCGTGCTTGAGCTCGCCGGAGGCGTAGGCCTCGGAATGGATGTAGCTGATCTCCTTGAGCTTGAGCGAGCCCTCGAGTCCGAGCGCATAGTCGAGGTTGCGGCCGATGAAGAAGACAGAATTGTGGTTGAAATACTGGGAAGCGTACTTGGGGATGGCCTCGCAGCTCTCGCTCGCGAGGAACTGCTCCATCTTCTCCGGCAGCTTCTGAAGCTCTGCGACCGCCTCGTCGTACTCCTCCTTTTTCACCGTGCCGAGCGCCTCGCCAAACGCAAGACCGATCATGTCGAGCACTGCGAGCTGCGTAGAATAGGCCTTCGTCGTCGCGACGGCAATCTCGGGGCCCGCCCAGGTGTAGAGCACATCGTCCGACTCACGCGCGATGGACGAGCCGACCACGTTGACGATGGAGAGGATGTAGCCGCCGCGCTTTTTCGCCTCGCGCAGCGCGGCCATGGTATCGAGCGTTTCGCCCGACTGGGAGATCACAATGACGAGCGACTTATCGTCCACGATGGGGTCGCTGTAGCGGAATTCGGACGCGAGCACGACCTCGACATTGCGGCGCAGCAGATGCTCGAGATTGTACTTGCCGATCATGCCGACATGGTACGAAGAGCCGCAGGCCACAATGAAAATGCGGGTAAATTCGCGCATTTTCTCGACAGGGAGCTTGAGATCGTCGAAGACAACCCTACCGTCCTTGATGCGCGGGGAGATCGCGCGGCGCAGCGCCTCGGGCTGCTCCATGATCTCCTTGAGCATGAAGTGCTGGTAGCCGCCCTTTTCCGCGGCGGAGACCTCCCAGTCGATGGTAAAGTGCTTCTTTTCGACCTTCTGCTCCAGCGCGTCGTAGACCTCGATGCCCTCGCGCGTCAGCACGGCGACCTCGCCGTCTTCCATGTAGGCGACGTCGCGCGTGTGCTTGATGATGGCCGTCACGTCGGAGGCGAGGAAGTTGCAGCCCTTGCCGTAGCCGAGCAGCAGCGGCGCGTCCTTGCGCGCGGCGATGATGCGGTCCGGGCAGTCGGCGCAGAGCATACCGAGCGCGTAGGCACCCTCGATGCGGCGCAGCACGCGGCCCACGGCCTCTAAAAAGTCGTGACACTCGTTGTAGTAGAATTCCAGCAGCTGCGCCACGACCTCAGTATCGGTCTCGGACTTGAACCGGATGCCCTGACCGATCAGAAATTCCTTGATCTCGACGTAGTTTTCGATGATGCCGTTGTGGATGACGGCAAACTTGCCGTTTTCGCTCACGTGGGGGTGAGAGTTGATGATGTTCGGCGCGCCGTGCGTCGCCCAGCGGGTGTGACCAAGGCCGATGCAGCCCTCGAGGTCCGCGCCGCCGTGGATCTGCTCGCTGAGGACCTTGAGCCGGCCCACCGCTTTTTCGACCTGCAGCTTTCCCTGCGCCGAGATGACGGCCACGCCCGCGGAGTCATACCCGCGGTATTCCAGATGCGCGAGCCCGTCCAGCAGGATGGGGGCCGCCTGTTCCTGACCAATGAATCCAACGATTCCGCACATATGATAACATTCTCCTTTTGATGATTTTTGGAAAATGGGCAAAAATACCCCTTTACGGCGCAAAGCCGCTTCTTCAAAAGGACAAATGCGCAGTCATTTGTCGCTTTTCCCGTGGTCACAGCCCCTTTGTTCTGCGGTCGCCCGCATGTTTGTCGGCTGTGTGCGCGCCCACGGGCACGGGGAAGCATCCGCCGAAATTTCGATCCTCTTCCCACCTCGTCGTCCCGCCAAAGGCGGGCGCTGGCGCTTATGATGGAGAAACTCCATAGCTCCTTTCACTTCTGCGTTTTTTAATATATTTCAAACCGGACTTCTCCGGATGAAAGCGGTTATTTCGCCCCTCCGCGGGGCAAACTCCCAAAAAGGGAGGATGACTATGGCTACTGCTTTTATCCGCACGATCGTGCTCTATTTTCTCATCATGGTCGGGCTGCGCCTTCTCGGCAAGCGGCAGATCGGCGAGCTCGAGCCCATCGAGCTCGTGCTCACGCTGCTCATTTCGGACCTTGCCGCCGTGCCGATGCAGGATTTCGGCATCCCGCTTTTAAACGGCGTCATCCCGATCGTGACGCTGCTCTTGCTCTCGATGCTGCTCTCGTGGGGGAGCGTGCGCTCCATCCGCCTGCGGCGGCTGATCTGCGGCAGCCCGACGGCGCTCATTTTAGATGGCAAGGTGCAGCAGGACGCAATGCGCCACAACCGCTTCACGCTCGACGAGCTCATCGAGGAACTCCGCTCTCAGGGCGTGACGGACCTCACAAGCGTCAAATACGCGGTGCTCGAAACGGACGGGCAGCTCTCTGTCCTCCTCTATCCCGACGAGCAGCCCGCAACGCCGAAGCAGTTGGGAAAGCCCGTCAAGGACGACACCTTCCTCCCGCACATCTTCATCAACGACGGGCGGGTGATGGGCGAAAACCTTTCGCTCGCGGGTCTGGATGCCGCGTGGCTCGACAAAACCGTGCGCGCGCAGGGCTACCACGCCCCGTCGGAGATTTTTCTGCTCTCGCTCGACGGCGCGGGCAAAATTCTGTGCATCGGAAAGGACAGTGCCAAATGAAGCGATTTTTCTGGATCCCGTTCTGCCTGCTGCTCGCGCTCTTTGGCGCGGCGCTCGCAAATGCCGCCGTCGCCGACGGCTTAGTTACAGACTGGTGCGCAGCGCTCGACAAATTGCAGGACACCGCGCAGGCGGAGAACTGGGACAGCGTGCGCGATGATCTCTCCGCGCTTCACGAAAGCTGGGACGCGCACGCGACGTATTTCCACATCACTTTGCAGCACGACGAGCTCAACGAGGTCGAATCCCTGCTTGCCCGCGCGGACAGCTTCGCCTTCGAGCAGGACGAGGGCGAATTTCGCGCGTGTGTCGCGGAGCTCAAATCGCAGCTTTTGGTGCTGTCGGAAATGCAGGAAATTTCGATTCAGAACATTTTATAGCTCACTTGCCCTCGAGCAGCTTGTTGAGTTCCTTCATAAACGTGTCGATGTCCTTGAACTGGCGGTAGACCGAGGCAAAGCGCACGTAGGCCACCTCGTCCACGGCGCGCAGCTTGTCCATGACGAGCTCGCCGATGTACTCGGTGCTGACCTCGCGCTCGAGAGAGTTCTGCAGCGTCTGCTCGATCTCGTCCGCCTTCTGCTCGAGCACCTCAAAGGGAACGGGGCGCTTTTCGCACGCGCGGATCATGCCGTTCAAGACCTTGCGTTTGTCAAAGCTCTGGCGGCTGCCGTCCTTTTTGATGACGACCATCGGCAGGCTCTCCACCGTCTCATAGGTGGTGAAGCGCTTGGCACACGAGAGGCACTCGCGCCGGCGGCGGATGCTGCTGCCCTCTTCGGCAGGGCGGGAATCAATGACCTTGCTCTCTTTGTATCCGCAATAGGGACATTTCATCGTGCAGAACCTCTTTTCTCATCTTAGTCAGAGAGAGTATAGCATACTTTCTTTCGGGATGGTAGACATAATTTGCATTTTTTCACAGGATGGGCGAATTTTTCTCATCCACGCGGTAGATCACACACTTTCTCCCGCCGACCGTCCCGATGCGGGCAAGGCAGAAGAGCTCCGCCAGCGGGAACGGCGCGCTCTCGCTGTACGGCAGCGCCAGCAGCTTCCCGCGCTTCTCCTCGCGCACCATCGCGCCGGATAACAGTGAGAGCGCGCAGTCGAGCCGCGCCGAGCGGAAAAACGAGCCGCGCGGCAATGCTTTCCAGTCCCCCACCGCTCTCCCCTCCTGTCGGCACAAAATAAAGAGCCTGTGCTATTTCTATGCACAAGCTCTTTTCTTTATGTAGGGATTTTACTGCACGCTGTAATTGCCGCGTACGAGCAGCTTTGTGCTGTTCGCGCTCGCCTGCACGCCGCGGCTGTCGACCGTCGCCATGTAAAGGTGGTTCTGCTGCAAGGCAAGGCCGCCTGCAAGCGCCGCGCCCGACGTCTCGTCGATGAGCCCCGGGGTGCTCGCCGCCACGCACACGCCGCTGCCCGTGCGCAGCATCGCCTCGCAGCCGACGCCCATGTACAGAATTTGCCCCTGATTCAGCGTGATGACCGTAAAGCTCATCGCCGTGCCGCCGGAAGTATTACCGCTCGACGCACCGTACTTCTGCTCGAAGGCCTGCGTCTCGCTCTTCACCTGCTCGGTGAGCTTACTCGAGAGCGTCTGTTCGCGAGAGGTGGTCTTCTTGTCCACCTCGGAAAGGATCTGCGGCAGGAATTTTTCGTTTAAGTAGCTCAGCGTCACGAGCGGGTCGCTGCTCGTGCCCGCGCCGCCGGTCGCGGCGACGGTCAGCGTCAGCACCGTCGCGCTCACCAGAAGCAGTCCCACCAGACGGGCAAAGGCGTTGTTTCTCTTTTTCATGCTGTATTCCTCATTTTCTCCCCGGCGCGCACTCTTTCCGTACGCGCCGGAGGGGTTAGACCAACTGTGTGTTTTGCAGGCCGAAGCTCACGGCGATGGCCGCGTCGATGCGCTCCATCAGCTCGCCGTCCACGCGCCCCATGCGCTCGCGCAGGCGCCGCTTGTCGAGAGTCCGGATCTGCTCGAGCAGCACCACGCTGTCGCGCGGCAGGCCGTAGTCCGGCGCGGAGAGCGCGATATGCGTCGGCAGCTTCGCCTTGTTCGTCTGCGAGGTGATGGCCGCCGCGATCACCGTGGGGCTGTAGCGGTTGCCGGTGTCGTTCTGCACGATGAGCACCGGACGCACGCCGCCCTGTTCGCTTCCGACCACGGGCGAGAGATCGGCGTAATAAATATCGCCGCGTTTCACATTGATATCCACTTAGCTATTCACACTCCGAGCGGAAGAAGTACCCTTTCAGGGGCCACTGTCATTCTCCCACGCGGGGGCGGAATTTATACGGGGGCTCGCAACTTTCCCCGTCTTTCTGCCCCCAGTCCATCGTATGCTGAGGACAGATGCCGCGTGCTTTTCTTAAAGCGGCTGCAAATTCTTGTCGACGGGTACGCCGTTTAAGCGATAGACGCGCGGCACACGCTTGCTGACCGCGCACATCAGCTCATAGGGGATGGTATCGCAGAGCGCGGCGTCGTCCGCGCAGAGGATGTGCTCGCCGAAGATCTCGACCTCGTCGCCGGACTTCACCTGCGGGAGGTCGGTCACGTCGATCATGCACATATCCATGCAGATGCGCCCGACCTGCTTGGCGCGGCCATAGGGCGTGAGCACTTCGATCTGATTCGAGAGCGCGCGGTGCAGGCCGTCGGCGTAGCCGATGGGCAGGACCGCAATGCGGCTGGGCCGCTGCGTAAAGTATGTGCGCCCGTAGCTGATGGGCTCGCCCGCAGCGAAGTCCTTGATCGTCGCCACGCGCGTTTTGAGCGACATGACGGGCTGCATGCCCATCTTTTCGGCCAAGTCGCCCGAGCCGTAGAGGATGATGCCGCAGCGAACCATATCCCACGCCCATTCGGGGTAGCTCGCAATGCCGCCGGCATTGCAGCAGTGGTGGAGCTGAAAGCGGAAGCCGCTTTGCGTCTCCACCTTTTCGATCATGCGCGCGAAGCGCTCATGCTGCAATTTCGTAAATTCGACGCTCTCTTCCGTGTCCTCGTCCGACACGCTGAAGTGCGTGAACACTCCCTCGATGTCGAGTCCCGGCAGTTCGAGCACACGCAGAATGTCGCGCAGGCTCGCGTCAAAGTGCGCCTCGTCGCACGAAAAGCCGAGGCGGCCCATGCCGGTGTCGAGCTTGATGTGTACGATCATTTTCCCGCCCAGCGCGACCGCGCGGTCGGAGAATTCCTTCGCGATGGCGTAGCTCTGCACCGCCTGCGTCATGTGCAGCTGCAAAATGCGCGCCGTCTGATCCGCGGGCGTGAAGCCCAGCATTAAGATCGGCAGCGTTACGCCGCTGTCGCGCAACTCCTCGCATTCGTCGATGTTCGACACGGCGAGGTATCCCGCGCCGAGCTGCTCGAGCCGCTTGGCGATCTCCACCGCGCCGTGGCCATAGCCGTCTGCCTTGACGACGCCGAGCAGCTTCACCTTATCGCCGACGTGGCGGCGGATGACCTCGAAATTATGGGTCAGATGGTCAAGGTCGATCTCCGCCCAGGTCCTCTTGAGCGTGCTTTCCATAGACGCTTCCACCCTTTTGCTTTCAGTTTCGACGCGCGCTATTGCGCTGCGTCTGGCGATAGTATATCACCAAAAATAAAATTCGTAAACTCCGCCGCGGCAATAATTTTGTCATTTTCCGCGATCTCGGCGTACACCGGCGCGCCGGAGGCGTCGAGCCAGAGCGAGCAGGCGAGCGTTTCGCCGCTGAGCGTCAGCGAAAAATCGGCACGCAGCGTATCGACGTCCCCGAGTATTTCCGCACCCGAGCTGTCGAGATACACTTTCGGGAAGTTTTGCAGCACGAGCGGCACGCAGGAAAGCGCCGAAACGCGCGGCGAGAGCGTGCCCACGTCCAGCACCAGATCGTCGAACGTCAGCGTCAGCTTGTCGCCCTCAAGCACCGCGCCGACGCCCGTGAGCTCCTCCGGCTCGCTGACGGTCGCGCGCACAGCGTCGCCCTGCGCGCTCAGGTGCAGGGCATAGACAAGCGTCTCGTCCCCGCGCGGCACACTGACGCGCACGTCCGTCTCGTAGGACGCCAAATTTTTGTACTGCTCCTGCATCGTCTCCGCGCGGTCGATCTCCTTGCCGCAGGAGCACAAAAAAAGTAAGCAAAGCACTGCTGGCCATACCTTTTTCATATCTCCATCCCCCTTCGTCCGTTATCTCTATGCGCGCGCATGCAGCGCGATGCGCTCTTTTTGGATTCTAAGCAAAACTTTTACGTTTTCTTTGCAATTTTTTTCAAACGTCTCTTGTTTTCCGCATACGAACATACTATGATAAGGAAAACAGGTGTGTCCTGTGGACGCCGATGCAAACAAGGAGAGTGAGAGATGAAAAAAACAACGAAAACACATCCCCGCGCACAGCAAATTCTCAAATTCAAATCTATAATTATAGGAGGAAACCATGAAGGCTAAATTTTTATCCGTGCTGTTGGCTCTGACAATGGTGCTGAGTCTACTGCCCACCGCCGTGTTGGCATCGGCTGGTGAAGGATGCACTGACGAGAACTGCACTCATGTTGCGGCGATTGGCGATATGCATTATGATAGCTTGCAGGATGCCATTGATGCCGCTCAAAACGGCGCGACCGTTAAGCTGTTAAACAACATTGATTTGGGCCTCACCGTATCTGTTGGGAAGAAAATCATTCTCGATATGAACGGTAAGAAGATTTCTAACACTACCGATCTTTGGGATAAGCCTGATGCCAAAGCTAATAACTGGTCTTTAATTTCCGTTCGTAAAAACGGCGATTTGACTATCATTGGCGACGGCACTCTGGATGCTAAGGAAAATGATTGCTACGCTATCGACCTTCAGGATGAAACCAGTAAGTGCACCATCGAGAACGGCACTTTTATCGGTAACGTGCACGCAGTTTATGTTGAACGTGGTGAGCTGATTGTCAACGGTGGTTCTTATAGTATTCAACAGAAATACCCTGACTCCAACCTGGCTGATGAATTTGTACTGAACTGCTATGATCCTTCTCGCCGCGAAGGCACCGCCACTATCACTGTTTCCGGCGGTAGCTTTGTGAGCTTCAATCCTGCCGACTGCAAAGCCGAAGGTGCTGGCACTAACTTCTGCGCTAAAGGCTATACCTCCATCAAGGACGAATCCGCCAATACTTACACCGTTGTCAGCGGTAAAAACAGTGCTGTTGCAAACGCTGGTGCAAACTATAACTCCCTCGCAAATGCAATCACTTCTGTTAAAAAGGACGCCAAGGGCACCGTCACGCTGTTGACTGACACCACCGAGGATGTCGTCATCCCCGCTGGCAAGGACATCACCCTTGACCTGAACGGCAAGACGCTGACCAACGCTGATGATCACACCATCATCAACAATGGCACCCTCACCATTACTGGCGACGGCACCGTCGATAACACTTCCAACGGCAAGGCCGCACTGTACAACAACGCTGGTGCAAAAGCCACTTTAAATAGTGGTACATTTGACCGTAGCTATGAAGCTGGCGCTGCTTACAATGATAACGGCGGCAACAGCTTCTATACGTTGAAAAATTTTGGCACCATGATTATCAACGCTGGTGTTACTGTCCAGCAAGATGGCACAAACCACGGCGGTACACTTGGTAGATACTCTAGTCTGATTGCAAATGGCTGGCAGGATGCCAATAAGGCAAATGCCGGTAAAAACGGTGAGCCCAAAGTTCCCGAAGACGGTGCAATTTTGACTATCAACGGCGGTTCTTTCATCGGTGGTCTTAATACCATTAAGAACGATGACTGTGCTACCCTGACCATCAATGACGGCACTTTTACGAACTACACGCAGGCTGCATTCATGAATCACCACATTGCTACCGTCAACAACGGCAAATTCATTGCTGACTCTTTGTATGCAATTTACAACTGCGGTTGCGATGCCACAAATGACATCGGTAAGCTGACTATTAAGGATGGCACTTTCACTGGTGAACTTTATGTTTGCGGTGATTATAGCACTGTAACCATTGAAGGCGGCTATTTCAACGGCAATGTTCAAAAAGTTGATGCTGGTAGTCTCTCCATCACCGGCGGTTACTTCACCGTTGACCCCAGCGCTTATGTTGACGATAACCACTATGTCGTCGAGTCCGATGAGACTGGTTACACCTATATGGTGACCAATGAAAAGCCTGATGAAGTGCCCGTCATCGTGACTGATGAAGTCGCTGTTTCCATTGATGAGAGCATTAAAGGAACTGATGCCAATGCTATTGAGGCTGTCATCGGCAGGGCCGCTGTCGAAAATGTTTCTGATGCTCTGACCGACGATGCGCAGGACAAGTTGATTGCTGATGCTGGTGTTAAGGCTTCCGAGCTCGATGAAAGCGATACCGTCACCATTGTAGTCAATGTCGCTGTCAAGGCCGTTGCTTCTGACCTGAGCAATACCAACAACGCTACACTGACCTTTGAAGCTGACCCGACTGCCACCGTTTACGTCAACGGTGAAAAGAAAGGCGAAGCCCAGGGTGTCTCCAACGACATGCTCAACGGCAGCATTACCGTTACGCTTCCTCTGCCCGAGGGCTTTACCCCCAAGCAGATCACGCACAAGTCCGACGGCTACCGCACCGAGTATTATCTCGACCACTATGAACGCGGCGCGAAGCAGTTCGACATCAAGGTTGTCGACGGCGTCAACTGCGCTGTGTTCGACATCACGCATTTCAGCACGTTCGTTCTCTCCGGCACGCAGACCTATGTGGCTCCCAGCCGTCCCTCCACTTCCACCGGCTTCACCATCACCGTTGGCAAGACCGAGAACGGCACCATCACCGTGAGCCCCGCGACTGCGTCCAAGGGCACCAATGTGACCATCACCGCAAAGCCCGCTGACGGCTACGAGCTCGGCTCCCTGACCGCGATCGACGCCAACGGCAGCACGCTTGCCCTCACCGATCTCGGCAACGGCAAGTACAGCTTCACCATGCCTGACGGCAAGGTCGAAGTGAACGGCACGTTCGTCAAGAAGAGCGCGCAGACCTTTGTCGACGTGCCTGAGAATGCCTACTACGCTCCCGCGGTCAACTGGGCGGTCGAAAAGGGCGTGACCGAGGGCACCTCCGCCACGACGTTCTCCCCTGACGCCGCCTGCACGCGCGCTCAGATCGTCACCTTCCTGTATCGCGCCGCCGGCAGCCCCGCCGTCAAGTCCACGGTGAACCCGTTCACCGACGTGACCGCGAGCGACTATTACTATAACGCCGTCCTGTGGGCCGTCGAAAACGGCATCACGACCGGCACGAGCGAGACCACGTTCTCCCCGAACGAGAGCTGCACGCGCGCCCAGTGCGTGACGTTCCTCTATCGCGCGGTCGGCTCTGCCGCCACGGCAAAGGCCAGCTTCACCGACGTGAGCGCTGACGCCTACTACGCGCCCGCCGTCAACTGGGCGGTCGAAAAGGGCGTGACCGAGGGCACCTCCGCCACGACGTTCTCCCCTGACGCCGTCTGCACCCGCGCCCAGATCGTCACCTTCCTGTACAGAGCCGCTCAGGTCAAGTAAGGAAGCAACAAGTCCATAATAAAAAAGCAAGGCTCTCACGAGCCTTGCTTTTTTACTGTCTTTCTACGTTCTCAAATGTGGTTCGCCACCTCAAAGGCATCCCACACAGCATACATAATGTTTGCAACCTTTTTCGCGTCACCGAGCAGATAAATCTCTTTTGCACTGTTCTCCCAGGCATCGAACACCCCGCGATCCTCGCGGAAGCCGACGGAGAGGATAACCGTGTCGCAGTCGAGCTGCTGTTCGCCCTGCGGGGTCTTGACAAGAAGCTTGCCGTTCTCATACTTCTGCACGCTGGACGAGACAAGAGTTTCCACACCGTGGAACGGCAGCAGACGTTCGAGCATTTCACTGTTGGCGTGGCAGAGCGGCTTGTTGACGGCCATCAGGCGGTCAAGCGCCTCCACGATGGTGACGTGCTTGCCCTCCTGCGCCAGCCAGAGCGCCGTCTCGCAGCCGACCAGACCGCCGCCGACGACCGTCACACGCTCACCAATGGGCGTCTTTCCGAGCAGCGCGTCTGTCGCCGTGTAAACGGGGGCGTTTTCGCCCAGCGGGAACTTCTTCGGCGTTGCACCGGTGGCAACGATCACTGCGTCGTACTCGTCGTAGAGCTTAGACGCCGGGTCGACCGGCGCATTGAAGTGCACCGGCACATTCAACCGCTGCATTTCGTTTTCATACCAGCGAACGAGGGCAATATCATCCTCTTTGAACGATGGCGCGCCCGCGGCGAGCAAATTGCCGCCCAGATGGTCGCTGCGTTCCATGATTTCCGGCTTGTGGCCGCGCTCAGCCAGCACACGCGCAGCTTCACAGCCCGCCACGCCGCCTCCGATCACGAGCACATGCTTCGCCTTCAGTACGGGATTGTATGCCGTTACGCGCTCGCGTGCCGCCTGCGGGTTCACCGCGCAGTTGACCATGGAATACTCCTGAATGCGGCCCATGCAGCCCTCCTGGCAGGAGATACAGGGCCGGATGCACTTACGTTCGCCGCGGCGGAGCTTGTTCACGTAATCGGGGTCCGCCAGCAGTGGGAGGCCAAGACTGATGATATCGCACACGCCGTCCATAACAGCGCCTTCCGCCATATCAGGATCATCCATGCGGCCAGCGCAAAGCACAGGCACATTTACATTTTCCTTCACAAGCTTAGCATAGGGCATATAGAGGCCCTTTTTCTGGTACATAGGCGGATGACTCCACCACCAGGCATCGTAAGAGCCGACGTCGACATCGAGCGCATCATAGCCGTAGGAAACGAGCAGCTTTGCCGCTTCCACACCCTCGGGCAGGTCTCTGCCCTTTTCTTCAAATTCTTCGCCGGGCAGCGCCCCTTCACGCAGGGCCTTGATAAAGCTCTTAGGGCTGTAGCGCAGCATCACGGGGAAGTCCTGCCCGCAGCGGCGCTTGATCTCCTCGACGATTTCGCGTGCAAAACGCAGGCGGTTTTCAAGGCTGCCGCCGTACTCATCCGTGCGCTGGTTGAACAGCGAAATTGCAAACTGGTCGATAAGGTAGCCCTCATGTACTGCGTGAATCTGCACACCGTCGAAGCCGGCGCGCTTTGCATTGTAAGCACCCTCGCCGAAATCGCGCACAAGCTCGTGGATCTCATCCACCGTCAGCGCACGGCAGGTTTTATCCAGCCAGCGGTGCTGGATCGGAGAGGGTGCAACCGGCGGGAATTCGCCGAGGTTCGTCGGAATTGTCACGCGGCCGAAACCACCGGACATCTGTAAAAAGATACGCGCATTATAGGCATGCACGCGCTCGGTCATCTCGCGAGAAGTGCGCACAAACTGCACAGGGTTATACGTGGAATTCGGGCAGTTCGGCATGCCGTGCTCTTCGATCGTGTTATCCACAAAGGTAACGCCCGTGATAATGAGGCCGGTGCCGCCGCGGGCGCGCGCCGTATAGTAGTCGATACCACGCTGGTTAAAGCCTCCCTGCTCATCGCCGAGGCCGAGCGGTCCCATTGGTGCCATGGCAAAACGGTTTTTAATGCTTACTTTGCCAATGGAAAGTGGTGTGAACAAAATGTTTTCAGAACTCATGCTTGCCCTCCGTTATCAAGTGTTGATACTGCAAGTCTAACATGTCAATATTTACATGTCAACCAAAACATGATATACTGGTCAAACAGACAAAATAGTGCGGGACATTTTGAAAAAAATGTGCTATGCTATTTTTGATAATTGTCAAAAGGAGCCTTCCTATGCGAACGTTAAAATATGCCATTCTCGGTCTTTTGATGCAGTCAAGTGTCACTGGATACGATATCTCTAAAGCTTTTGGTGATGGACTTGGCAGCTTCTGGAGCGCCAAGCACAGTCAGATCTACCCTGAGCTCAAGCGCCTGACCGAAGAGGGGCTGATCCGCTATCGGACGGTCATTCAGGGTGAAAGGCTTGAGAAAAAGCTCTACGAGATCACCGATGCCGGGCGTGAGGATTTCCTCCAATGGCTCATTCAGGACCCGCCGCTCGATCCAACGCCGAAAGATGTATTTAAGCTGCGCTCCTATTTCTCGCAGTGGCTTTCTTCTGAGAACTATCTTTCGCTTCTCTCCAGTCAGATCAAAAAGCGCAGCGAAAAGCTCGCGCTGCTCAATGAGCAGTTCCAAAACTCCTACCATGATGTCGATCCTGCTTCTCTGACCGGCAGTGCGCGGGGCGATTACCTCGTACTGCTGGGTGCCCAGATGCGTGAGCAGACCTATCTCGACTGGCTGAATGAGTGCCGCACCTTCACTGAGATCTGGCACGGCAAACCGTAAAACAGCAGGAATGAGAACATTCCTGCTGTTCATTTTTGCCTCTGCTGCTTCGCATCTTGTTTCGTGAGCAACTTAAAGGTGTATCATATCGGCAAGGTTGCACTTTTCACAGTTGCACATCTGCCGGTTTTCTACCATCCCTGAAAAAGTGTTTTGCACATAGAGTTACACACCACTTCCCGCAAAGCGCAAAAAAGAGGAAGCACCTTGCGGTGCTTCCTCTCGAAAATCGCTTGATTTTTAAGGGTTTTATCTTACTTGAAGTAGCGCTCCAGCAGGCCCTTGAGGGCGCGGCCGTGGCGGGCCTCGTCGCGGGCCATCTCGTGCACGGTGTCGTGGATGGCGTCGAGGCCGTTCTTCTTCGCACACAGGGCGAGGTCAAACTTGCCGCTCGTGGCGCCGAACTCGCAGTCGACGCGCCACTTGAGGTTGTCCTTCGTGCTTGCCTTCATGTTGGGCTCAAGGTCGGAGCCGAGCATCTCGGCGAACTTCGCGGCGTGCTCCGCCTCTTCATAGGCGGCCTTCTCCCAATACAGGCCGATCTCGGGATAGCCCTCGCGGTGCGCAACGCGCGCCATGCAGAGGTACATGCCGACTTCGCTGCACTCGCCGTTGAAGTTGGCCATCAGCTGGTCAAAGATATACTTCTTGTCTTCTTCCGAGATGTCGGGGTTGTTCTTCACGGTCTTGCCGTAAACGCCGAACTCGTGCTCGGCAGCGAGCTTGAGCTCACCCTTGACCTCTTCGAACATATTGCTCTTGGCGTGGCACACGGGGCACTCCGCAGGAGCCTCGGGGCCTTCATAGATATAACCGCAAACCTTGCAAAGCCACTTTTTCATAATTGCTACCTCCATAAAGTTTATCTTGAAATGTGAATTGTTTTGCTTGCCTTTCACTGGCGTTAGTCTACCACATTTTACCGGTTTTATAGAAGTTGCAAATGCAACATTTTGATGAATTTTTTATGAATTGCGCTCCATGGCCTTCAGGATGCGAGGCGCGAGGATCACACTCACGACGATCTTGAGGCAGTCGCCGGGGAGATAGGGCAGCATGTAGGCCGTGGCGAGCGTCATCCCGCTCACGTTGCCGCCCTTGTAGACGTTGACGATCAACGCGATATAGGGAAGGCCCACAAGGTACAGCACCGCAAGGCCTGCAAAGCACGCAAGCAGAAGGCGCGGCACGGAACGGTCCTTTTCCGCGATCTTGCCGATGACCCACGCCGTGGGGATCAGGCCCAGCAGGAAACCGAACGTGGGGTTAAAGATGTAGCCAAAGCCGCCGCCAGCCGCGAAAATAGGCACGCCGACAAGGCCGAGTACCACGTAGAGAAGCTGCGACAGCGCGCCGAGCTTTGCGCCCAGAAGCAGGCCGGCCATCGCCGTGAAGAAGAATTGCAGCGTGATCGTCGCCTGGAAGAGCTGGAAGTGCAGGAACGCGCCGATAGCCGTCAGCGCGGCGAACAGCGCGCAGTAGATCAGGTCTCTTGTTTTGATGTTTTTCATGGTGATTCTCCCTTTTCTCAAAAAAACTGGGCTCATCATAACATGACGCCCGCCTATTGTCAACCTATAAATTTCACAAAGGTTTACAAGTTTGCAATTTTTCTTGCAGAAGATAAAATCGCAGCGCCTTCGGCGCTGCACGAGGCAAAGGGGGTATTCTCTTTCGCGAAAGAGAATACCCCCTTTGGAACCCCAAGAGAAAGGCTTAGATTGGTAGTCTCAGGTTTGCGCAAGTCTTTTTGCCTTTGGAATGTGAATGCCTGCGCGCGGCGGAGCCGCGTTTAGCGTTGCGATACGATTTGATTTGCTTCTATCATCCGCTACCGCTCTGCCCATCTTGTAGAAGTGCAAACTAATTTCCGTCTACCAGAGTGTTAATCAATGCGGCGAGCGCAGCAATGCCGCATTCGGCAAGCAGTCTGCCGCCAAGCAATCGTCACTCGCGCCTCACGATAGTAAGGCGCGGTTGCTGTCGGTAACGAATCGCAGGGATTCATGGCGAAGCCATGTACACCGCACCTGATTCCGCAGGCCGAGCAGCTCTTCAAGCCCCAGACCTGCAATGTCGGGGGTCGAGGGGAACTCCCCTCGTCCTTTCTCTTGGGGGTGTAAGGGGGATATTCTCTTTCCGAGAAAGAGAATATCCCCCTTCGCCGCGTCCCCACACGCTGTGGGGACAGAAGCAGCCCCCTCGCGCTGCCTTCAATACTTCTTATTGTAGTACCAATAAGTCCCACAAAAAATAAGCGACTGCGCGCAGGTCACAAGACACAGCACCTGCCCGATGATTGGCTGCTTGAACACTAAAAGCGCCAGCAGTCCCGCCGCGAGCTGGGCATAGACGCAGATGAAAAACGTCATGCTGCGCGCCTTGTTCGCAACATACATCGTGCGCTCGTCCTTGAGCATCGCGTCATAATCCGCCGCCTTTTCCGGGTCGCGGCTCAGGCGGTAAACACGCAGCAGCCGCACCGCGCCGCAGACAAAGAGGCCGCAGCCGAGGCCGTTATAAAAATCGTCCATATGCGCATCGCTGAGCAGGAACCCGACGGCGAACATCACCAGCCCGATGGCGATCAGCAGAATGCCGCACTTTTTCTGCTCCTGTAAATTCATGCCCTTCATGCCTCTTCCTCCTCAAAAATGAAAATGTCCTCGATCCGCTCGCCAAAGAGCCGCGCGATGCTGTGCGCCAGTAGGATAGACGGATTGTACTTCCCGTTCTCGAGCGAAATGATCGTCTGGCGCGAGACGCCGAGTTCCGTCGCCAACTGCTGCTGCGTCATGCCGCGCGCCTTTCTTCTCTCTTCAATGTGGTTTTTCATCGCTTCTCTCCGTTTTCCAAAGTCAAGTTCGCTTTACATCTGTGAGGATAACACTGCACGAGTGAAATGTCAAGTGTCTTTTACATTTTTTTGCATTGCTTTTGTTCCTGCGCTTTGCTACAATAAAGAATAAGAAAATTTTCGCAGGAGGATTCTTATCATGTCCGTCAAGATCGCACCGTCCATCCTCTCCGCCGACTTTGCCGAGCTCGGCGCCGGCGTCGAGGCCATTGCCACCGCCGACTACGTCCACTTTGACGTGATGGACGGCTGCTTCGTCCCCAATATCAGCATCGGTATCCCTGTGCTCCAGTCCATCCGCAAGCGCACGGCGCTGCCCATCGACGTGCATCTGATGATCGTGCAGCCTGAGCGCTATGTCGACCAGTTCTGCGACGCGGGCGCGGACCTCGTCACCTGTCATGTCGAGGCCGACACGCCGGAGAAGATCCACCTCGCGCTCGACAAAATTCACGCCAAGGGCAAAAAGGCCGGCGTCGTCTTGAAGCCCAACACCCGTGCTGAAGCCGTGCTGCCGTTTCTTGACAAGTGCGACATCGTGCTCGTGATGACCGTCGAGCCCGGCTTTGGCGGGCAGAAGTTCATGGCCGATATGATGCCGAAAGTTTCCGCCATCCGCCGCTACATCGACGAGAGAAACCTTGACTGCGAGCTCGAGGTCGACGGCGGCGTCGACGCCGTGACGTGCAAAACCTGCATCGAGGCGGGCGCAAACGTGCTCGTCGCGGGCTCCGCCGTCTACAAGGCCGCGGATATCCCCGCCAAGATCAAAGAGCTGAGAGGTTAAGTCCATGGAATACTTTCCCGCGGCGCTCGAAAAGCTCGTTGAGCAGTTCGCGCGCCTGCCCGGCATCGGCAGCAAGAGCGCACAGCGGCTCGCGTTTTTCGTGCTGAGCCTGCCCGAAGAGGAGGCCAAGGCCTTTGCCGATGCCATCGTCGACGCCAAGCGCACCGTCACGTTCTGCCCCGTCTGCCGCAATCTGACGGACGGCGGCCTCTGCCCTATCTGCTCGTCGCCGAAGCGTGATGAACATGTCATCTGCGTCGTCGCTGACCCGCGCGACGTCGTCGCCATCGAGCGCGCGCGCGAATACAACGGCCGCTACCACGTGCTGCACGGCGTCATCTCGCCGATGAACCATGTGGGGCCTGACGATCTGGAGATCAAGCCGCTGCTCGACCGCGTGGCGCAGGGGAACATCGAAGAGGTCATCATGGCCACGAACCCCGACACTGAGGGTGAGGCGACGGCGATGTACCTTGCCCGCCTGCTGCGGCCGTTCGGCGTGCGCGTCACGCGCCTTGCCTACGGCATCCCCGTCGGCGGCCACCTCGAATTCGCCGACGACGCGACGCTGATGCGGGCTTTAGAAGGACGTCGCGACATATAAAAAGCAAAAAAGGAAGGCGAGTCCAAATGGACTCGCCTTCCTTTTGATTTCTTTACATCATTTTCACCGTGTAGTACACCGCGAGGAGGAATGTGCCAATCGCCAGCACCCAGAGGCCGTAGTAGGCGATGCTGCTGACGGCGAGCGCCGCCACAATGGCCAGCGCGCACACGGCGAGCACAGCGTAAATGATCTTGTAGTCGCCGTCCTGCGACACGATACGAAGATCGCCGAGCTTTTTAAGCTTGCCGTCGTTCTTGCCCGCCTTGAAAACAGCGACACCAAGCACCGCGACCACGCAGATCGCGAGGATGCTGCATCCGGTGACGATGCCGCCCCACGTGTCGCTCCCGCTGCCGCGGTGGATGAGGTACATCGCCATCAGCGACGCCGTCAGGCCCACGGCCTGCACGGAAAACTCACGCGGATAGAGCAGGAACACGATGCCGATGAGCATCACGACCGGCACGATCACGCACATCATCGTCGTGCCCTGCGGGTAGACCTTGAGCATCAGGATCGACGACACGGCGAAGAAAAAGCCGATGCATAAGAGCCACGGCGCGGCGGGCGCAAAGCGCGTCCACTTTTTGCGCATCAGCCAGACGACAAGGCCCGCGCCGAACAGCGCGCAGCCGATGTAATCGATGACCTGAAGCACAGTCATCATCGTCAGCACCTGACCGACGCCGCCTTTGACATAGTAGTTGTTCACCATCAAAAGATAAAATTCAGCAATGACGCCGGCCATGAGCACCGTGATCGCACGATTGACGTTGCGATTGCTTCTGGCCATGCGTTCTGCCCGCTTATCGTTGTTTTTTGCCATCTATCCGAGCCTCCAAAAAAGGTTGTCGTTTTGTAAGCGCCTGCATCAGGCGGAAACATTACATCATAGTATAATAGCAGAACTTTCCCCGTTTGGCAAGGGAAAATTCTTATTCTTATGCCAGATCCTCCCTTTTTGCACCGTGCTTGCTTTTCTTTTGCGCAGGCTTTATAATGTTTCGCATGCAAAAAAAGGAGGTTTTCCCCCATGTCCAACGTTTCGATCAAGCTGCTGCGCGAGGGCGCCAAGCTCCCTGCGCGCGGCTCCGCTTTCGCCGCCGGCTATGACCTTTACGCCTGCCTGGACGGCGACAAAGAGCTCATCATCCCGCCGCATGCGACGGCTATGCTGCCGACCGGTCTTTCCTTTGCCCTGCCGGAGGGCACGTTCGGTGCAGTCGTTGCCAGAAGCGGCTTAGCTTCCAAGCAGGGCCTCCGTCCGGCAAACTGCCTCGGCGTCATCGACAGTGACTACCGCGGCGAATGCTTCGTCGCCCTGCACAACGACAGCAACGAAGAGCGCACCGTGCGCCACGGCGACCGCGTCGCCCAGCTCGTGCTGCTGCCGTTTCTGCCGATGGAATTTGAGCAGGTCGACACCCTTCCCGAGACCGTGCGCGGCGAGGGGGGCTTTGGCAGCACAGGGCGCTGACTCAGAGCACGAACGCCCCGTCCACCGCGAGCACCTGGCCCGTGACGAACGACGCCTTGTCAGACGCGAGATACGCGACCGCCGCGGCGATGTCCTCGGGCTTGCCGAGGCGGCCGAGCGGCGTTTGCTCGGCAAGGTCCTTGAGCGTTTCCTCGCCCAGTACCTTGACCATATCGGTCTCGATGACGCCGGGGGCAACGCAGTTGACGCGGATGCCGCTCGGCGCCAGCTCCATCGCGAGCGAGCGCGTCAGGCCGATGAGCGCGTGCTTCGTGCAGGAATATGTCACCTCGCACGACGCGCCGTGCTGGCCCCAAATCGACGAAATGTTCACGATGCAGCCGCTCTTTTCGTGCAGCATGTTCGGCAGCACCGCCTGAATGGTGTTGCGCGCACCGTTTAAGTTCACGCCGAAGTAGCGCTCCCACATCTCGTCCGTCACATCCTGAAAGAGCGCCTGACCGGCGACGCCCGCGTTGTTCACGAGCAGTGTGATCTTACCGAGCTCGCGCTCGCACTGCGCGACCATGGCGTTCACCTCGCTGCGCTTTGACACGTCCGCCTGCACGGCGATGGCCTCGCGGCCTTCGGCGCGCAGCAGCGCGACAAGCTCGTCGGCTTTGTCCTTCCGTTCATAGTAATTGATGCACACGGCATAGCCGTCCCGCGCGAGCTCCGCCGCGACTGCGCGGCCGATGCCGCGGGACGAGCCGGTGACCAATGCGACCTTTTTCATGTGTTTGCCTCCGTCTGTTGTCAATGATCCGTTTCATTATAATTTACATAACGCAAAAATGCAAGCACCGCCGCCTTTTTAGGCAGCGGTGCTTTTTTCCATGCGCTCAGAGAAACGGCGCGATGTAATTGGTCCATAGGGCGCTCAGCGGCATCACGAGCACCGTCGCGTTTCCCGTCATGCCCGCGTCAAGGCAGCCGTAAATGCCCGTGCCGCTCGAGCAGAAGAGCACGATGGCCGTCACCAGAAGCGAGAGGTATTCCTCGCGCGGAAGGCCGTCCTCGTTGTCCCCGTTTCTCTCGCCGAGGAGCTTGCCGATGGGCTTTTTCATCAGTTCGCCGCCGCGGCTGATCCACTCGCCTAAGTGACACGCAAGGCCGAGCGCCGTGCCCGCCACGACGGCCAGGATCACCGCGGGCATGTTCTGCATCAGCGGCACTGAGCTGATACCCATGCCGATGGCGCACACGCCGAACACCTTGTTGAGCTCTGTGGTAAAGCGGGTGGAGAGCTTTTTGCTGAACACCGTTCCCAGAACGCCGCCCAGCGCCACCGCCAGCACGTTGACGATCACACCGATCATGTTTCTTTCCTCCTGACACACAAACATAAAAAGCCGCCAAACCGGGTTTCCCCTGTTCGGCGGCGCTCTTGCTCTTGTATTAAGATAACGCAAATTTTTTCGCCTGTAAAGATTTTCTTGCACCGTTCCGCCGCCCGCGGAAACTTTTCTTCTTTTTTTGCGTCTAATATAGACAAAGGGCGCAGAGGAGGTGAGGCGTATGCGCCGCATCAATCTTTTTTCCTACGGCATGATGTCGCTGCTGAAATTATTCGCGCGCGTGCTCGTCATCGTCCTCGCCGTTTCGCTCTTTCAGCAGGCGCACAGCGCACAGGCCGCCCCCGCGCGTCCGCCGCATCTCGAC
>ULVV01007094.1_pt1 | contig 20687 bp, 20 predicted proteins | sample 1959761 | NCBI WGS metagenome assembly ULVV01 (sample SAMEA4835795, study PRJEB28245) | human gut metagenome | biome: gut microbiome; material: fecal sample | place: Denmark | collected 2008
GCCGTCAATCGTGATGATAGAGGAAATCGACAGGCTGACAGGCTCAAACTACCCCTGTGTGTTAGGATAGTTGTCAGTGAAAGATAATTACTTTTGTGGTAGTATATAGCTATCACGGGAAGGGATCTTTCACTATGAACTATAGTCCAGAATTAAAGGATGCACTCCTCCGGAGGATGCTTCCACCAAACAATGAATCTATTACCAAGATATCCAGAGAAGAAGGTATCTCAGAACAGACACTTCGTAACTGGCGGGATAAAGCCAGAAAGGAAGGCTATGCTGCTCCTGGTATGGATGCTGTTCCTGATGACTGGAGTACACAGGATAAATTTTTAGTTGTTGTTGAAACAGCGATCTTTCCAATCTATTATCCTCTCACATCCAGGAACTGTACCTGACCGTGAATGGATAGAACCTCCGAATCGGCCGGGACAAAGATACAATCTCCTTTATAAAAGGTGATGTTTCCACCTTCAAAGCTAATTGTACCGCAGCCGTTCACACAGAGCAAGACTCTAAATGCAACCTCATCGGCATGGTAATGAACCGTCTGCCGACGCTCAGTATTCACTAACATCCGGTACACTTCAAAATACTTACAGCGTGTCAGAAGTTCTGATGCCACACCCTTCCGGTATTTCAACACACGAAGAGGCTGACGCGGTTCTGCACTGCTGCTCAGATTAGCTACTTCCAGTGCCTTATCCACATGCAGTTCCCGTTTCTTGCCATCCTTGCCCACACGGTCATAGTCATACAGGCGGTAGGTCAGATTTGAGCTTTCCTGAATCTCTGCCACCAGCGCACCAGCACCAATCGCATGAATCGTACCAGCCTTGATGAAGAACAGGTCATCTTTTTTCACCGGAACTTGCTGTAAGTAGTTCATCAGCGTGCCCCGCTCAATCGCTGTCCGCACTTCTTCTTCGGTACAGTTCTTACCCAGACCATAGATGAGTTTGACATCTTTGCTGGCATCCAGAACATACCACATCTCCGTCTTGCCAAGCTGACCATTTTCATGCTCTTTAGCATAGTCATCTGTCGGATGCACCTGAACGGACAAATCCTTCTTCGCATCTATAAACTTGATGAGGATAGGCAGCTCTGTTTCGCCCTTATGCCGTTCCCCCAGATATTCGGGATGTTCTCTCAGCACCGCTGCAAGTTCCTTCCCATCATATTCGCCGCCGACCACATAACAGGGACCCTCGGGATGGGTAGAACACTCCCAGGTTTCAGCCAGAGGAGAAAGGTCTATCCCCTTTTCAAATTCATCATTCAGTCGTCTGCCGCCCCAGAGATAATCCTTGCCGGACGGCCGCAACAAAAGAGGCTTATTGTTCATATCCTGCCTCCCTGCATTCTTTAATATTCCAACTCATATTTCTGTTTATCGTGAACATTGATGTCCTCGCCAAGCTGTACTTCTATCAACTTCAGTTCACTTTCAGCGATCACCGTATGACGGCAGCCAGCGGACATGGTGATCACATCGCCAGCCTTCACATTCTGCTCCATGCCATCCACGATGGTCTTACCCGTGCCGGAAATAACCACCCAAACCTCATCACGGTTCTTGTGACTGTGGTAATTCATCTTGTGTCCAGCGTTCAGGGTCACTTTAATGGTCATAGATGTACTCTCCACATCTACAACCTTGAAGCTGCCCCAGGACTTCTCCGCAAACATGATCTGCTGCTCGAACATATCGACAAAAGGCTTGATGTAACTGCTCTGCTCCTTGTCCGACACAAGAATGCCTTCCGGAGAAGCAGAAATTACCACATCATGCAACCCCATCGCCAACACCGGTACATCCATTTCATTAACAATGGAAACACCAGAGCAAGCATCGTTCAAAATGCCCTTGCCGATAATATCTTCTTCCATCGCTTCGGTCAGTGTATTCCATGTGCCGAGGTCTCTCCAAGTGCCTGCGAAACGAACCACCTGGATCTTCGGTTCATGTTCTACAACCGCATAATCGAAGGAGATTTTTTTCAGCGTATCATACTTAGCGAACAGGTCGGCATAATCGGTGAAGTCCATCAACTCATGCGCCTTATTCATCACATAGCCCAGTTTGTAGGCAAACACGCCGCCGTTCCAAAGTGCGCCCTGCGCAATATACTGCTCGGCAACATCTGCCGTCGGTTTCTCTTTGAAAGTCTGCACTGTCGCCACATGGTCGGTGCTTTCTGGAATGATGTAGCCGTATTTTTCACTAGGATAAGTCGGTTCAATGCCCATCAGCACAAGATTTGCTTCGCCCTTATCAGCCTGATCAGACAATTCCTTCAAGGCTTCAAAATAGGAATCTTCCACATACGGATCGACAGGGCAGACAACTACGGATTCAGATGGGTCAATGTGCATCACATCAACTAAATACGCTGTCGCCAGCGCAATAGCCGGGAAAGTGTCACGGCGGCAAGGCTCAACAGAGATGCCCACTTTCTCACCCAACTGGTTGTGGATAGCAGAAACCTGTGTCTTGCTGGTAGCAATGGTCACGGTTGCATCGGTATCCACCTTCTTGATCTGGCGATACACACGCTGCACCATTGATTCGTAAGTGCCATCTTCCTGCTTAAAAATCTTGATAAACTGCTTGGAACGGATGTCGTTGGAAAGGGGCCACAAGCGCTTACCGGAGCCACCGGAAAGTAATACGATATTCATATATCTACGTCACCTCTTAAACATAAAAGGCCGCGATCCTGTTCGGGACACACGACCTTCAAGTTTTTCTTATCTTTCTGCTCTCATCGGATTGTTCATGAAGTCTTCATAGGACAGGCGCAGACCGTCTTCCAGTTCGGTCTTATAAGTCCAGCCGAGATTCGCTGCCTTGGAAACATCCAGCAGTTTACGCGGGGTGCCGTTTGGCTTCGTGGTATCCCACTTGATCTCACCCGTATAGCCTACAACCTTTGCGACCAGTTCGGTCAGTTCCTTGATGGTCAATTCCTTACCGGTACCAGCGTTGACTGCCTCGTTGCCGGAGTAGTTATTCATCAGGAATACGCACAGATTTGCCAGATCATCTACATACAGGAATTCACGCAGCGGAGAACCATCGCCCCAGCAGGTGACGCTCTCCACACCATTGACCTTTGCTTCATGGAAGCGGCGAATCAGTGCCGGAACCACATGACTGTGGATCGGGTGGTAGTTGTCATTCGGACCGTAGAGGTTGGTCGGCATGATAGAAATATAATCCGTGCCGTACTGACGGTTCAGGAACTCGCAGTATTTCAGACCGGAGATTTTTGCCAGCGCATAGGCTTCATTGGTCTTTTCCAATTCGGAAGTCAGCAGGCAGTCCTCTTTCATCGGCTGAGGAGCCATACGTGGATAAATGCAGGAAGAACCGAGGAACTCCAGCTTCTTGCATCCATTCTTCCATGCAGAGTGAATGGCGTTCATCTCCAGTGTCATATTATCATACATGAAGTCTGCCAGTGCTTCCTGATTGGCGACGATGCCACCAACTTTTGCTGCCGCAAGGAACACATACTCCGGCTTTTCCTCTGCAAAGAATGCTTCAACAGCGTCCTGACGAGTCAGGTCAAGTTCCCTGTGTGTACGAGTGATAATATTGGTATAGCCCTGACGCTGTAGCTCGCGGACGATCGCAGAACCTACCATTCCGAGATGACCTGCAACATAGATTTTTGCATTTTTCTCCATCGTAATTATTCAGCCTCCCGCATTGCTTTTTCACGCTTTGCCAGTTTGCGGTCATGCTTTGCCATGATTTCAACAAGCTGTTCATAGCTGGTTTTCTGCGGATTCCAGCCGAGGACAGTCTTTGCCTTTGTCGGGTCACCCCACAGGTTGTCTACATCGGTCGGGCGAAACCACTGCGGATTTACGCAAACCAGCATCTTTCCGGTTTCTGCATCGTAGCCTTTTTCCTCCAGACCAGTGCCTTCCCAGCGGATGTTGATACCGTTTGCGGCAAATGCCTTTTCAGTGAAGTCACGGACAGTGTGCTGAACGCCGGTTGCAATAACGAAATCCTCCGGCTTCTCCTGCTGCATAATGAGCCACATACACTCAACATAGTCCTTTGCATAGCCCCAGTCACGCAAGGAATCCATATTGCCCAGTTCAAGATGATCCTGCAAGCCCTCTGCGATACGACCAGCAGCCAGAGTGATCTTACGGGTAACAAAGTTCTCGCCACGGCGCTCAGACTCATGGTTGAACAGGATACCGTTGACAGCGAACATATTGTAAGCGTCACGATATTCTTTCACAATCCAGAAGCCGTACTGCTTGGCAACTGCGTAAGGAGAATACGGGTGGAACGGCGTTGTTTCACGCTGCGGAACTTCCTCGACCTTACCATACAGTTCAGAAGTAGATGCCTGATACACCTTGCAGCTTTCAGTCAGACCACAAACACGGACAGCCTCCAGAATACGCAAAACACCCAGAGCGTCCACATCACCGGAATATTCCGGTGCATCAAAAGAAACCTGCACATGGCTCTGTGCAGCCAGATTGTAGATTTCATCCGGCTTAATCTCGCCAACAATACGAAACAGACCAGAAGAATCAGACAGATCGCCGTCATGCAGCTTGATTTTGCCCATCAGGTGGTCAATACGGGCTGTGTTGGAGATAGAAGCACGGCGCACGATGCCGTGGACTTCATAACCTTTTTCTAGCAGGAACTCAGCGAGGTAGGAGCCGTCCTGTCCGGTGATACCAGTAATAAGTGCTTTTTTCATGTGTTTAATTCCTCTCTATTTTTCAATGTTGTGTTTACATTTTTCTTTTCATATGTTTATTTTACAATAAACAATCCAGGCGATCTACCGGGAAGAAGGGAAACTCAAAGATCTTTCTTGAATATTCCGGTCTTGGTGTCCATGCTGTCCGATGGTTAGGAAACCGATTGGCAATTATCCAGAATACAAGAAATCTCACCAATATAAAGCCGGCTAACGCCCCGCAAAGCGGCTTTGGGCTTGACATTGGCTCAATTTCTTATGAATGGTAGTTAAGCCAATCAAAGGCGGTTTCCGTATCCGGAATGTAGGTTTCCACTGCACCGGAATCACGGTTTTTTGACGCAAGAATATTCATCTTTCTTCTAAAAAACGACTTACGCAACGTCAGGTGGTCATCCGTCCACTGATAGATGCTTTATTTGTGTACCTGAAACAGAAAAAAGAACAGATCGTGGTAAAAGGCAAGCTGGAAGCTGCCTTTACTTACCTTCTGAACCAGGAAAAATATCTCCGAGTGTTTCTGGAAGATGGAGATGTCCCGATGGATAACAATGCTTCAGAACGTGCCATCCGCGGATTCTGCATTGGAAAGAAGAACTGCACAGACCGAAGCTTTTTGGAAGAACTGCTCCCCTGGTCACCAGCGCTTCCGGAAAGCATTCGAAAATAAAATTTATATCAGGCCGCAAAAGCGACTTAAGATTGTCAAGGTACTTGCTATGGTGCGTTTACGTCAGACCTTTGGTACTTGTTTTATATATTTAGCCGGATTTCCGCCCCATATTTCATTTGCAGGAATTTTTCCAGTCACTACTGATCCAGCTCCAATTATTGAATTTTTCCCGATATATGTACCCTTTAAAATTGTTACATTTGCTCCAATAAAAACTCCGTCTTCTACTACAATTGCTTTATGCTTTGTTTGCTCTATATCACTCGCCTCTCCATACCGAAACGTCGGATTTAATGGATGAAAATCCGTATCATATATTTTACTTCCTGCGCCAATTAAAACATTACTTCCAATCATAATTGACTCGACACAAGTTATTGCAACATTAGAAAGGCCTGTATAATCGCCTATTTCTAAGTATCCACTACGCATAACTTGAAATTGCGTCTTTGTTCCCCCCCCCAATTGGATTTGACCACTCTGCAGATCGAATTTTTACATTATGTCCAAGTTTTATCGTTCCTTCATTGTATATCCATATTTTCCCAATTACGTTAACATCACTTTCGAACTGTACACCATTTATACTCAAACAAAATTTATTTACAGGGTTCATGATTATATTAGCGAACATTCTAATTTTTCTTTTTATTCTCAACCAAAGCATTCTCTACACCTCTTCACTATTTTCTCTGTTTCATTTGTTTAACAGTGTGTATCAGATACCATAAGCTATCTATTTTAAAAGCATATGAAAGCCCTACATAGACTACTGCTCCAACTATTATTTGTACAGAAATCAAAATTACATCAGAAAAAGGAATCAATGAGAGCAAATATACAACTCCTCCCATTAAGACTGAAATCAAAGCAGATGGTGCCATATCTTTTAACATTTCTATTATTGAATAACCTATCAACTTTTTGTTGGGTAAAATATTAATCACCATAGAAATTGCAGCGAATAATGCGGCAGAAGCAGCAATCGCATGAACACTAATTTTCATCGATACCAATATCATTAAAACACCAATTATTTTCTTTACTATTTCTAGTTTAAAGCAAAGATCGCTTCTACCCACAGCCTTAATTATTTGCCAATTTGTTGTCTGAAACGGTTGACATGCCCAATAAAAACAAGCCATCTGTAAATACGGAATTGCCGGAACCCACTTTTCTGACAACAACAAAATGATCAGCGGTCGAGCTACAAAAATCAGTCCTGTAAGCATTGGAAAGATAAGAAATGAGGTTGTTTTCATAGCTCTTCGACTAATCTGCTTTAGTCGTTCTTTATTATCATTTTCTTGAACCATTGCTGGAAATATTACATTTCCAATAGCTGTATCCACATTTGTGATTATGAGGTTTGGTATTTGGTTTCCTTTATTGTAATAGGCCAAATCCGTCGAAGTATATACTCTTCCAATAACTAAACTTCTTAATTCATTATAAACTGTGTTGATTAGACTTGCAGCCATTAACTTCCATCCGTAATTAATCAATGATCTTGCTGACTCTATAGAAAAAATCATCTTTGGTCTCCACGGAACAGTAATAAAAAGCACGACCGTATCAATTATTGTATTCATCAAATACTGAACAACTAATGCCCATACACCAAAGCCATAAACTGCCATTGCAATCCCAACTACACCGGAAAGCAATGTACCACCTAAAGTAGAAAAAAAGAACTTTTTAAAAATCATATGCTTTGATACATATGCATGTTGTACAGTGCTAATAGCAGAAATCGGAATCTTAACTGCCAACACACGAAGTACCCATATTAGTCTCTCGTTTTTATAAAATTTAGCTAGAGAAGGTGCCGCCAAAAATAGCATCACATATAAGATGCAACTCAATATAAAGCTGCAATAAAAAATGGTAGAAAAATCCGTATCATCTGACTCTTTTTTTTGAACCAGCGCTTCTCCAAGTCCATTTGACACAAATACATTCGCAATATTTATAAATACCAATACCATTGAAATGATACCGTATTCCTCCGGCATTAATATTCTTGCAAGCACTATCGAAACAACAAACGATACCACTTGTGCCGTAATTCTTTCTCCAAATGTCCAAATTAATCCGGACATTACTTTCGTTTTTATACTCTCCATTTTTTCACCATACAAGAATTTTTTTAAAGTCCGATTTTTTTCATAGCCCTTTGTATCGGTTTTACCCACACATGATAATCGAACTTATTTTTTACACATTGTTTTGCATTCTCCGATAATTCCATATATTCATTTTTTGTCATTTCTAAAGCTCTTTTAACAGCTCTTAAACAGTTCTCTTCAGAATCGCCTTTAATGAAAATACTATTAGTATTGTCTTCTAAATAGTATTTTGTATAATCACCTACTTCGCTAGCAATAGGGACAATCCCATACGACATCACTTCTGGTATTTTACTTGGAAAATTAGCTAACGTCATTTGAGATGTTGTACGAGCCAAAAGTAAAAAATGCACTTTCGCATAAAGTTGTACGAGTTCTTCATACTCCATCCAATCATGAACGATAAATATATCTTTTACTTTTTCATAATTAGCATTTTCGAGACAGTCCACAATATTCTCTTTTTTAACTCCACAAAAATGGACTTCAACTTTCATTAATTCGTTTTCGGATAAATTTGAAAAGCACCGCACCATTGTGGACAAATTATCTTTCATTTTTCCGTTTGCCGGAATAATAAACTTCCATTTTTCGAATGTTTTTGTCGTGTCCACCTCCTTATACTCATCTATATCGGCCATTATAGGCAGAACCATCTGCTCAACTTTTGCGGATTTCATATATTCTTCAATATACGTACTTATCGGAAACAAAATATCAAACTCTGGACATAAACTTGTCATTATCTTATTTGTCTGTTTAAAACTTTTTCGTGGATGTCTTCCTTCAAAATCTTTCTCCTCAAAGAGTTCCAAAATACCTATTCCTATTTTTAACCCATGCTTCTTCTTAAATTTAATCAAACTTTTTGTATTATAAATATTATAACCAAGTATAATAAATAAATCATTTTCTCCTGCTTCCAACTGAATTAAATATCTTTTAATCTGATTCCAATATCCTGTCTCTTCTAAATAATGATTTATAATTTTATTGCCATGTGTTTTTAAAGGCAATAACTCACTTTCTACATTTATGTGTTTAGATGAATATTCTTCATTTATTTTAGCTAACACATACGTTTTATATCCAGCAAAAGCAAATGCCGAACTTAAATACTGAACATAATTTGCATTTGCTCCCCCCCTAGGATATTTGCACGGTGTATAAATGAATACGCGTTTTTTCAACCTTCATTCCTCCCTTTCATTTGATAGTGAGCAACTCCTCGACCTATGATCAGCATCATACAAAAATTGGGTATATCAATTCCAAATCCTAGATATATTGCCAGACCATTTAATGCCAATAACCACATCACCCCTGCAAAACCGTAGCCATCACGATATTTGAAAAAACACAATGCAGATGAAATAACAAACCTTAGATAAATTACTGTCGGGATAAGACCATATCTAAATATCATCATTAGCATTTGGTTATCAATATATGCGTATGTTCCATGAGCACTTTCTATATATGTTGCGTTATATCCTTGCCCTAACACAAACTTTTTAATGTCCATCTGTGTCATAAATTCTATCAACTGTAAACTTCGTGTATCTTGATTAAGTCTCCCCCCTAATGTTTCAACCAATTCAGGAGCAAATTGGATAATCGCAACTACAATCAATCCAATAACCGCAATTACAGTCACAGCTTTTGTTGCATTTTTTGATTTGTATGACTTTTCACCAGCCTCTTTACCTAAATATGCATAAATAAGCAGCGCAATTGATTGTATTATCCACCCTCTACTAACAGACATCACAGCAAGAATAACAGATAAGATCACAAGCATGAATAACATTTTTCTATTTTTGCTGAACTTAAACTCTTTATACCCACAGACATACAGCATTAACGCATAAAATCCGTATTCAAAATAAATCAGAGCATGACTATAACCATATCGAACACCAACAGAACCATACTCAACGTAGAATTGAACAGAATATACTAATGACAATAGCAAAAATATCATAGCAATATATTTTGCAAAATATGATATCGAAGCCATTAATTTTGTATTAGAGCCTGCATAAAACGAACCAAAAAACAGAAGTGTTAGCGGTGTAAAATTACCAACAAATAAAAGGGTACTAGAATTCTTTCCAAGAAAATCCATAGTCCATAAAACAAATAAAAAGGTAAGCATAAACGCAAATAGGATTGTGCTTACTCTATTCTTTTTATGTTTTAAGGAATCTGTAAAGCACAAAATCGAAAACCAAACTCCCAACACAGAAGAACACGCAAGTATATATTGATCTAATGGTCCAACCTCTGGACTCATAGAATAAAATCCATAATATCCACTCCATGTGCCATTAAAAAAGAATATGATCCGGCTTATCGCAAATGTTAGTAGAAACAATTTTGCTAATGTACTTCGTAAATTAATTTGTAGTTTCACACTTCTAGACCCTTTCACATTAAAATTCATCTTAGATTTGTATTAAAGTATCGTATCAAAGTTTCTCTCTTATTTTCGTTTTCAAACTTTACATATCCTTTTCCATTTTTACATTTTCTAGCATATTCATCTATTGTCATAAGATAATGAGCGGGAACCCCTGCCCAAACTTCGCCTGCCGGAATAGATTTTGTTAATAATGAATGTGCCCCCAAAACGCTATTATTCCCCATTGTAACGCCAGGCATTATTGTTGATCTGCATCCAATAAAGCAATTATCGCCAATACAAACTCTTCCATATTTATTGACTCCTTTATATTCTTCTCTTTCTCTAAAGCACCATGTTGCTCCATCATGCGTAAGAAAAATCACATCACATGATATTGTCACGTGGTTTCCAATAGAAATTAGATAAGGTTCACTTCCCCAGTTTGGCATTCCAATCCGACAATTTTCACCTATTTTAACACCTATTTTTTTTGCATATTTTTCCGGATCGAGATGTTTTTCTAATTGCTCCAGTAATCTACAAATAATCATCTTGACGCTTTCCCTTCTTTTAACCTTAGCGACACAATTATATGTAGAAAGTTCTATAGCAACTACATTATTTTCACTCAATCGGTAGCTTAAGCCATTTCCCCAGTTCTATATCCCAACTTTCAGGAACAAATCTTCCCATCCCTGATGCCGGATAAAATGTGAGTTCACCAAAATAAACTTTCCCATTCACCTCATAAAAATCAACTCTTAAAAACAATAATTGACTAGCTAGTTTTTCAGCTAATTCTATCATTAATCCTAGTTTTTTTGGCATCTCAATCTTTTTTTCAGGTATCGGAATATACTCTGCTTCTCCGAACGGAAGTATATCTCCATTGCAATCATAATAGTTTGCATGATGATTTGTAAATCTATCAAAATCGATTTTAAAACACTTGACTTTACCGTTAAAGCAGAAAAATTTATAATCATTAAGACTATCGCCAAGATACTCTTCCGCGATAACTTTGGGGGGAACATCTTTATATGGCCACTCTCTACCATGCGAATAGTAATTGCATTTAAGACTTCTTATTATTCTGTTTCTTGCATCACTATAATCAAATTGTTCTTTATCCTTACATATTGCTATTCCGCCGGAATCATGTGTGCATTTCAACACAAAGCAATCTGGTAGTGTAGAGAAATCAATATCATCAAATTCATTCCAAACACCAAGTGTAGGAATAATGTATTTTTCCCCCCCCCAAGATTTGTTCTACATATTTTTTTACCGCATACTTATCCACCATCGTTGTGTATTCTGGTTTTCTATCATGTAATTTTAGCCATTGTAATTTTTCGTTAAATGTTGCTGGTTTAATTACATTTAGTTTCTTACCCATAAATCCCCTGTACATTATAGATAGATACTGTTTATCAGGCATCCAGTCCAGCATCCCCATTCGTCCGACTTTATCAAATATTCTGAAACATATATTCACTCTAATATCCTCCTGACACTTCAACTGTGCTTCTGCATTTTTCGTCCAACACGATAGATGAATTCTTTAATTCCCATAAAAAAGCCCTGTTTATACCACTTACGGTATTCCTCTGGATATGTCCCCTGTGGCTTTCTACTCGCATCCTCTATATTTTGATCAAAGATATTTTCAATAAATGCATGATACTCATCCATTTGTTTTTCCTGTTTTTTTATCTGTTCATCTGTTTGCCACGGTTCCATTATCATTTTGCACCATATATCGCGGTTTTCTTCAACATATTGCACTTTTTTTATTACTTCTTCTAGGTTTGCACAGTCATTTACGTATATAAAGGCCTTTTCATTAAATTCTTCCTTTACGCCGGGATCTCCCCAATAAATCGGCACCGTATGAGCTTGTAAGCTGGTCAAAAGTTTTTCAGTTACATATCCCTCATACTTTGCATTTTCTGAAGCAATAGAAAAGCGATAATGACTTTTAATTCCAATTCCACCTGCTGCCCAGTCATAAGTTCCAAGTTTGCTCGCAATATCTGTTACATTCCGCAGATGCCCACCTAGAGAATCAACCCATTTATACTTTGATAATGCATAAAAAAGCTGATCTCTCATCGGATGCGCTTTGCTGTTAGAATAAAGGAAATTACAAAACTCTTTTTTTTCATCATATAGTTTCTGAGCCTCATCAATAGTTTTTACTGGATTTTCTTTTTCAAAAACAGAAGCTTTATGAAAATACATTGCAGGCAATCTAGTAATTCTATCTCCGTCTCTTAGGTTTCGGTCGAATACAACAGCATAATCAAAAAGATTTAAATCTGGTGCAATACATTCGCCTGCATAATAAATTATAATTGTATTCTTTCCTACCAATTTTTCAAATTGTCTCTTTATTTTTCTTTTGAGATAAATATGTTCACTCACAAATAAATAATCCGGATTTTCTTCTGTCCAGACATACTCATATTCATTTCGATCAAGATTCATATATTCTAGAGCTGCATCCAACGAATGTATGTTTTTATGAATAAAATACATTCTAATCTTCTTTTTCATATTTTTTCCCCCCATTCATTATTTTTTCCCACTCATTACATACAGAGTTCTCTGATAATTCCTCACGAATTTTTAATGCTTCTCTTCCCATTCGTATTGCTATTTCTTCATTTTCAATCAACCACACCATCTTCTTAGACAGGAACTCATCATCCCCGACAGGGACTAATACACCATTCACTCCATCTTTAATGACTTCTCTAGCTCCGCCACCTGCCGAATCTGTTGATACTACTGCCAATCCCATTGCCATACTCTCAAGCAAGGCATTAGAAAGGCCTTCATAATCTGATGTACATACATACATATAAGCATTTACAATTTTCTCATTTACTTTTTTTTGAAAACCTTTTAAGACTACATTATTTGACAGTCCCAATCTTTGAATTGTTTGCTCAACAGCTTTTCTTTCAGACCCTTCTCCATAGATTTCTAGTTTATAATCAGGATTTATCTTACTAACTGTTTGGAATGCTTTGAGCAACATGAATAGATTCTTCTGAGGCTCTAAGCGTGATACAGCAACTATTCTCTTTTCCTTATGGCTGTTATATTCCGGAATATTATTTGGCAACGGATTTTTTATAATATATCCATGTTTCTGTACACTATTAGAAAAATAATCCATAATCTCAGAAGTTTGAAAGACTACCGCACTTGCATAAACAAAATTCAATTTTCGAAGAAATCTTTCCATTATAGACAATTTATCATGTAACGGATCATTTCTCATGGATGTGATGTATCTTACATGATTTTTAAATGCACAAGTCCACCCGTAATAGTGTTCAAAAGTAATATATGTATCAATTTTGTTATCCCGAATATACTTACGAATTAGCCGCATTCGTGTCAGATGCTGCTTAATACGGTTGCCTGAAATGGAAGGGAATTTAGTCCACAAAATTTCTTTATTCAATGTATATGCATTGGGCACATCAACATAGGTTATTAAATGCACCTCATAACCACGAATATCAAAATTATTAGCAAGAATAGAGATGACCCTTTCTGCTCCGCCTGTAGATAATTGTGATAGCACAAATAATATTTTTTTCATATTGGTCTTCCTCTTTATATATTTACTTTGAATATCAAGCATAAAACCCATACCAATAATCTGTGGTTGTCTTATGTTTAAACCAACTATGATGATATGTTTTATTAACCCATTCTCATGCACTGGAACTTAATAAAGTAGCACGACAAAATCCTTTGTACATCGCTCCTTTGTTTAATGATAAAACACACCCTAATCAGTTCATGTATGCTTTATTTTCTTTGATATATTTCCTACTGAACAATAGTAATCTCTGTATTTTTCTCCCATAATACGTATATCCAATGATGTATTTTTCAAAGAAGTCTGTGGGAAATCTTTCACTTTATTACTAGCTCTTTTTAATAGCTCTGACAACTCGTCAACTTTGCCCATATGATACAATTCACCAACATCTTCGAGTTCATCCAATACTTCTTTATGTTGTGGGATATCTGACATGCACAGATAATTGTGCGTTGAAACCGCCTCCAAAACCGCCAGAGGTAGTCCCTCACTTTCACTTGACGACACAAAGACATCTGAGATGTTCAGCAGTTCCTTGATATCGCTTCTTCTTCCAAGGAATATTACTGCTTTTTTTTGCGCATATCGTTCTTTATATTCCTCGAGATATGGACCATTTCCAACCATCAGCAGTTTGGCATTCGACAAATCTGCGCGGATAAAAGCATCTACTGTCTCTGGAATTCTCTTTCTAAGGGTCATACTTCCTGTACTTATAAAAATCAGAGCATCCTCTGGATAACAGTACTGCTTACGCAGTACTTCTTTATCCATAATCGGATACTCCTCGGGATCTACACCATTCTGAATCGCGGTAACTTTCAACCCTTTTATATCTGCCTCTGTCTGTCTCTGGAGTGTCTTAGAACAAGCAATCACATGTTTGCTCCTACGCAACACATGTGTCTGCATTATTGTAGCCAGCATAGCCTTTGAGCGATTCATTCTGAGAAAAGCATCCTCCCGCAGATAATTGTGCAGCGTAATAATATGAGAAATATCAGTTCCTTGAAATGCATAATGACATGCCATATCCGAGCGCAAACCGTTACTATTGACAATTTGGCACTGATTCTTCACGACCGTATGTCTCAACCTTGCAAGCTCAGAAAACAGTTTACGCTTCTCAAAATGTAGATGAATCGGCCTGATTCCCATTTCAATCAGTTTATCCTCTATATCTGTATCATTTTCCACATCCACCAACGTAATTACAATGCAATTATTTACCGCGCCAGAGTGTTGAATGATTTTTACTGTCTGCAAATTACTGCCACCATAGGCTAAATCTGCAAAAACGAAAGCAATCTTCGGCATTTCTTCATTTTTGTTATTAGAAACTTTTATCATATTTTTCTCCCAGCATTTTTGACCGAATCATTGCAACCGCTTTTCTAAATTTATTCTCTCCGTCTAATACCCGAAGTTCAACTTCTTGATAATCAATCTTATTTTTGATAATCCATGTGTCAAGCAAAAATTCCGCCAAATATCCACATGTTCTTGACTCAAATTCAGTTCGGCCTGAAAAATCCACTCGCTTCTCTACCTCAAATAAGATTGGAAACATGAACGAGCAAAAACTATTCACATAGTCTTTTCGCATAATAAACGTATTGAATAGATGTGCAGACGTACTCTTTGCTACATTCTCAAAGGCTTTTAAGTACTCTGGTGATATTTCTGCAATAACGGTCCTCAATAAATCGAAATCACTAGATTCATGCGTATGCTTAAAATGTTCTTCAATTGTCTCAATATAATAGTGTCTTTTCTTTGCAACAATAACTGGACATTTTGTCAATAGCTTTTCTAGCTCTTTCCTATTAAGTATGTATCTAAAGAATTTGTCATCATTATACTTCGGTTTTTTACTAACAAAGTATCTTCTGTAATGACATGAACCCATGTACTCTACGTTAAGATTTTTCCATCCCCAATAGACTGCACTTAAATCAGAATAGTATCTATGTTTATATGAAATATTATCTCCTATATTATCGCCTTGATAACCAAAATGTTCCGATACTTCATCATAACCAACTTGGATGGGCAAATATAGAGAGACATCTTTGGGCATAATATATGGTTTGTGTGTCGAAACCAGTATTTTAATATCCATAACATTCGCCCCCCTTACAGTTTATTTTGTTCTTCTCATATATTCTTGAAAACTCATCAAATTCAAATCCTTCTCACTGACAATCAAATTTTCTTTCCCTCCAATCAACTCAAAAGGCCATTCAATGCCGATATCTGAGTCATTGTACATGATACCAGAATCGCCTTCGCCATAGAATACTTCCGCGCACTTATAGCTGACAATGGAGTTCTCAATCACCAGATAGCCGTGGCCGAAGAACTTGGGAACCAGCAGCATATTGGTATTCTCGCCAGTCAAGTGAAAGCCGCGCCACTGTCCAAAAGTCGGGGAATCCGGGCGCAAATCCACGATGACATCATAGACATGACCGGAAATACAGCGCACCAACTTGGGCTGCTGTTTTACCAGTTGAAAGTGGGTTGCCCGAATCACGCCACGCTTAGAAATGGTATAGAACACCTCTTTGAGGTCATGATCAATTCCATTAGCCTTGAAGGTATCCACGTTATAGTCCTTAATCAAACCGCCACGGTTGTCTGTGGCATAGAAGGGCTTGATGAAATACGCGCCCTTCAAATCTAGTTCCTGAAAATCAAATTTCTGTACCATTATGCTTCTCCTCTAACGTACTCTGCTGTCATACGAATGCCCTCTGCAAACGGAACCTCGTTCCGATATCCGGTATCCAGTTCGACTTTCTTCAAATCGAACTGGTCATAGGAAATGTCCACTCCCTTAAACGGAATATCTCCCAAGCCAAGCTCTGCCTCCGGGTCAACAATATCCCTCATCTCAAGCAAGAACTCCCGCAGTGGCTTCGGTTCTCCACTACCGATATAATAGCGATTAAACGCCTTACCCTTTTCTGCCACAGCGATGATGGAGTTGATTGCATCTGTGATATAGATAAAATCGTAGGTCTGATAGCCTGCTGTGAAAGAGCAGTGCTCCTTATGTACCAGCTTGTTGATGGAAGTGTAAATCATCCGTGCGGACTTCTCGCCCACGCCGTAGATGTTGGTAATAATCACAGGTATGAACTCTATCCCATTAATCTTGGCTACCGTTTCGCCCATCAGGTGAGCTGCCAGCTTACCTGTGCCATAGATGTAGCCACCAGCAGGCTCAATATCGTCAGACTGGAGGTACTCATAGGTTTCCATCTCGTTGATGCTGGAAGCGTAAACCACCCGTTTGCATCCAATCTCTCCACACAGCTTGATGTAATCACAAGCTAGCTTGACGTTATTCAACTGAACAGCATAGTCTGCCCGAGCGGGGCCAGAGGTGCCGGCCCATGCTAAATGGAAGAAGCATCGATACTCCTGGTGAGGAATTTCATCCGCTAGCGTAGCAACTTCCTTATTCATCACACTGACACAAGTAACTCTCTCGTCATCCTCCAGTACATCATCAAACCGAATATCCAGTGCCACCACATGGTAACCCTTCTCAAGCAGCGCATTTACCAACGTCTTGCCAATAAAACCATTTGCTCCAGTTACGATTACATTTTCCATCATCATTTTCCATCTTTCATAAACACATCTATTTCTCTATCCATGCAGGCACGAATATCTCCGCCTTCGCCCCAACACTTGCTCCACTCCACTACCATTTCAATGGCAGTATCCAAATTCCAGTGAGATTTCCATCCAAACGTTGTCTTCAGTTTTGAACAATCCAGTTTTAGGAAGTTTGCCTCATGGGGACCACCGTCATAGTGGTTTACCCACTTCATTCCTTCGCCCCACTTGCTGACAAACAAATCCACCAGTGCGCCGGTCTGGAAGCAATCCACATCATCCGGACCCACATTATAATAGCCTGCATATTTAATGTCCTGATACTGCATTGCCGCAATCATCAAGTATGCATATAGTGGCTCCAGAACGTGCTGATAAGGGCGAGTAGAGAATGGATTGCGCACCACAATATCCTCATGCTTCGTAGCTGCTCGGATGCAGTCCGGAATAATTCTGTCATTGGCAAAGTCGCCGCCACCAATCACATTGCCAGCGCGAGCAGTAGAAATTGCTACATGACCGTCTGCAAAAAAACTGTTCTTATAACTATGTGTCACCAGCTCCGAACAAGACTTGGAGTTGGAGTATGGGTCAAAACCATCCAACTCCTCGTTTTCCCGGTAGCCCCATGCCCATTCCTTATTCAGATACACCTTGTCCGTTGTCACGTTCACGAAGGATTTCACACAACTGCTGTTACGAATACATTCCAGAATGTTTACCGTACCCATCACATTCGTTTCATATGTATAGGCAGGGTCTTTGTAGCTGTCACGGACAATGGGCTGAGCTGCCAGATGCAACACAATTTCAGGCTGTACCGCATCAAAAGCAACCTTCAATGCCTTATAATCACGGATATCCCCAATCACAGAATTCACATCCTGTTCAATCCCTGCGATTTCAAACAAAGAAGGACTAGTGGGCGGATTCAATGAATAACCCGTGACAATTGCTCCGACATTTGTAAGGATTTTGCACAACCAAGAACCTTTGAAACCGGTGTGTCCGGTGATAAACACCCTTTTCCCTTTATAGAAACTCAAGTCAAACTTATCCATTATTTCTCCCACACTTTCCAAGGTGCATTACCAGTTTCCCATAGCTCTTCCAACTTCTGTTTCTCCCGCAAAGTATCCATACACTGCCAGAATCCCTTGTGGATATATCCTACTAATTCCTTCTGCTCGACCAATTTGGCCAGCGGACCTTTTTCAAATACAGTAGCATCGCCCTCAATAAGATCAAATAGTTCCGGTTGGAATACCATAAAACCAATATTAATAAGATCTCCATCAATATCGGATTTCTCCCGAAATGCATCAATTACACCGTTTGCTCCAGCTTCTACGACGCCCTTGTTCTGTCCGAAATTGTACATGGACATCGTACCAATTTTCCCGTGTGCATTATGGAACTCTACCAGTTCTTTAATATTCACATCTCCTACTGCATCTCCGTAGGTAAGCATAAAGGGCTTATCACCGATATATTCCCGAATACGCTTCACCCGTCCACCGGTCTGGGTATTCAGGCCGGTATCCACCACCGTGACCTTCCAGGGCTCAGTGTGTTTGTTGTGAACGATCATCTCGTTGTTTCCGTTTGTATAATCAAAAGTGATATCCGATGTATGCAGGAAATAATCCGCAAACCATTCTTTAATTACATGCTGCTTGTAGCCTGCGCAGATGATAAATTCGTTATAGCCATAGGCGGCATATATTTTCATGATGTGCCACAAAATTGGCATACTGCCAATTTCAATCATGGGCTTTGGTCTAAATGCAGACTCTTCAGAAATGCGAGTTCCGAAACCGCCTGCAAGAATAACTACTTTCATTTTAATCCCCTCATTTATTGTTAATCTCTTAGCCATGAGCAAAACTCCACACATTCAGTATTTATGCGGGTTTGCGAGGCATGGCAACCTCATTAATCACTTCAAATTTATAGTAACAATCAGCTCCAAATGGTATAATTAAGTTGTCAAAATCAATTCACCGAAAGGAGCTGATTGTTATCTATCGTCAAGAAATTTTGAAAGACATTCGTCTTTTCACTTCACAACCAGTTGCAAAGTTTTATGATTCTCTTTTTCTGAATCTTGATTTATCCTTTGTTCCGGAATTTCCCAAGACAGGAAGGAAAGGCTTTTCAAATCACGCTATGATTTGTTCCTTTATTGTCATGAAATGCGAAGGTTTCTCCATGATTTCCGATCTTGTCGATTATCTTCACAATAATCTTCTGATTGCGCATTTTTGTGGCTTTGATATTTCTCGTCCACTTCCTTCTTATTGGACTTTTGATCGCTTCCTGAAAAATTTCGATAACAAAGTTCTCTCTGAAATCATGAAAACTCAGGTGTTATTCCTTTCTAAAGAAGGTATTGTAGACACTTCTTTTATTGGCTTAGATTCAACCCCTGTCTCTGCAAATACTTCACAGAATAATCCGAAATCTTTTCTCTCAAATAAGTTTAAACCCGGAAATCAACCAAGGGCGGATTCGGATTGTAGACTCGGCGTCCACACTGCATCCAATCAAACGAACGAGAAAAAATATGAATTCTATTGGGGCTATAAAAATCATGTCCTTGTAGACTGTATTTCAGGTCTTCCTATTTATGAAATGACCACAACCGCGGAAGTTCATGATGCTACCGTCGCTTTAGATATCCTTGCTGCTACCCATTCCTTTCAACCAATAACAGACTGCACATTCCTTGCCGACAAAGGTTACGATGTCAAAAATATCTACAATCAGGTTAAAGATCTTTACAATGGAGAATGTATCATTCCATTAAACAAACGTAATTCCAAAAATCCGAAACTTCTTTCTCAAGGGAATCCCATTTGCGAAGCAGGGCTTGCCATGTGGAAGGATGGTAAGTTTTCCGATTGTGGTCGTACCCGTCAAAAGTTTTGTTGTCCTCTAAAATCAAGTAAAGATACCGTTTGCCCATGCCACCACAAAAATTTCTATAATGGTAAAAAGCATCGTGGCTGTACGAAATATCTCACCATTCCTGATGATTTAAGACTTTCCATTGATAGGAATAGCAAATATTTTGAAAGTAATTATTCACTCCGCACAGAATGTGAACGCTATAATTCGCGTTTTAAAAATACTGGTCAGGAGCGGATGTGGGTGAGAAATAAAGCGTCTGTTACAAACTTAAACACACTTGCCCATATCAGTTTACTGGCAGTTGCCGTTGCCGCAATCACTAGACATTCCGGTCAGTCTTATCGCAAACTAAAAACAATAAAACGAATTGCTTGATTAAAAAATTCTCATAGTCTTATGATTTCGTAAGTTTTGGACTTACGTTAGCTTTGCTGTGCCATAAAATCGTAACTTCAAACTTTATGGAAACTAACTGCCACGTCCTACTTTTGAATTAATGTGTTTTGCTCATCTCTAGTTAATCTCTCTGAAAAATATCTCTCGTATAAACCTTATCCTT
>ULVV01002309.1_pt1 | contig 20686 bp, 18 predicted proteins | sample 1959761 | NCBI WGS metagenome assembly ULVV01 (sample SAMEA4835795, study PRJEB28245) | human gut metagenome | biome: gut microbiome; material: fecal sample | place: Denmark | collected 2008
ATCCCTGCCAGATTTTTACCGCTTCGGTGGTTTGGAATAGAATATGCTTCGTTAGCTCAGTTGGCAGAGCACCTGCCTTTTAAGCAGGGTGTCCGGGGTTCGAATCCCCGACGAGGCACCAAAAAAGAGATGGCTTTAAGCTGTCTCTTTTTTTGGATTCCGTTAGAAATTAAAATACTCGGGGCAAATAAACACCTCAGGGCAGCTTCTCTTGCCGCTTTGCGGCAATTCACCTTCTGTCGCGGCAGAAAACGAATTTGAATTTATTTCGTGCCGTGCGCGGCACGAAACTCTACGAGGCTTTTCATTCTACGCCGCCCGCAAAGAACCTTTGCTTGTCTGCTCGTGGCTTTTTTGCTATGATGTGAGCAGCAAGGGAGGTCGATCTATGTCTGATTTCAGTTCCAACCTGCGGCGGCTGCGGAAAAGGGCAGGCCTTTCGCAGGACGCGCTCGCGGAAAAGCTCTCCGTCGCCCGCCAGACCGTTTCAAGCTGGGAGCGCGGCAATTCCTACCCGGACCTTGACATGCTGGTGCACATCAGCGACGCGCTCGCGACCGATCCGAACGAGCTGCTTTACCCGAATCAAAAACGCAGGAGCGGCGGCGTGAGCCGCCTTGTGGACGACGACTTTTTCGGCAAGCTCACGGTCGTCATTTGGATCGTGGGGTTCCTGCTCGGCCTGCCCGCCGGCAGTCAAGGCTATGCGTCGGGGCCGAACACCATCTCGTGGCATTTCGTGTTTTCCGATGCGCTGCGATGCTGGGCTCCCGCATTTTTGACCGGCATGGCGTTTCTCGGCCTTCAGAAGATCATCGACCTTTTGAAAGAGCGCGGCGAGTGAGCGGGCATTCTTTGCCCAGGATCTTGCCATTCTCCTCAAAAACGGCTATGATGGACTTACTTTACATGAACAGGAGAAGCGCATTGAACATCACGACCATTTTATTCGACCTGGACGGAACGCTGCTGCCGATGGATCAGGAGGCGTTCACGACCGGATACTTCAAGTTCCTCGCCAAAAAGCTCGCGCCCTACGGCTACGAGCCCAAATCCCTCGTCGACGCCATTTGGGCGGGCACGGCGGCCATGGTCAAAAACGACGGCAGCTGCACGAACGAGCAGGCCTTCTGGAAGAAGTTCGCGGCGATTTACGGCGAGGAAAAGTGCCAAAGCGACCAGGGCCTTTTCGAGGATTTCTACGCCAATGAGTTCAACGCCGCGCGCGACATCTGCGGCTTTAATCCCGCGTCGGCGGAGACGGTCCATAAGCTCAAAGAGTGCGGCTACCGCGTTGCGCTGGCGACGAATCCGATCTTTCCCCACATGGCGACGGAGAACCGCATCCGCTGGGCGGGCCTTGTGCCGGAGGATTTTGAAATTTACACGACCTACGAGGCCTCGACCTTCTGCAAGCCGAATCCTGCTTACTACCTCGAGGTCGCGCGCACGCTAGGCGTCAAGCCGGAGGAGTGCCTGATGGTCGGCAACGACGCGACCGAGGACATGGCTGCACGCGAGGTCGGGATGGATGTCTTTCTTTTGACCGACTGTCTCATCAACGCGAAAAACCGCGACCTGAACGCCTATCCCCGCGGCGATTTTGCCGCGCTGAACGCTTACATTGACGCACTGCAATAAAAAACTGCCGCCCAAATGGGCGGCAGTTTTTACTTTTCGAACACTACTTTCTGCTTTTCCCGTTCTGCGCGGTGACGAGGCGGAAGATCGTGGACACCAGCAGGATCGCCACGGCGATGCTGCCCGCGACGCCCGCGGTCTCAAGTCCTTTGTGCACCGCGGCCTGCACATCGCCGCCCAGGCCGAGGCTCATCGTGTAGTAAATGCCCGCGCCCGGCACCAGCGGCAGGAGCGAGATGACGAGATACGACGTGACGGGGTATTTGCGCGAGCGCGCCATAAGCTCAGAATACAGCGCCGAAACGACGGCGGCGAAGAAATTCATGCTGTAAATGCTCATGCCCAGATCACGGCAGAGCAGGTACGTCATCCATGTGAACACGCCGCCGAGCGCGCAGAGAATGCTGCCCCAGTCGTGCACATTGAAGAGGATGAAAAAGCCCGTACAGGCGACGAAGATCATCACAGCCTGTGCCCAGGCGGGATAGCTCGCTGAGCCGGACGCGACCGTCAGCCCGTATACGCCAGACGTGACGCGCCATGCCGCCGCCGTGCCGAGCGCGATGGCGAACGCCGAGAGAAGCACCTGCACGATGCGGTTGATGCCGGAGTTCGTATCGCCGTAAATGATGTCGCGCATGGAGGTCGTGATGAGAAGGCCGGGGACCAAGATCATTAAGGTGCCGATGATGACAAAGTCGATATAGTCGACCAGATGGAAGCCCGCGGCGAGATACGCCGGCACCGCCATGGCGAACGCCTCGACGATGGTGCTGAAAAACGGGTTCGTCTCGCGCCTGTCCATCTGGCGCGAGACAAAGCCGATGATGAGGCCCAGAAGGCCCGCGAACAGGCTGTCGCGCAGCGTGCCGCCAAACACCGGGCAAAAGCCCGCCGCGGCGCAGAAATTGCCCAGGTAATAAACGGGCACCGAGTAGTGCCGCCGCCCCTTGAGCGTTTCGTCGAGCCACTGCGCGGCGACGCTCGGGTCAGGCGTTTCGGCGCAGATGCGGCGCGAGAGCGCGTTGAGCTTTTCCACCGACTCGAGGTCATTGCCGTGAAAGTCGACGCGCTTCATCACCATCAAAGGCTTGCCGTTGGCCGCCTCGAGGCTGACCATCACGCAGTTGGGAATGGAAAAGGCCTCGCATTCAATGCCGTAGGCGCCGATGATGCGGCGTATCGTCTCTTCGACGCGGAACGTCTCCGCCCCGCTGAGCGCCAGATGATAGCCGACGCGCGCGGCCAGATCGGTCAAAAGGTAATAATCCATAAAAAATCCTCATATTTTTGGGAAATTTTCCGTCAGCGGGCCTTATATTACAGCGAAACGACCGTCCTGTCAATGCTGACAGGGCGGTCACGCAAAAAACATTTGCCATTTTGCCGCGGCGGCACTATACTGGTGCTCGGTCAAGCGGAAAACAGAAAGAAATGAGAGAGATCATGGGAACTACAGTCAAAAAGCATGAGATCGACATGCTGCACGGCTCCATCTGGAATAAGCTGCCGCTCTTTGCCCTGCCGGTCGCAGCCACGGCGATCTTGGAGCAGCTCTTCCACGCCTCGGACGTCGCCATCGTCGGCAACTTCACGGGCGATGCGCGCACAGTCGCCGTCGCGGCGGTGGGCGCAAACGGCCCGATCATCGGCCTCATCGTCAACCTTTTCATCGGCATCGCGCTCGGCGCGAACGTCGTCATCGCGAACGCCATCGGCTGCCGCGACGACAATGCCGTCAAGCGCGCGGTGCACACGGCCATCGTGTTTGCCGTGTGCGGCGGCGCGGCGGTCGCGCTGCTTGGTCAGTTCATCGCCTCGCCGCTTTTGAGTATTCTCAATGTGCCGGAGGATGTGTTCCCCTATGCGCTTTTGTATCTGCGCATTTATCTTCTCGGCATGCCGGTGATATTGCTCTACAACTTTGAGGCCGCGATCTTCCGCAGCATCGGTGACACAAAGGTGCCGCTCGCGGCGCTCGCGATCTCCGGTGTGCTGAACGTGCTGCTGAACCTCTTTTTCGTCATTGTGCTGCATATGACGGTCAACGGCGTCGCCATCGCCACGGTGGCGGCCAACGCCGTGAGCGCGGCACTGCTCTACGTCCGCCTGACGCGCACGGATAAATGCGTGCGCGTGGAGCGGAAAGCGCTGCGCATCGACGGCGCGAGCTTGAAGCGCATTTTGAGCATCGGCCTTCCCGCGGGCGTGCAGAGCGCGGTGTTCTCGTTCGCCAACATCGTCATCCAGTCGGCCATCAACACCCTCGGCACGGTGGCGATCGCGGCGTCGAGCGCGGCGTTCAATGTGGAAATTCTCGCCTACGACGTGCTCAACTCGTTTTCGCAGGCCTGCACGACCTTTGTCGGCCAGAACTACGGCGCAGGGCAGATCAAGCGCTGCAAGAAGACGATGCAGCTCAGCTTTTTGGAGGGGGCCATCGCGACATTTGTCTCGGTCGTTGTCCTGCTGCTGAGCGCAAGGTCGCTGCTCGCCATTTTCAACAGCGATCCCGAGGTCATTGCCATCGGCTATATTCGCCTTGCGACGATCCTGCCGGCGTATGTTTTCTGCCTGATCTACGAAATACTCTCCGGGTATCTGCGCGGCTTCGGCATTTCGCTCGCGCCCGCACTTTTGACGATGCTCGGCGTGTGCGGTATCCGCATCGCGTGGGTCAAGTTCGTCTTCCCGATGAGCATGACGTTCCAGACCGTCATGTGGGTCTATCCCATCAGCCTTTGCGCAACGGCGATCCTGATCTGCGGCGCGGTGCTGATCTACCGCCCGTCCAGACGCTTTGCGGGCCTTGAAACGGAAGAAGAGGACAAGTGAGGGTGGCCCCTCACTTGTCAAAATGCTCCCAGAAGGCGCGCACGGCAGCCTCGTATGCTCCGCGGCCCATGTAATAGCTCATCGCGTGGTCCGCACCGGGCACGACGAGCAGCTTGCAGGGCGCGGCGCAGGCGTCGCGGTTTTCAAACGCCATTTTGAGCGGGACGAAGTGGTCGTCCTCGCCGTGGATCAGTAAAATCGGTACATCGGTATTTTTGAGTGCCTCGACGGTGGAGTAGCTGCCGGACGAGGCGTTTAGTCTCTTCTGGCACAGAAGATCGGCGATGACGGTTGCTGCGCGGACAGGAAGATGCAGGTTCTTCCCCATCACGTGCTGCCAGATCGCACGCGGCGAGGTGTAGGCCGAGTCGGCGATCACGCCGTGCACCGCGGCGGGGAGAATATCGCCTGCGGCCATGAGCACCGTCGCCCCGCCGAGCGACACGCCCATAAGGTAAACGGGCAGGCCGGGGAAGCGTTCGGCTGCCCAGTTTGCCCAGTCGACGCAGTCGCAGCGCTCGGTCAGGCCGAAGCCGATGTAGTCGCCCTCGCTCTCGTTCTGCGCGCGCTGCTCCACATAGAGCACGCTGCACTGCTCGCGGCTTAAAAAGTCCGCGAGCAGGCCGAAATCACGGTACCACGCTGAGCGCCAGCCGTGAAACGCGATCACAAGACGCTTGGCCTTTTCGCATTTACGAAGATGGCCCACGAGCGTCAAGCCCTCGCGGTTTTCGAGCAGCACTGTCTCCATTTCCGAAGACGCAAGCTTTTTCGCGGCGGCGCGCTGCGCCTCACGGTAGGGCTCGTCGCGCTTTTCGCCCGTGAGCTGGGCGCTGCCCTTATTTTTGAGCGCCTTGGGCGCTTCGCGCTTCATCGCGACGTCCATCAGCGTTCTCGTCACGCCGTAGGCCGCCGCGCCGTAGAGTGCCGCCGCAGCCGTGACGAATATAGCCGCCTTTGTCGTTTTTTTCATAACTGTGACCTCCTTGTATCCAAACTGTAAACTCTTATCTTGGGTACTGGACAGGGATATTTTCCCGTGTTATACTCCAAACTAATCTAAGTTCCGGGCGGTTTCGACCGCCCGTCTCTTCTTTCAGCGTAGCAAAAACTCCGGCTTTTTGCTACGTTCAGTTTTCCCCGTTTGTATGCACTTCCTGCTGGAAATTTCAATGATCGGAGGAACGCATTTTCATGAACGAAGTCAAGTCCCCGAAAAAGCCGCTGCTGTACTACTACTTTGTGGTGATGCTGCTTGTGATGCTCTTCAACTTCATCGCCATGCCGTGGATCTCTGAGCACCAGATCAAGGACGTCGACTACAACACTTTCGTCACCATGACAGAGCAGGGCGAGGTCGGCCGGGTCGAGATCCAGGAGCAGTCCAACCGCATTCTCTTCACCAGCAGCGATGAAAAGACCGTCTACAAGACGGCGATGGTGCCTGACGACGGTTTGGTGCAGCGCCTTTTGGACGCGGGCGTCTCCACCACGGGTGAGGAGATCGAGCAGACGTCCACGCTCGTCAGCATTCTCGCCTGGGTGCTGCCCATCATCATCTTTGTCGCGCTGGGACAGTATATGTCGCGCAAGATGATGGAGAAGATGGGCGGCGGAGGTAACTCCATGATGTTCAACATGGGCAAGTCCAACGCCAAGGTGTACGTCAAGTCCGCCGAGGGCATCAAGTTTGACGATGTCGCGGGCGAGGACGAGGCCAAGGAGAACCTCACCGAGGTCGTCAACTACCTGCACGACCCCAGCAAGTATCAGGAAATCGGCGCGTCGATGCCCAAGGGCATCCTGCTCGTCGGCCCTCCGGGAACCGGTAAAACGATGCTCGCCAAGGCGGTCGCCGGCGAGGCGAACGTGCCGTTCTTCTCGATGTCGGGCTCTGAATTTGTCGAAATGTTCGTCGGCATGGGCGCGAGCAAGGTGCGCGACCTCTTCAAGCAGGCCAAGGAAAAGGCCCCCTGCATCGTCTTCATCGACGAGATCGACGCCATCGGCCAGAAGCGCAGCGGCGGCCAGTACGGCGGCAACGACGAGCGCGAGCAGACCTTGAACCAACTGCTCACCGAAATGGACGGCTTTGAGGGCAACAACGGCGTCATCATTCTCGCCGCCACGAACCGCCCCGAATCCCTCGACCCCGCGCTCACGCGCCCCGGCCGCTTCGACCGCCGCGTGCCGGTCGAGCTGCCCGACCTCAAGGGACGCGAGGCCATTTTGCAGGTCCACGCCAAGAAGATCAAGGTCGCCGAGGACGTCGACTTCAACAAGATCGCGCGCATGGCCTCCGGCGCTTCCGGCGCGGAGCTTGCCAACATTGTGAACGAAGCGGCGCTGCGCGCCGTGCGCGACGGCCGCCGCTTTGCCACGCAGGCGGACTTGGAGGAAAGCATCGAGGTCGTCATCGCGGGCTACCAGAAGAAGAACGCCATCATGACCGACGAGGAGAAGAAGATCGTCTCCTACCACGAGATCGGCCATGCGCTCGTGGCGGCGATGCAGACGCACTCCGCCCCCGTGCAGAAGATCACCATTGTGCCGCGCACCTCGGGCGCACTGGGCTACACGATGCAGGTCGAAGAGGGCAACCATTACTTGATGAGCAAGGCCGAAATGGAGAACAAGATCGCCACGCTGACCGGCGGCCGCGCCGCGGAGGAGGTCGTGTTCCACTCCGTCACGACCGGCGCGTCGAACGATATCGAGCAGGCGACGAAGCTCGCCCGCGCGATGATCACGCGCTATGGCATGAGCGACGATTTCGACATGGTCGCGCTCGAAACGGTCAACAATCAGTACCTCGGCGGCGACGCGTCGCTCGCGTGCTCTGCCGAGACGCAGACGAAGATCGACCAGCGCGTTGTGGAGCTGGTGAAAGCGCAGCACGAAAAGGCTGTGAACATCCTCACCGAGAACCGCGCGAAGCTCGATGAGCTGGCGCAGTACCTCTACGAGAAGGAGACCATCACGGGCGAAGAGTTCATGCACATCCTGAATGCGCAGTAAACTCCATAAATAGAAAGAAAGGCACAGCCAAACGGCTGTGCCTTCTTTTTGCTATTTATAGGTTGCTTTCTTTTCTGCTCGTGCGGCTGCGCAGGTAGTCGCCGAGGGTCGTGATGCAAAGGAGCGTCACGACCAGAAATGCGCCGGGGATGAGCAAGATCCACCACGCGTCGGTCATCAGCGCCTTTTCCGCGAGCGAGAGCATGCTGCCCCAGGTCACGACCTCGATGGGCAGGCCGAGGCCCATGAAGCTGAGCGTCGATTCGGCGATGATGGCGCTGCGCACATTCATCACCACCATGAAGAGGATGGACGAGAAGAAATTCGGCGCAAGGTGACACCGCAGAATGTGGAAAAAGCTGCCGCCCATGCACTTCGCCGCGATGACGTACTCGCTCGCGCGCAGCTGCCTGACCTCGGTACGCACGACCTTGGCGATACTCGTCCAGCTTGTGAGTCCGATGACGAGCGCGATGCTCCACGCGCTCGGCGTGCCGATGATCGCCTGCAAAAAGATGACGAGCAGCAGGTTCGGCACGCTGAGAAGAATTTCGGTCAGGCGCATCAGCAGCGCGTCGAGCCATTTGGGCGAAAGTCCGCTGACCGCGCCGAACAAAATGGCGAGCAGCGTCGAAATGACGGTCGAGCCGACGCCGATGAACAGCGACAGCCGCCCGCCGTACCAGATCATCGAGAAGATGTCGCGCCCCATCGTGTCCGTGCCGAACAGGAACTCGCGGCACGGCACGGCCGAGCAGTGAGCGAGGTCGAGATACGTCGGGTCCTTCGTCATGATAAGCTCGCAGAAAAGACACCCGAGCACGATGAGTGACAAAATCACAGCGGAGGCGACAGGCTTGCCGCGCAGGGAATGTCTGTTTTTCGTGGGTACGGCCTCCGGCAGCGGTCGCGCGCCGACGATTTGGAAGCGGTCGTTCATGGCTGCACCTCCGCTTCCCGCACGGCCTGCTCGGCGCGGATGCGCGGGTCGATCTGCTCGTTGATCGTCTGTGCAATGATGCTGCACAGGATGACAAGCGCGCCGGAGAGCAGGCTCAGCAGCATCAGCAGGTTGTAGTCCTTGTAGCGGGCGCTCTCATAGGCCAGCGTGCCGAGGCCGGGGTAGGAAAAAACAGTCTCGACGATGTACGTCCCACCCAGCACATGGGGAACGGAGATGGCCATGATACTCAGATACGTTGGCATCGTGTTTCGCAGACAGTGGCGCAGCATCACGGCGCGGCGCGTCAGGCCCTTGGCTTTGGCGAGCAGCACATAGTCTGCGCGCATCTCGTCGAGAAGCCTGTTTCGGATCATGTAGGCATAGTACCACAGGTGCCCGAGCACCACGACCGCAAGCGGCAGGATGAGGTGCGCGGCGCGGTCGGCGATGTTATTTTGCTGCCCGATGGAGTAGGCCCCCGAGCTCGGCAGCACGCGCAGCTCGATGGCGAAGATCAGAATGAGCAGCAGCGACAGCCAGAATTCCGGAATGCAGCTCGTGATGGTGCCGAGCTTGCAGACCGCGCGGTCGAAAAGCGTTCCCTCCCGCTGCGCGCAGAGCATCCCGAGCAGCAGCGAGAGCGTGAAAATGAGCACAAAGCCGACGCCGCCGAGAAGGAGTGTGTTGCCCGCGCGGCTCGCGATGACCTCGCCCGCGGGCATTTTGTACTTATACGAGATGCCGAAATCCCCGCGCAGGGCATTCTGCGCCCAGCGGACATACTGCGGGAAGATAGGCTCGTCGAGGCCGAGCTTTTCCTCCGCCTGCGCGCGCTCCTGCGGCGTCAGCTTCTCTGCACGGTCACCGTAGTAGGAGACGAGCGGGTCGCCAGGGGCCAGGCGCGAGACATAGAACACCGCGAGCGACAGGACGAAGACGCTCAGAAGAAACGCCAGCACCTTTTTGCCGAAATACAGGATTTTCGATGGCTTTTTCATTGCGCGCCCCCTTCCCGCAAGACGAAATGCTCCGGCTCGACCTCGACAAGCTCGCCGGTCAGCGGAAACTGCCCGGGCGAGAAGTCCGGCAATACGCGTTTTCTCTCGATACGCGGGTCAGGAATCGGCATGGCTGCGAGCAGCGCCTTGGTATAAGGGTGGAGCGGGCGGTCGTAAAGCGCGCGCACGTGCGCGACCTCGACAAGCTTGCCGTGGTACAGCACGCCTACGCGGTCGCAGAGGAATTCCACCATTGCAAGGTCATGCGCGATGAAGAGGAATGAAAAGCCGTGCTCGCGCTGCAAATGGCGAAACAGGTTGACGATCTGCGCCTGAATCGAGACATCCAGCGACGCGACCGGCTCGTCCGCCACCAAAAGCTCCGGCTCCATGCACAGTGCCCGCGCGATGGCGACGCGCTGGCGCTGCCCGCCGGAGAACTCGGACGGATACTTATCGAGATACGTTTTGTCGAGGCCGACATAATACATCTGGAACTCGGCCTCCTTGCGGTATGTGCCGCGCGGCGGGGCGATGTGGTGGATGCGCATGGGCTCGGTGATACTATCGCAGACCGTCATGTGCGGGTCAAGGCTCGAGGCCGAGTCCTGAAAGATCATCTGGCGTGTGGTTTGCAGCATTTTTTTGTTCGCGCGGCAGGCGGCCTTGTCGCAGAGGTCGACGCCGTTATAAAAAATGTGTCCGCCGCTCGGCTGCAAAATGCCCATCGCGCAGCGCGCGGCCGTCGACTTGCCCGAGCCGGACTCACCGACGAGGCCGAAAATTTCCCCGCGGCGAATCTGAAACGAGATGTCGTCCAGCGCCTTGACGGAGACCTGCTTCGTCAGCGGAAAGACATGGCTCACGTGCTGCACATCGAGCAGAATGTCATGTTTTGTCATCGCGCACCTCCCACCGGCGGCGTGATCTTCGGCGCGCGCTCGTCGAGCAGCCACGTCGCGGCATAGTGCGTGTCGCTGGCGCGAAACATCGGCGGCGCTTCCTCGTAGTCGATGGCGAGGGCGTATTCGTTGCGGGGGGCGAAGGCGTCGCCTTGCGGCGGGTCGATGAGCGTCGGCGGCATGCCGGGGATGCTCGGCAGCGTCTCCTTTCCGCGCGAGAGCGCGGGCAGCGAGCGCAGCAGGCTCCAGGTGTAGGGGTGGCGCGGGTCGTAGAAGATCTCCTCCGCCGTGCCGGTCTCGACGATCTTGCCCGCGTACATCACGGCCACGCGGTCGGCGACGCGCGCGACGACGCCGAGGTCGTGCGTGACAAACACCGTCGCCGTGCCGAGCTTTCGCTGCACGTCGCGCAGCAGATCTAAGATCTGCGCTTGAATGGTCACATCCAGCGCGGTCGTCGGCTCGTCGGCAAATAAAATGCGCGGGTCGCCCGCGAGCGCGATGGCCAGCACCACGCGCTGGCGCATTCCGCCGGAAAAGCTGTGGGGATAGAGCGTCATGCGCTCCTGCGCGCGGTCGATGCCGACAAGCTCGAGCAGTTCGATCACGCGCGATCTTACGGCGCTTTTTTCGAGCTTTGGCCTGTGCGCAAGCACTGCTTCGGCGATTTGTGCGCCGATCGTCATCGTCGGATCAAGCGCGGTCATCGGGTCCTGGAACACCATGGAAAAGAGCGAGCCGCGCAGCGCTGTCATTTCGCGCTCGCGATAAGCCGTAATGTCCGTGCCGTCTACGATGATCTTGCCGGACTTGATTTTCGCCGTCTGCGGCAGAAGATGCAGGATGCTCTTGCACAGCACGCTCTTGCCGCAGCCCGATTCGCCGACGATGGCGAGCACCTCGCCCGCTTTCAGCGAAAAGCTCACGTCGCGCACCGCCTGCACCTCGCCCGCGGGGGTGAAAAAGCTGACGGAAAGGTGCTCGACGTTCAATAAATCTGCCATGAAACATGTCCTCTTTATGCAAGACAAAGGGGCTGAAGCCAGCCCCTCGTCAAAGATGTCAACGGCGTTTACTCGCCGATCGTCCAGTCCTGAATGTTCCAGAAAATGCCGACGCCGTGATGCCCAAGCACCGTGTCCGCATCGATGCCGTGGATGGTGGATTTGGCGACATAGTTCGCGTCGATGTAGCAGATAAAGGCGTAGGCCGGATCGTCCGCAAGCGCGTGCAGGAATTTGCTGTAATACTCTTTGCGGACGGCGTCGTCGCTGCTCTGGCGCGCGAGCGTCAGATATTCGTCCACCAGCGCGTTCGAGTAGCCCGAGTAGTTCGCGCCCTTGTCCGTGCCGAAGACCTTGTAGGTGTGGTCGTCGGCGTCAAACGGGCTGCCCCAGCCGATGAGACACGCCATCTGGCCGCTCCAGTCCATCTGCGCGGGGATGTCCACCGTGCAGTGGATGCCGACTTCTCTAAGCTGCTGCGCCGCGGCCTGCGCGATGTCGATGCGGTCCTGCTCGCCGGACATGACGCTGATGACAAAACCGATCTCCTCGCCGTTTCGCTCGTAGTAGCCGCTATCGCCCATCGTGCAGCCGACGGATTCAAGAATTTCTTTGGCTTTTGCGGGATCGTAGTCGTAGTGGTTCACGGTCTCGTCGTTGTAGACATTGCGCTGGAGCGGGCTGTACGCCGCCATGCCCTGCCCGAGCAGCACCGAGTCGACGATGGCCTGACGGTCGATGGCGTAGCAGACGGCGGGGATGATGTCGCGGTTTTCCGTCCAGTAGGGGTTGTTGAAGTTGAAGAGAATGCCGCGGTAGTCCGCGGTGGTCATGTCGTAGCAGGTGTAGCCGCCCTTGCCCGCGAAGTTCTGCGCGTTTTTCGGGTCGAGCAGCGCAAGGTCGATCTCACCGGACTCGAGCTGCATGGCCTGCGCGTTGTCGTCGGGTACGATCTTGAAGATGACGCGCTCGATGTTCGGCGCGCCCAGGAAGTAGTCCTCGTTGCGCACGAGCACGACGGACTGCCCGGCGTCCCAGCTTTCGAGCTTGTAGGGCCCCGTGCCGACGGGGGTGCGGAAGAAGGCGGATTCCTGCATATCCTCGCCCTCGAGCAGATGCTGCGGCAAAATCGCCATCGTCATGTACTCTAAAAACGCGGCGTTCGGCTCAGCGAGGCGGAACGAAACGGTGTGGTCGTCGAGCACGGTGATCTCCTGCACATCCTCGTAATTCGGCGCGTTTTCCGAGCCGTTGTCGGGGTCCATGATGGCTTCGATCGTGAATTTGACGTCCTGCGCCGTGAACGGCTCGCCGTCGTGCCACTTCACCCCCTCGCGCAGGTAGAAAGTATAGGTGCAATTCGCCTCGTCATAGTCCCAGCGCTCGGCGAGGGCGGGAACGATCTGGTCATTGCCGTCGTGCGCGGTCAGGCCGTTGAAGAGCAGCAGGTTGATCTCGCAGTGCTCGTCCATCGCGGGATCGATGCGCGTGTAGTCGGCAGAGCCGTAGACGAGCGTGGACGGCGCGTCGGCCGTCGAGTCGCCGCCGCTCTGTCCGCAGGCGGCGAGGGAGAAGAGGATTGTGAGGGATAGCAGAAGAGTCAGCGCTTTTTTCATGGAAAAACTCCTTTTCGGGGAAAAATTGGGAAACGCCGCATCGCCGGATGCAGCGAAAAATATGACAGCTTGTAGTATAGGGGAAATTCCCGCCCGCCACAAGCCGGGTGGGGGATACGGCGGGCAAAGTTTTTCCAAAAAATCACAGCGTGCGGCGGAAATTCCCCGCTTTTTACCCTTTTTGCGAATCGCGCTTGCACTTTCTGCGCGGAAATGGCATAAAAATGGCGTAGAGAAACCGGCGGTACGCAGTTGCGAAAATCGCCTGCTGCAACATTACTAAGAATATTTAAGCTGCCCTGCGCACAAGCCGGGCAGCTTTTTTATCTGCGCACCGGCGCAGAGAGATACAAGGCGTTTCACTTCGCGCCGCAGCGTCCTGCGTGAAGTGTTTCCGCCACGGGAAGCGGTCGCAGAACGCCCAGTGCTTTTCATAAAACGTGGAAAATCGTCCGATGACATATGCTTGTCCTTTTATATCTGACGCATTATGTTAAGATGTGCAGTAGATGTTCCATTTTACCATCCCACTCTCTGCTGGAATCGGCGCACCCTTTCAGCTCAGTTTCGATTTCAGTATATAAATCGTTCAAACTTTCCTTTCTGACACACAGTTTAGCTTTTCCTCTTGCAAGAACAAGAAGCTGCCGATACAACAAAGAAAAAACGACTTGTACCGAATGCACAAGCCGAAGAAGGAGGCAGACCATGGAGGAAAAACGCTGGGAATCGTGCAATGCAGAGGCGCTGCTGGATGAGTTCTTTTCGCAGGATGATCTCCGGCAGTTAGCGCTGAGCACAGGGGAGCTGCTAGGCTGCCCGCTTCTGGTGCTGGATGATACCTTTCGCATTGCTGCGTACCGTTTGCCGCTCGGCTTTTCCGATGCGCTCTTTGAAACCGCCGTACTCTGCGGCGAGATCACCTGCGAGGCCGGCGCAATCATCAGCAAAAATGCGATGCTCACAGCTGGTTGGGCGGACTATGTCCAGCTGGCTGATAGCCCCTATCAGCGGCGTTTTGCACCTCTCATCAGCGCGGGCGTGTGCCTCGGCTGCCTCATCTGCGTGGATACGGACGGACATTTGGAAAAGATTCCGCCGCAAACCTGGGAGCTGGTGGAGCACATCCTCTCCAAGCAGCTGTTCATGGAGGTGAGCCGTCAGGACAAGTTTTCCGAGACGGTGGAGGACATCCTCATGCACCTGCTGGACGGCGGGTTTTCCTCCGCCGCGCATTTTCAGCTTCAGGCCTCCGGCACCTACCTCGCGGACTTTCATCCGCGCGCTTTCGCCCTCATCGACCTTGAGACCTACCACAGCGCTTCCACGGTGAGGCCGTCTGCACAGCGCAGCAGCTGCGCACACCGCTGCTGCTGAAAAATCTGGAGGGCCGGGGCGACCTTGTTTCGCCGGAGCTTCGCCGCCTTGCCGTTCACGACCGCGAAAAGGGCACGCAGTACTGCGAAACGCTCTACCATTACCTCACCTGCTGCCACTCGCTGAAAAAGACCAGCGACGCGCTCTATACCCACCGCAACACCGTGCTCTACCGCATCCGCAGATTGCAGGAGGATTTCGCGATCCCGCTGGAGGAGCCGTCCCAGCACGTCGACCTGCTGCTGGGCGTGTCGCTCATTTTGTTTGAGATCAAGGGGGTGGACTTTTTTCTGCGCGCGCCGAAAAATGAAGCATAAAACCGGCGCGATCACGCGCCGGTCAGATAGAAAAGGATGATATCATGAAGGAAAACAGAAAGCTTTTGAGAGAAGTCCTCAAGGATATCCGCCACGACATGACGGACGAGGAAGTGCTGAACCTGCTGGCAGACAGCAAAATTTCCGAAAATCCCGCGGGTGAGAAGGAAAAATACACCCTCGGCCAGCGGGCGGCGGACGCCATTGCCAAATTTGCGGGCAGCTGGGCGTTCATCTTTTCCTTCACCGGCGTGCTGATTTTGTGGATGCTTGTCAACACGCTGCTGGCGGCAAAGGCGTTCGACCCGTACCCCTTCATCCTGCTCAATCTGGTGCTCTCTTGCGTGGCGGCCATTCAAGCGCCGCTCATCATGATGAGCCAGAACCGGCAGGAGGAAAAGGACCGCCGCCGTGCAGAGAACGATTATAAGGTCAACCTCAAGACAGAGATCATGATCGAGGATCTTTACGACAAGGTCAATGCCATCCTGGCCAGACAGACCGCACTGGAAAAACAGCTGACGGAGGAGGGCGAAAGCGTAGGGCAAAAATGAGGGAGGACAGAGCCGTCCTCCCTCATTTTTTGCTGTTTTTGCGCAACGCGGAATCCTTCTCCGCAAACCTGCGCGCTTTTGTTGAGATGCCCCTCCGGCGCGTAAAGCCCTTATACGTGCAAGACTCTATGTTGCTTTACAGCTGGAAGTGCTTCTTAAGTTCTTGGTTTTCCCCCAGCACCAGCAGCGTCATATCAGCGTCCAGCACAGTTTCCGGTGAGACGTTCACATCGGTCTTGCCGTTCCGCTTTACGCCGAGGATATTGACGCCGTATTTTCTGCGGATGTCCAGCTCACCGATGCTGCGGCCCTGCCAATCCTCCGGCACGGCAACCTCGATAATGGCGTGCTGCTCGTCCAGCTCAATGTAGCTGAAAATATGGTTGGAGGTATAGCGGATGGCCGCCCACTTCGCCAGCTGCTTTTCCGGGTAGGCGACCGCGTCCGCGCCGTTGCGCAGCAGAAATTTCGCCTGCACATCCCGCTCAGCGCGGGATACCACATATTTTGCTCCCAGCTCCTTGAGCAGCGACGTCGTCTCCAGCGAATTCTGAAAATTTCCGCTGATGGTGACATAGCAGACATCGTAGTTGCTCACACCCAATGAGCGCAGAAAGTCCACACGGGTGCTGTCGCCGATCTGCGCGTTGGTGACAAAGGACATGCACTCGTTGACGCGCTCCTCGTCCCTGTCTACTGCCATCACCTGATGGCCCAGCTCGTTGAGCTGCATGGCAAGATGCCGCCCGAAGCGGCCCAGTCCGATCAATAATACCGTTTTCATCGTGTGCTCCTTTCAGCCTACGGTAATTTTCTCCTGCGGATAGCGGGCGTAAGTCAGATCATGCCCGGAGAATGCGGCGTAGATCAAGGTCAATCCGCCGACGCGCCCGAAGTACATCAGCAGGATGAGAATGCTCTGCGACAGGACTCCCAGCTGCGGCGTCAGCCCCAGTGTCAGGCCCACCGTACCGGCGGCGGACGCTGTTTCATAGAGACAGGCACCGAGGGGAAGCTCCTCCGCTGTGCTGATGACCGCCGCCCCCGCAAAGGTCAGCCCCAGATACAGCAGCAGAATGGCGGCGGCGTTGCGGACAGTGGATGTCTCCAATCTGCGGTGGAAGAGCTGCAGATCCTCTCGCCTGCGGAAGGCGGCAATGGCGTTGGCAATGAGAACTGCCAGCGTTGTGACCTTCATGCCGCCCGCCGTGGAGCCGGGTGCTCCGCCGGTGAGCATCAGCAAAATGGTGACCGCCTGAGAGGCATCCGTCATCTCCGTCAGATTCACTGTGTTATAGCCGGCCGTCCGCGGCGTGACCGACTGAAAAAGGGAGGCCAATATCCGCTCTCCCACGGGGAGGTCCGCAAAGTCTGTCAGATAAAAGAGAAACGCCGGAATCATGATCAAAAGCGCCGTCGCGCTCAGAATGACCTTGCTCTGCATCCGGTAACGCCGCAGGTGCAGACCGTGCGTACAGACATCGTCCCACGTTAGAAAGCCGATGCCGCCCACGATGATCAGCAGCATGATCACAATGTTGACCAGCGGGTCTGCGGCATAGGCCGTCAGCGAGGGGTAGGGGGAATCCGTCCGCCCCAGAATATCGAAGCCCGCATTGCAGAAAGCGGAAACGGAATGGAAAACGGACATCCATACGCCCCGCAGTCCATAGTCCCGGCAAAAGGCTGGCAGCAGCGCCAGCGCGCCCAGTAGCTCGACCAGAAAGGTCCCCTTGAGGATAAATCTCGTCAGGCGCACGATGCCGCCCACCGCAGGGGCGGAGATGGCGTCCTGCATGGCGCTGCGCTCCTTGAGCGTGATGTTCCGTCCGGCGAGCATCAGGAAGGTCACCGCACCGGTGATCACCCCCAGCCCGCCGATCTGGATCAGCAACAATATGACTGTTTGACCGAAGGCGGACCAGTAACTGCCGGTATCCTGCACCACCAGCCCCGTCACGCAGACAGCGGAGGTGGAGGTAAACAGTGCCTCATGAAACGGCGTCCAGACCCGCTGTACTGTGGCGATAGGCAGCATCAGCACCAGCGCCCCCAATAGAATCACACCCGCAAAGCCGAGGATCATAATTTGAAAAGAAGTCAAATGCTGCTTTAAGCGAAACACAATCTCCGTCACATCACACACCTCCTTGAAACAATGGTACTCTCAATTTTCCGTACAGTATAGCACAGCTTTTGCAATGTGTCTGTATGTATCTTGTAAAATTTTCAGGTGCAGAGTCCTTATTTGCAGCCCAGAGACGGGCTGCAAAGCTGCGGTTGACAGACTTTGGTGCATAGAATTCTCCGCGTGACCTGTAAATCTTTCCTGATTTTTTATAGGAACCCTTGCCTTTTTTCAATATTTGTTCTAAGATAAGCTCTCTATCTGTCATATTCAGCTGAAATTCTACGAAGCTTTTTAAAAAAGCCCCAACGGGAGAACTAATATGCTCAAAGAAAAAACATCCGATGTATCCATGACAAATACAAAACAAGGCTCTGGCACTGCTGCTGAAGCGGCAGTGCCCATGAGCCATGGCCTTTGGAATACGTGGCGCAAAAATCTCCTGCTGTTCTGCCTGACCGGCGTTTATGTGGAGCTGTGCCTGCATCTGTGCGTATTCGGCTCGATGGACCGGTACGCGGGATATCCTGTCCTGTTTGGCCTGCTGGGTGGCGCACTCTGCACGCTGGTAGTCTCAAGCCTGCCAAAGGTTCTGCGCCAGATCACAGGGGTTTTCCTGGTCGCGGCACAGGTGCTGCTGGCCGAGGTGCAGCTGGTCTATCACTGCATCTTCGGAGATTTCATGCCCGTCAGCCAGATCGGCATGGGCGGAAATGTGGTCGTCAATTTCAACTCGCAGCTTCTCTATGGGATCCGCCAAAATCTGCTGAAGATCCTGCTCCTCCTGCTGCCGCTGATTGCCGTGATTCTTTGCCTTATCTTGCGGAGGGCGCAGGCTCTGAAGCTGCGGCTGCGCTGGAAGCAGGCACTGGCCTCCTTTGCCGTGCTCCTCGCACTGCTGCTGACGGTCACGGGACTCATGTATGTTGGACGGGACAACGCCTTTTCCGTCTATCGTACCTTCACCAATGTGAACACCTCCACCGACAGCAGTTATAAAAAAATCGGTATGCTGGCCACCACGGCGCAGGAGCTTCGATACATGCTCTTCAGCGGCAGCGGCAGCATTACGATCACGCCGTCGTCTTTGAATATAAGCGATGTTCCGCGGATATACAGCAGCAACTCCTATAACGTGATCGAAAGCATCGATTTTACGGCTCTTGCAGACAGTACCGACAGCGATATTCTCAAGGCCACAGACGAGTATCTATCAAATGCAACACCCACCCGCAAAAATAACTACACAGGACTTCTTAAGGACTATAACCTCATCACCATCTGCGCCGAGAGCTTCTGCCCGTGGTTTATCAGCGAGGAGCTGACGCCGACGCTCTACAAGCTGAGCCATACGGGTATTCTCTTTGAAAATTACTACGGCACGTTCCAGTCCGTCACCACCAACGGCGAATACACCATGTGCATGGGGCTTTATCCGGATATGTCCCGCACGAAGACGGATTCCAGCTTCAATGTGGCGGGCACCAACTATCTGCCGTTCTGCCTGGGCAATGCGCTCAAGGGCATGGGCTATCAAGCCTGGGGCTATCACGACTACATCGGGGATTTCTACAACCGGAACATCACCCACGCCAACATGGGCTACACGTTCAAGGCGGCGGATTCTGGTCTGGCCATGAAGATCGACTGGCCCTCCTCCGATCTGGAGATGATGGAGGCCTCCGTGGACGACTACATCAACAGCGGAGAACCCTTCCACGCCTATTACATGACCTTCAGCGGTCACTACCAGTACAACTGGGACAACGCCATGAGCGCCAAAAACCGCGACGCGGTGAAGGATCTGCCCTATTCTGAGCCGGTGAAGGCGTACATTGCCTGCAATCTGGAGCTGGAATACGCACTGGAGTACCTGATGCAGCGGCTGGAGGAAGCCGGCGTTGCCGACAAGACCTGCATCGTCCTGACCAACGACCACTACCCCTACGGCCTGACCGAAGACGAGTACAACGAGCTGGCAGGGCAGACGCTGGACACCACCTTTGAGAAGTACCGCAACAGCTTCATCTGCTATGTTCCCGGCCTTTCAGAGAACATCGTGGTGGATGAATATTGCTCCACGGCGGACATCTTGCCGACACTGCTGAATCTCTTCGGCGTGGACTACGATTCCCGCCTGCTGGCGGGCACCGATGTACTCTCCAGCGGCATCCATGTAGCGGTGCTGTCGGATAAGTCCTTTCTGACGAAGGCCTTCCGCTATGACGCCGGTACGGAAACCGTGATCCCCGCCGACGAGAATACCACAGTCTCCGACAAGCTGGCGGAAGCTTACCGGCTCTATGTGGACAGCAGGTTCCAGCTCTCCGGCAACATCCTCAACAGCGATTACTACGCCCACGTCTTTGCCAGGGAGTCCAGCGGCGGAAGCCTTGCGGACACGGTGGTATTCACGGACATCAAGAGCATTTTCAATCAGGCCAGCGTTCTCTATATGTACCGCAAGGGCTATGTGGAGCCGGAAGCGCCGGACACCTTCGGCGGCAAGGCCACGGCAAGACTGGGTGAGTTCATCGATGTGCTCTACCGCATCGCGGGCCGGCCGGAAACGGACAACACCGCCCTTCCGGCTGACTACGAAAACGAGGAATTCAACGCGACCCATCCCTATTATAATGCCGTGTGCTGGGCCTATCAGACAAGGCTGCTCCGACAGAATGATCCCAATGCCGAATACGATGACAAGGTGGACTATCAGACGGCGTGCGTACTGATCCGCCGCTACGCGATCATGGCAGGCGTTGATACCGGCGTGGATCAGACGCAGCTCAGGCAGCTCCTTCGAGATAACCCCAATCTCAACAGAGAGGCAGTCAAAGCGATGCTCTGGTGCGATGAAAAGGACATTACCACCCGGGACAGCAGCCTTGACGAGCTGCTGGCATCCGCTGGCACCCGCATCAGCCGCTACCAGATGACGTCGTTCCTGTTCTACCTCTGCACCTACGAGCTGGATATTGGCAGCTGAGCATGCGGCGCAGATCCTGCCGGGGAAGTGTTCCGCGACCGATTCGCAAAAAGAGTCGCCTTTCTCGGCTGTGTACCGGAAGATACCCATTCGATGCCGCACTACGCTTAATGTTGGAATAAGTAAACATACTCACAAGCATTACACTCAGTGTAGACCTAATGTAGATTCAGACCATTCTGTGTTTACGAAAGTTTACATTGAGTGTAATTTTTTCTGCCTTGAATGGGTGGTCAAACAGGGCCGGTTTTCTACATTTATTACGAAGGGATGAGACATCCACCCCCCTATTCTCACACGAAAGAAGGAGTTTGATTTGAGAAACGAAAACACGGACCTACGATTGTACCGGCCTTATCCGCCA
>ULVV01026432.1_pt1 | contig 20625 bp, 26 predicted proteins | sample 1959761 | NCBI WGS metagenome assembly ULVV01 (sample SAMEA4835795, study PRJEB28245) | human gut metagenome | biome: gut microbiome; material: fecal sample | place: Denmark | collected 2008
TGCCACATCTTCAGCCTTTTTGTTATACCTTCCGAGTGCAAAGACCTCCATCCCCGCAATTGTGTGAGCTCCCGATGCGTGCGAATACTCTCCCCGTGCTATAGTATGATACCCCTCTGCGTGTGAGTTGCTTCCGCTTGCGATACAGCCTGTGTTTTCAGCATGAGAACAATTTCCCGAAGCGGTCGTTCCACTGCCTTCTGCATGACAGGATAGATCGGATGCTACAGTGTTGCTTCCTTCCGCATGGCTGTACGGAGCGTTAGCCGTAGTCTTATACCCTTCGGCATGAGAATAGTACGCTGATGCAACATTGTTTTCGTAGTCGTTGAACACCTCGCAGTTTTTATCTGTGTTGGTGAACTTTCCGACACCGCCGGCATTACCGGTAGTAATTTTGTTGTTTATGATTTTTTGCGTATTTCCTGCCGTTGCCTTGTTCAGTACATTAAGCACCTTCAGCTTTTTGTCACCGCAGACATAGCTTTGTGTGTGCTTGCCGGTTGCGTATTCGTCCGTGATCTCGGTTATGACCGTTTCGTACTCCACTCCGTCAATACGAATAGATACCTTCTGCGCAAGCTCAGGCTCGGCTTCGTCATCCATAAACAGCGGTTCTATCTCAAAGTCATCAGATACCACATATTCTTCCGCCGCCTTAAGTGCGTATCTGTCTATCTCGGCTACACTGTCGGTATCAACGTCAAGCACAACCTCTTTACGCTTTACTCCACTTGCGGTATCATTGGGACGCTTCACGCATTTTATCGTGACATCATCACCGCTACCGACTACGGCATATATAGCGTTTTTGTATGCCGACGTTCCGTCCTTGCGTGTGTAGCTCTTGATGTTGTATCTGCTCTCGTCTATGATGATAGTCGGTTTATCCTCGCTTGATTCCATGTGCGGATTGTAATTGTCACCGTCTTCCGCATTGTCATCTATGATCAGGCGCATATCGTAAAAGTGCGTCTTGCAGTTTTTCAGCAGATTAAAAATTGCCGTACTGACCGGCTCAAGACGTGTCATATAGCGGTCATCCTGTATGCCTGTAAGCGGCGGGTCTGCGTTAATCTGGTTAACGGGCATCGTTATGCCAAACATACCGTATATCTGTCTGTCGCTGTCTGTAGCGTTAACGATATTGTAGTTGATGATGTCCGAGATACACGAAAATGTCGTGCCGCTTGTGACATAATAGCCGTATGTTCCCTTGTCCTGCTCTTCTTTCGGAAAAAGCGTGACACGAAGCGCAAACAGATACTTTAAATCATATCCGGTGACGGTTATCTTATCGTCCTTCTTCTCAATGCCCGTAATATAAAGAAACGTTCCTCTTACTATACGCTTTGTCGGATCGCTCGCTATATATGTCTGACCGAGCTTTTCCCCGACTATCAGCATACGGTCCGGCTGTATACAGCCGGCTTCATCTGAGTGTGTAGGTATTGTCATCTCGAAACTGCCGATGTCGTATGCTCTGCGTGTATACTTGAAACTTTCGACATCAGATACGATGCCAACAAGATTCTGCGAGAATTTCGGCTTCTCAGCCGATAAAAAATCGTATACTCTAACTATCATCAGATACTCCTTACATAATCAAAACGTACCAGCTTTACTTTTATCGTACCCGCTGTTGCATTATTCTTTACCGATAAAGTGTTATTGCCGGGATAGATATACTGCGAAGTTGACTTTATCAGGTCGATGCCGGAACGCTGTGAATACGGTATATACACCTTGCCAAGAAGTCCCCAGTCGATGTTTATTACATCACTTGTGCTCAGGTATTTTGTCAGCTGAAGCTCTCCGGTTATCGTTTTGCTACTCCGCTGTGGCTCTTTTCCGTAGACGCTCATACTGTTGTACGATACAGGCATTTCACGCCCCGAAAGCGTAATTATTGCCGAATGCGTATCGGTACCCGTCATGGCAGCTGTTGCCGTTATGCTGAGCATAGCCGGCACTTTGTCCTCCGTCTGCGCTGTGAAATTTACCGACTGCGTTTTTCCTGCGGCTGCCGACAATTCCACATCTGCCGCTTTTACACGCCAGAACGGAACGTATGACAGTATCGATATTTTCGCTGTGCACAGCACACCTGCCTGCCGTTCTACCGCAGGCAGCTCACTGACAACACCCTCAATCTGATATGTCTTGCCGGCGCTGTTCGTGTATTTCAACGTACCTTCTACTCCTGCAGGAAAGTACCGCAGGAGCGTTCTGCGAAGCTCGTACATCGTAGCCGGCTTTCCGTTGCGAGGAAGCAGAGCGATTTCTGCGGTGATAGTACGGATATTTGCTTTTGCGCCGTAAAATCCCGCACCATCAAAGCCTACACGCTCGGAGCTGTCGTGCTTATATCCGAGAGCATTTCCCTCAAAGCTAAGCAGGTGGAGCGGTATGTATCCGTCTGCGTCGGATGATGTATTAACATCATCGATAGTCACCGCCGTGCCGAGAACGGTTGAAAATGTGATTTTCTCCATACTTTTCTCCTATCTGATTACAATATCGTCCATCAGTGCATCCTTGACCGCCTTTGTTATCTGAGCCATTGTCAGAGCCGTACCGATAAGGTTAACGTTTGCTGTATTGTTCCGTGTATTATTGTTGTTCACGATACTTTCAACGGTTTTTGAGCCGTCAGCCATAGCCGACATTATCTGCTGTACGGTTTTTAAGCTTTCGTTAATTGCGCTGATCTGATTGTTATAGCTTTTCTGCTCGCTTTCATACTTTGCGTTTGCGGCATCCTTACGAGCCTGTGCGTTTCTCTGCCAGTCCTTTTCCGCCTTATCATCGTACAATCCCTGCAATTTTTTCTCCATCTGCTCACGGGAGAATTCGTCAAGCTGACTGTATTTAAGCTGTGCTTTAACTTCGTTTATCTGCTTTTCGAGGTCGTTGTCCTCATTCAGACGCTTGCGGGCTTCAATTTCATCGTCAATCGCTTTTATCGTAGCGTCACGAAGCTCTTTCTTTGCTTCAAGTTCACGCTTTATTAGGGCTATTTTCTTGTCCGCTTCGGTCTTGTATGCTTCCGAAGCTTTCTTAAACTCGTTGTCGGAACTGCTTGACGATGAAGAACTGCCCGAACCGCTGAAACTACCAGCTTCCATGTATGTGTCAAAATTATCATACATCGCCTGCAGTGCGTCACGCTTGAGCCTTAGGTCCTTTTTTGCTTCCCATTCCTGCTGATCGTAATATGAGTTGATATTCGGCGCGCCGATTGTCGCGTCGTACTCCGCTATCTGTGAAGCAAGCTTTGCCTTTGCAAGCTCCTTGTACGCCTGCGTATTCAGCTTTATTTTGCCTGTTTCGTTGTCAAGACTGATACACTGCGTATACCCTGCGTCTATAAGCTTCAGCATAGTGTCATAGGATATATTGCCGTTCTTCCCCTGCTCTGCGTAGGCAGAAGCCAGTTCGTTAAGATTCTTGACGAGTGTCGATGTGCTGTCGGCAAGTTCTTCGGTGGTTTTTATGTTATTGTTTTTGGTCTCGGTGTTTTCTTCGGTTTCCTTTGATGATTTTTTAATTGAATCAGTTAATTCATCAACAGAAATTTTGGCTTTTTCTATTTTCTGTGCTTCATCTTCATACTTAATCCATAAATTGTTGTAATTTTTATAGGCTTCCGTTGCTTCAAGATTTGCTTCTTTAAGCCTTGTTACAACATCTTTATAATAATCGGCTCGCTGACGAGCGGTTCCAGTTACTTGATCGTACAAATTAGCATCGCCAAAAAGCGGATAGGTTTTATATGCTCCTCTGCCCGTACCTTCGTGATCTTTATGTGTGGCAATTGTTATTTTGCTCACGGCACTCATATCCTCGTCAGAATCTACACTGTGAACATCATCATAGTTTCGATTTGCGTCAGAGGACGCTAATTCATCGTAATATGATTGTGCTTTTGCTAATGCTAACTCTTTTTCCTGCCTTGTTGCTTCTTGCAGTTTTTCGATATTATCCTCATATTTTCCGTTTACGAGATCAAGCTTTTCAGCTGTAGTGCTGTACGTATCATTCAGCTGTTTCTGTAATGACTGGAGTTCCTCTGTTTTCTCTGCCGCTGTGCCCGTGCTATTACTAATGGTTTTATAGCGTTCAAGCACATTAGATAACTCATCTGCCTTGTCTTTCGCTCCGTCCGCCGAATCTTTCAATTCATCTATTGACTTTTTTGCATCATCCGATGCGGAAGTGAACGCAATTGTGTCAACCACTAATGTAGCTAACAACGAAGCCATAAGCACATACGGATTAGCCGCACCGGTTGCATTAAAAGCTTTTTGCTTGATTGTCGCAAGTTCTGTCGCAATGCCAAACTCTTTTATTCTCAAGACCGTTGTGCTTATAATATTGCCAATTCCTATAGCAACCTTAAAAGTACCGAGAGCCACAGCCCCCGCTATTATTGCTTCCTTGAAGTCAAGCCCTACAGAGATAGCCTGCTTCAGGAAAGCGATTAGGTTTTTCAGCAGTACGCCTACTCCCTGTGCCCATCTGTCGAGCGTTCCATCCTCCTCCCATTCTGCTAAAAGATCGGACGCTTCCTGCAGTGCCGACTTTACTTCTCCGAAAGCGCCCTCGCCCATTTTACGCATAAATTCGGACAGATTATCCAGCAAGGTACTGAGCATACCATGCATAGTCTGTGACTGCTTTTCCATCATTCCCGCAAACTTTCCGTTGCCTGTTGTAAGCCCAGTTATAGCATTGTTCAGATCGTCTATGCCGACCTTGCCTGCGGAAACCATCTTGGAAAATTCTTCACCTGTCACGCCTATGCTTTCGGCAAGTGCTGTCTGAAGCGGTACACCTGCCTCCGTCATCTGCATAAGTTCTTCGCCTGTAACCTTGCCCTTTGCAAGCATCTGACCGTAGGCAAGCGTTATTCTGTCCATTTTTTCGGCATTACCGCGTGCGAGATCTCCGAGCTTTGTCATAGTATCGATAAGATTGCTTTCGTCCACGCCATAGCTCATCAGAAGCGAACCGCCGGAGATTACGTTTTCAAGTGTAAGCGGCGTTTTTGCGGCAAAGTCCCGCATTTTCTCTATCATTGCTGATGCTTTTGATGCAGAACCGAGCATAACCTCAAGAGATGTCGTGTGCTGCTCCATTTCGGCATTTGAGCCTATCAGCAGATCCCACAGTTTTTTGCCGCCGTAAGCCGCAATAAAGCCGGCTATCAGCGTTTTTATCTTATTCATCTCATCAGAAACACCGGAAACGCCTGCTTTTTGCTTCTTTAATTCGCTCGTGGTTTCTTTCAGTTCGGTTTTCAAGTCGATCTGTTCAGCTTTAAGTTGTGCGGCTCTGGTTCTAGCCTTGTCAATCTCCTTTTCAAGCTCTGCCATCCGGGCTTTCTGTTCTTTTGTAACTGTGCCGTTTTCTTTCTCGGCTGTTTTCAGCTGATTGAGCTCTTTTTCGTACTCCTTAGCTTTTTTGTTTGTGTCTGCAACGGCTTGCTTATTGAGTTCAAGGGCTTTGTTAAGCTCGGTAAGCTGGGCTTTTATTTCCTGTACGCCCTTAGAAAATTTTGTACTGTTTGCCCCGAAATTCGCAGTAAGTTCCTGTGCCATTATTTTTTACCTCCCTTTTCCCACAGTTCTTCTATTTCATCACGGAAGCGGTTTTCCGCAAGCTCCGTGATAGCTTTTTTCTTTGATATAAGTGCCGCTCTGATGTGCGAGTATGCCTGCACAGCGCCTATCTTTCTGCCGAGCTTATCCTTGCCGCCTTTCTTGCGGCTTTTCTTGCCCGGTCTGCCAAACTCGATAATTACGCTTTCAGGATGCGCTTTAATTGTAGCTGTGTCATACCCGGCTTTTACCTTATACAGCTTGCCTGTTTTCGTTATCTGCTTTGACAACAGACCGCTGAGCTTTGTCGGAGATCCGTCTTTATTCGACCTGCCCTGCAGCATTCGCCGTTCTTCGTCTATCAGTTCATCGCCGACTTCTTCAAGAATTTCGGGGATGATTTTGTTGTTCAGCTTGCTATCCATTTCGTTTACTATTTGAATGAGATCTTTAAGGTCCATTCCGGATAAATCAAGAGTAAATAAATCATCGGACATTTTATTGCTCCTTTCGATGTTTTGGGTATAAAAAATCCACCCCTTTCGGAGTGGATGATTTATTCAGTTTTGGGCAATTTCCTGCACGTTTATAAGCATTCTACTTTATCGTCACCTTCGGACGATTTTGTGCTTGCCCAACATATGCCTAATGTCAACGCATTATGTATAGTAGCCGCAAGGGTAACTCCTTTACGAGTGTAACCCATCAAGTTCCAGCAAAAATCATAAGATTTGCTCTCTATGCGGTCAAAATAAACAAATTTGCACGAGTTATTCTCTTTGTCTGCATCAACCGCACTGATTATGTTTTTCCCAAAAAGTTCAATCATAGTTTTGCGTGGAATAACATCATCGCCCGTCATATTGATACTGTACTTATTGAACAATTCATCAATATCACAAGTGGTAAGTGCTTTTTTCTCACGATACTCAGGGAACGGATTTTTCGGCTTTAGCGGCACTATCTCAAAGCAACCGGGCAACGCTATATGCTCACCAAGCATTTTTATTATCTTAGTAAAACCGCTTTTAGTAACAATAAAAAGCTGCGCCAACATTTTGGGAACGCTCGGATTCTCTGTTTTAAATGCTCTGAGTTCACCGTCTTTTAAAAGAAAGTAGTCCTTGTCTTTTATTGTCTGATGTATACAGCTGTTTATCACATAACGTTCTTTATGCGTGAAATAACACATATCCGCAGATGTCAGCACCGGCTCTCCCCTGTACGTTTTGTCGTAATAGTGATACTCTGCTGTTTCAAGCGTCAACTGCTCTGTGTCGGGCTGTTTAATATTTCCGTGTACAGCTTTCGGTACAACGTCCTCAAACACCCACTTTTCAAATGCCATAGCAGACGGCAGCTTACTGTGGCAGATAAGACGGTAAACATCAGCTTCGGGAATGAAACTGAGCGATTGTATACCGCCTTTCGTAAGGGTGTCACGTTTCGTTACGCCCTTGCAATGATCAGCTACAGCCTTTCGGGGATTAACATATCCTAAAGCTTTCGCAACATCAGACGCACAGTACACAACTGAACCTTTTTCTTCAACACATCTTACAGAACCAAACTCTGTACTCGTTTTAGTGACTACTTTGTTATTCATAACATATCCTTTCTGACTTGACAGGAAGGCTCTATCCGAGTATAATAGATTTCAGATAGAGCAATCTGTCTGTTTGGGTAACGGTAACGCTTAACTTCCTACGGTCCGGCGTTGCCGTTATTTTTTGTCAATTTCAGCTTTAACCATTGCAATTCCTTTGTGGATAACCTCAGCTTTAGTTATTTCAAGCTTTTCTGAACACTCTTCAAGCGTTCTGTATGTTTCACTTGAAAGACGAATTTCAAACCGTTTATCCCTTTTGTCCTGCGTTGGTCTGCCTTTTGGGGACATTGTCTTCACCTCTTTTTGTTTGTCCGTACATATATAATAACATTTGTACGGACATTTGTCAAGAGGTTTTTAAAAAAATTTTTTAGCATAAGAAAAGCACACCCTCTCAGATGTGCTTAATCTTAAAGTTTTGTCCATACTGTAATTTCAATATTACAGCCATACGAGGCACCGTCGCCGCCTGTTATTTTTGCGATAGTGCCTGTTATCGCACCGCCATTATCTACAATAGGCGCTAAATCAGCCGCCAGCTCAGCTCGCAAATATCCGATTTTTCTGCCGTTGCACTCTACCCTTATAGCATTGTCGTCATAAGGATTATCTGCTTCTCTGACAAAACATAAAGGTAAGCCGCTTTTTAATTTTGGCAATATAAGCTGTATGCCGTTGTGCGTTACGCCGGCTACTTTCGTGAAAAACGTATCATATTCAGTCAGTCCGCTTGTAACATTTTCAAAAGTCTGCTTTTTCACTGCGTTGTATTCTTCTTCGGTTATTGCGCCGTCATCAAGCAGTTTTTTGTACTTTGCTATCTCATCTGCCGCACTTATAGTCTGAGCAGGAGTGGCATTTTGACTTTCATTGTCCGCAATCATAGCCGTAAATAATGCACTGGCTTTTTCAGCACAATCCTTCATCGTGTTATATGTAAAAGAATCTGCTTTAGTTGCGGTATTAATGAAGTTTATTCTTTCAAGTGTGCCGTCTTTCAGATACACGTTAATATACAGTGCTGTAACAACAGTTATGCGCTTGGCTGTAGATGCTCCAATCACCGCTCCGACACCACCTGCTAATAATCCACCGGCAACAGCCCTTGAAAATGCACCTTTTCCTTTAACAGTGTTGTCATTTACAACAAGCTCATAGTCAATTACTTCGTTGAAGTTGTGAATTTTAGGCTCGCCAAAATAGTTTTTTACCCACCAGACAGAATTGTTTTTATCTACTTTAAGATCACCCAATTCATCTGTGATCTTGTATCCGCTTTCTTCAATATACTGTTCGTTTTGTTTGCTGCGTTTTATTAAGCGATAAAAGCAATAAATGCCTGCCGCACATATAAGCAACATAATCAAAATAAGTATACCATTCACGGTATTAGTTGCAGAATCAGTAGTCAACAATTTCAAATACATAAGTATTTCCTCCTTTTCTGCCTACATTATACAGCAAGCGGAGAACATTGTCAATACTGCACAAACACGCCGCAATCGCCGTTAAGTATCTCCTGCTGAAGCAGATACACCGCATTTATCAGCGACACCACCATATCGACCTTACCTGCGGAGCGCTTTTTATTGACGTACTTGTTCAGGTTCGTATCCTCTGTACAGCGGGCATTGCTGAAATTTATTTCAAGCAGTTCATTCTTTGCAAAAACGACATTTCCTGTGAGTATCTGCTCTTTGAGCCACTTTGTCGGAGCGTGAAGCACGCTTGAATGTTGTCGTATCTCTACGCACTCTATCGGATCATCTGCGCTTTCGAGCTTCTGCACCGTTGATAGTGCGTTCCAGCGGTCGAATCCGAGCTGAGATATTATAACGCCGTACTTTTCTTTCAGCGTCAGTATGTAATTCTCGACAAAGCCGTAATCTATGATATAATCGCCGCACGCAAAGCAATCACCGTTTGCAATATGCGTCTTGTAATTAACGTGTTCCTTTACCGATTTTTCCTCAACCTTTTCAGCAGGAACAAACGCTACCACTTTAACATATATCTTGCCCTCGTGATAGCATATCATAGCGAGCGCCGTGTTATCCTCAGTCTGAGAGAGGTCAAGTCCGAGATAGACTATCTTACCCCGCCAGAATTCGTCCGGCACGTCCTCAGAGCAATTCTGCACGGATATAAGGTCAACATAGCCCTCACTGCCGACACCCTTATACTGAATATTACAGTGCTTGCAGAGGAAGTTCTCACGCTTGTTTTCATACAGCACAGCAAGCTGGCGGTTGTCTTTCAGTTCCGAGAACAAGTCCGCATTATCGACAGCTACAGGGTTTGACTGATACAGCACACTGTCGTTCGTCTTCCAGTCGGGTACAAGTTCAATGTCCGGCTCGTAAAGCAGCGCAAAATATTTCTTGCCGGAACTGTACACCCCGTCAAGCTGTTTCTTGGCTATGTCGATTTCGTCTTTTAAGCCGTTATCATCATTCGGATACTGTGTAGAGATCAGTATACCGAGCTTGCTCTTAAGCGTAATCTGCGAGGAACGCATTGCTTCAACCGGATAGCCGTCCATAGCCCCGACTTCATCGGCAAGGAACAGATGTGCCAGCTTACCGTCCAGCTTATCCTTACTATACGCAAGCGGCGTATACTCCGTATCACACATCAAACATCTGATCTCGGACCGCATAACCTTGAAATGCTTTTCAAGCAGCGGAGAGGATTTTATAATTTTCTTGATAGCTACTTTCAGCTCGCTCGACAGCTTTAAGTCGGGAGCTACAGAGAACAGACGAGAAAATCTCGGCAGTGTCAGCATACCGATGATGAATATTACCGCCGCTGTGAACGTCTTGTAGTTCTTTCGGGCGATTTCGAGCAGTCCCGTGCTGTAATACAGCTTTCCGTCTATTTTCGTGCAAAGCACCGCATAGATAAAAAGCAGGCTGTAATCTTCAAGCGATGAGTACATATCACGGCCTAAATCGGGGTGCTGTATGGCTTTGAGCAGTGCGGTTATCTTGTTCCATTCCTGAACATCTACATAACCGTCATCGACAGCTTTAAGCCATTCGGCACACTGTTTTCTGACGTATCTTCCGACCTTGCCAGAGCTGTCCTGTGAAGCCCACACAGCGTATTTATACGCACGGCTGTCTTTAATCGTCATACTGTACGAACCTTTCTGTCGGGGTTTTGTACCCCATAAACGTTGCGTAGTCGTTCCATCTGTCCGTTATTTCGTACAGCGTGGAATATGTGAATTCTTCCTCCGTCCGTCCCATAATATCTATAAACAGACTGCGAAGCTTCTTGAAGTCGGGCTTTTCTTCTGTCGGCTTACTTCCCACTATCGGCGCAGGAAGTGCGGCAGTCGTAGCGGCAAGCACCCTGTCCTGCAGGTATTCCTGCGACAGTTCTTTTATCATATATGCCACTATCTCGGAACGCTTTACAGGGTCGGCTCCCAGTTCATCAAAGCAACATCTGAGCCCAGCTCTGATGTAGTCAAGCGGCAGAGGAAATGTCAGTTCAAACGGGCTGATGCCCTTTTCTTCCGCTTCTATAAACGCTTTTATGTCATATCGCAGATATAAAGTATCTGTGATGTAAATTTTCTTGTTTAAAAGTTCTGTGAACATTGCATTTTCTCCTATAATCTTATAAATGACTATTGACATTTTTGCTGTATTGAGATATACTATTGATAGTAGATGTAATGTCTATGAAGGAGAGATGAACCTCTGCTATTTTGGCGGGGGGGCATCTCTTTTTTTATATCTGCTTATACCTGATTACTCTTATATCGCTCTCAGATTTTACAATCATTATATCTACCTCTATATCTCTGTGCCATTTCATTCGCTTTTCAATAAAGCCGAGCAACGTTTTTTCTTCAACGTTAAACTTTCTGCAGTCAAGCATTACTCCTCCGGGATTTCCCGATATTTGATTTATGCCTTTTCGCAAAGCGCTGTTAGCGGCTTTTTCGGACGAAAGACTTTTCAAATCCCAAAGTTTAGAATTCCATATATAATCGGGTGTTTTCACATGGTTTTGATTTTGCTCGTTCAACAAGTGTATATCTCCACCCATTTTATTATGTAACCACTGTGCAAAAGCGATTTCTTCCTTATGTGCCTTAGAATTGTAACTATCATCATACGTTAATGAGCCCTCTCCCGGAGTGGCTCTGTTTTTATATTCCTCTGTAACATCAATATACTGCTTTCCGAATGTAAAACGACCTGTTACAGGGTCGTGGTTTTTATTATGCCTTAGCAGTATCCCTACCGCTTCAAGGCACCTCAGCTCCATATCGACAAGGAACGGATCGTAAAGTTCACTGCGGCATAAATCAAGCAGTTCTATGTATCTTAATATCAGCTCCATTTTTCACCTGTGGATAATTTTCGGGGCAGTTTCCTGCCCCGTCATATCTGTACTTTTTTACACTTCAGCTACAATAACGCCTGAAGCGGTCGCAAACCATGCGTCAATGCTCGCCTTGTCTGTAACGGGATCAAGACCCTTTACACAGTACATATCAACGCCTGTGTTGATAAGCGCCTTGTAGTTTGCCTGCAGTGCAAGGCTATTGAATGTTACGCCGTTCTCATCGGTTGTCTGTACGTTCTCGCCCTGTGAAGTGAACTTGCACTTGGGGAACTTATACAGGTTTATCTTGCCGTCTGATGTCATAGTGCTGTAGATGCACATTACATCGGGTACAACATCGTCCTTGCCGCTTTCAAGCACGCCTGTTGACGTATTTACCTTTGCGCCGAAAAGTGCCACCTCGTCGGCGGTGTTGGTGTTTACGATTGTTACGTCAAGCGTACCGCCTGCCTTAGCTACATAGCTGTCAACCTCAACGCCGCTTGCATACTGCGATGCGCTGTTCATTTTAGGCGTATACTTTGTTGTGATGAGTATGTCCTTAATCTCGGTCACATCACCGTATGCCAGTGTATTGGCGTTATCCGTTGTCAGCGGCGCATACGCAAAACGCTTGGTGCATACAGCAGACTTGCGATCTGTACCCTGTGTTACTTTTGCCATAGTTATGTCCTTTCCTCATAGAGCGTAAACTCCATGACTAAAATTTTTCTGTTGGGATAAACATCAAATTGCGATAAATCGGTAGTGCCGGTAAATATACCGCCTACATTCTCTATCGCCGTCTGCGTTTTGTCATACAGCTCAATGTCTGCCTGTGGCGAAAATACGCTCACAGACAACGCATACTGCCGTATATTTGCCCTGCCGGAGCTGAAGAACGTATCTCTGTACGATAAATTGTACACCGCATACTTCTCCGGCTCTTCGCCGTCCTCAAACTCAGGCATATAGCTGTAAAAATGCTCAAATACCGCCGAGAGTGCCGAATCAATCTTTTCTGTTATCATTGTCAGCCTCCTCTCGCCAGTATCAGCTTTATATGCAGGTCGCTGTCGGCCGCTCCGGTTGTTTCAACGTGATACCGCTTGCCGTCAATCTGTACGACAGACTGACCGCTGTATTCACGTCTCCACATATACACCGTAAGTTCCGACTTGTATCCTGCCGTTTCGGCGGCATATTTTGCCGTTACGCCAGGCTCGGAAACCTTTGCGTATACGGTCTTTACCGCCCTGTCCGCTTTGCCCTGCGAGCCGTTTTTCTGCTCGGAGGATATGAGCGTGATTTTTCTGTTAAATGTCATTCTCATTCACTCCGTTCAACAGATTTACGCTGTGCAGGGCGAGTATCTGAGCGGTCACGGGGTTCTGTGACGCTCTGTCGGACGAGAAGTCACGGGAGGAATACATATCGTTTATAAGCACTAAGTAAGCCACCGTGATGTCTTCGTATTCGTCTATTTTCGCATCGTCAAGCCCCGTATAGCCCTTGATATAGGATTTCGCCGCTCCGGCACAGATTTCAAGCATTCCGTCCTCGTCATCGCTGACACCGCAGAATGCCTTAATCTTTGCGCTTGTTACCTCGCTTAGCTTCACTTTTCTCCTCCTTGTCTACAGGCACTATGTACCCGCAGGAGAGCAGGTCGTTCAGCACAGGACCGGCAGGGATCTCACGCTCCTCGCCCTTTGCCATACTGACGGTGCCTGAAAAGTTGGTCGTTGCCTTTACTGTCATAGGTTATTAGCCTCCTGCCTTCTTCATTTTAAGTGCGGCTATCTTCTGAGCATTCTCGACCTTTGCGTCAATCTCCACCCATGCGATAACGCCGACAGCGTGCTGTGTTGCGTACTTTTCGTTGAGTATCTGGATAGACACGTCCTCGGAGGTCTTAACTGCAAGGCCGCTCATATCGCCGTAGTAGATAGCTGTCTTTTCGGAAGCAATAGCCGATACGCTGTCGGTTGTGTATACGGGCTTGCCGAAAAGCGTATAGCCCCACTTTGCCGTTGCATCGGGATTGAGAATATATCTGCCCTCGTTGTCCTTGAGCTTTCTTATAGCGGTTCTTGTAGCCTTGTTCATGATCCAGCAGGCGTTATCCTGATATACGTCGGGGATCGTTTCCTGCAGATCGATAAGCTCATCTGCCGTGATAGCTGTCGCCGATGCAGTCGTTACCACCTGTGTAACACCTGCGGCAAGACCGTCTATCTTGCTTGCTGTGCCGTTGATAAGCTGGTTTTCGATCCACTTTGCCGCTGCAATTGAAACCTCGTTTATAACGTAAGAAACGATGTCAAACTGCGAGTTGTTGATAAGGCTTCTTGAAACCTTTGAGAGTGCGCCTGCAAGATAGCCCTTGAGTTCGATGCTTAAGAACTTACCCGATGTGCTTGCAAGGTCCGTAAACTCTGTAGCATACGCCATTGAGATAGCCTGCGTTTCTTCGTCATAGTAGGGAATCGAGAGCGTACCGCCGAGCGTGTATCTTGTTGCCATCTGATAGATAGGGCAGATGTCGATAACCTTACGGATTATCTTATTTGCGATAGTCGTAGGGATAACTGCGCCGTTATCGCCCTTTGTCAGATTGACATCATCTCTTGTTTCGACTATCTGACCTGTGCGCAGATAGTTTTCGAAGGCTCTTGTTTCTGCCTGTTCCTTGTCGGTTGCTGTGCCGTCTGACTTTGCAGAGTTCAGATTAAGAGCGTTCTGCTCCTCGATTGAGCGGATTGTCTTGTTCAGTGCCTCGACTTCCGACTTCTTAGCGTCATAGTCTGTCTGCTCCTCTGTTGTCATTGCTCTTGTTTCTGCTGTAGCCTTATCGCAGAGTGACATCATATCGGCGATAAGAGCATTTCTCTTTTCAATGAGTGCTTTTAAATTCATACTGTTTCCTTTCCGTCGGAGTAATCCGACATAAGCTGTAAGATTTCTATTTCCTTGCTGTAATCGGGGATAAACTCCCGGATTTCGTCTGTTACTTCGACCGTATCATTTCCGGCACTGCGCTGTTCCGTCACGGTCGTTTCTTCGCCTCTCGTTTCTATTGACGTGGCGATATATGCGGGATTGCGGTTGAGAATTGATACCTCGTGCAGTGTCAATCCCGTAATCATTCTGCGTTGTACACCCTCGTCACACGGTTCAACGTGCGCCTGTGCTCCCGAAAAGCCGAAGCTCCACCCTGTCAGATGTCCTGCTCTCGCTTCTGCGATCACTTCTCTGTCGGTAATGTCGGCTTCTGCGTGAAGTCCGATGCTGTCCTCACGCAGTTTAAGCGTTCCGTCTGTAGTGTCAAGCACCTTGCTGTGATTGAACCTCAGCTCAACCTTCGGATGATCTTTAAGGCTTTTTGCAAACGTACCGCTTACGATACGCTCAACAAACGGCGTTGTCATACCTGGTGCCATTGACGCAGGAAGCTGCTTGCTGTCACGCTCGACAGCGTTTACATATCCGCTGATGTGCATAAGATCAGCGGAACGGATTTCGATTTTCATTTTCTCACTCCTTTCTGTGTTTTGGGTATAAAAATACCGCCCTCGTGGAGCGGTAAAATTATTAAGTTTGGTTCTGATTTGCGCCGAACTTCACAAAAAACGGCTGTTTTTGCAAAGTTTGTGCTAAAAATCAGCTGTAATTGCAAATAAACACTGCAAATTAACATTTGGCTTTGTTAAGCCGTTTGTTGTATCGGCAGCATAATTTGTACAAGTTAATTGTTCCTTTCCCATCTTTGTGATTCTTTGTTCCATGAAAAGCCTTTGCTTTTTATAAACTCCTTATGTGTATATGTTCTTCCTGATACAGATTTCACTTAATCCCAGTTTATTCCAACACTTTGCGATCCAATGTATTTTTCTTTTTCATTCATATTAGTTATTCCGTGCTTTAAAGTTGTTATTGCATACGTTTTTCGTTTACTCCACGGATAATATTCTTTTGCTGGCATATTGCTTAGCATTAAGTTGCCATGCTCATCAGTCTCCGCTTGCACGATATCTCCGTGATTTGTACCAGCTATTCACATAACTTCACGTGCTTCTTCATTTATCAGCGTATGGTCTTTTGAAGCATAACTAACACCACCTGCAATTATTCCACTATTTCCGCCTCGGCCACCCATTTACAATCACTTCCTTAATCAATTATTTGGGCATTTTGAATTTCGCTTTATATGTACCTTGTCTTTCTTTTTCGTACAACGCACTTTTTCTATTAACAAACGTCGCACCATTCCAATATCGCCTTGCAGTTTTTCCTGTTATATCCGTATATTCAACTATGCTTGCTTTATTTTCTTTTGCTTTTTGTAAAGCGTAATTAAACTGCCTTGCGTTTTCTTTAAACGATTGTAAAGGACTTAGCGGTGCGCTTTTTTGCATTCCGCTTGAGCTTCCTCGGCCACCCATTTTATTGCACCTCTTTTTTTATTCTTTTACCAGTTTGCCAATCTACGCCCATTTTTTGTGCCATTCTTCGTGCTGCTTGTGTTGATTTTAAATCAGGGTTACCATTTGCCGATGTTATTGTTTTTTCAATTGTCGTCTTCGGAACAATTTTCCCTTGCAAAACAAGGCTTTTATATTCGGCTTTGGCTTTTTTTCTGTTGGCATAATAAACTTCGTTTTGAGCGTTTATATCGGATAGTGTTTGCTGCCTTTGTTTGTTTGATGAGTAATACATATTAGCACCCGCATATCTATCAATACCAATTCCGCTTGCACTATCGCCATATCCTTTTAACATCAAAAATTCGTCTTCGCTCATATGATTTGAAGGTATTCCTGCTGGATTGTTAATCTTAGGGATTGAATTGGTGCTACCTATACTTATCCTGCTGTCGCCACCACGTCCACCCACTTACTCGCACTCCTTCCTGAATTTTTCTTGAAACGACTTAATTCCTATGATGTTCCCCTTGCATTCCGACGGAACCTTGCCGTAGAAAATAATCGTTTCAGGGTCTAATCTTTCAAGCATTGCGTTATAACCGTCTAAAAACGCTTTCTTTGTCTGTCTACTTTTTTGCGTACCAATTGACGATACCGCAACTGTACCGCCGATCGGTTCGCCGTCAAAACACCACTCAAACGAGTTTTGATCACTCCAACAAATTGTTGGTATTACGCTTATCCCATTGTACTGCCAGTATGCTGCGAGCCAGTGCTTGCGATAATGGTTATATATCTGCATAGCTCTCGGAAAATCCGCATAAAGCGAGAAGTCCGGTGACAAAACGCACTTAAACTGCTTAAGTAGTGCTATATATGCGTCTGGGTGTGTCCATAGCCGAGTAAACTGATAATCATCAAGAAAAAAATGCACAGCCCTTTCGGCTTTATTTTTTTCGGTTTTTGCGTAATTAAAGCCGATAAAATCATCAAACACATCGTTATTCGGTGCTATCTGTGGTATATCGTTAGGTCCTATCATTACCGGTGCAAAACGCTCAATGTTCTCGTACTTGTATCTATACGGATACATCTCCAACACCTCCCATCTTCGTATGGCTATCGGTGTTTGGTGTATATATCTGCTTTGTCTCAGGATCGTAAAGCACATCGTTAAGGCCAAGCTTGATAAAGTCAAGTCCGAGCGGCGCAAGGTTTTCCTTGAAGCGTATTTCATCCGGCTGTAAGAAGTTTGCCGCAAGACCTATCTGATACGCCTGATAGCGTGTCAGAATATCAGCCTTGAGCAGTTCAGAAGTATCTATGATAAAATACTTGTTATGCTTTTCTTTCTCAAGGAGCAGTGCCCTGTTAAGCGCCATTTCAAACGCAGATACAACAGGCAGTACGGCTGTTCTTATGCTGTTGATATACGTTCTGTCATCGGCTCTGCCCGACAGCACATCGGGAGATAAACCGAACAGCATTGCTATCTGCTCGGCATTAGTCACCTTGTTCTGATTTAACTGCATCTCAACGGCGGTGGAGCTGCTTTCCTTGAAATCAAGTCCGTTCTGCAGTATCATCATACCGTCACCGTTGTTGCTATAAAGCTTTCTCCATGCTTCACGTATATCCTTCATCGCTAGTTCGTCTACTCTGTGCTCAGTGCGCAGAAAGCCCTTCTTGTTACCGCCTCTGCGGCTCATCGCCTTTTCAAGCTGTAACAGCATATAGCTTGATGTCAAGAGCGTGGGATTCTCGGCAAGTATGCTTACTCCCTTTCCGCCGTCAACGCTGTTACGGCTGAGAATGACAAAATCCCACGGATTGTACACTCTGCCGTCAACGAGCATACGGAGCGTCTTATAAATAGCGTCAGAATTTTTCTCCACGCTTACAGCACTGTCACGGACATATCTGAGAGCCAATACCTCGTTTCCGCTCCGCTCTATGTGCATATATCCCGTTCCGTCAAGGAGCATATCACGGATAACCGCACGCTTTATTTCTGTCGGGTTCAGAGTATCACCCGATTCTTCATTCAGCAGATACAGGCGGTTATCCTCAGTAATTTCCGCCGCTGTCTGAACTTCGTCATTGCTGTTATACAGCTTTATCGGCAGGCTTGCTATTGTGCCGGCTATAAAATTAACAGCCGCTGAAACCGCAGGGATTTCAAGCGCCTGTTCTCTCGTTATATTGCTTATCTGCTTTAGCCCGAAAGCCACTTCAATGTCTGTGCCTTCAGTGTCACGTCTGAATATCTTATCAAACAGTTTCACTGCTCTCACCTCCCTGTAATATCTTCATTAAAGCGTCATCTTCGGAATTTTCCGCCTGCTTCGGTATTGCTCTGATAGCGGAAAGTACCGTCCAGCCGTTTTCCTTTTCAATGTCGCTCATCATTTTTCGCTTCTGCATTATAATCTTGTCGAGGTCGGCTATCTTTGCAAGAGCTCCGGACATCAGCTTTGTAAACTTCATCAGTTCATCGCCTGTTATTTCCTCATCCGATAAATTGTTAAAAGCTATCTCAATCTTCGACAGCACCGCTCTCTGTGTTACTGCGTCTGCTTTGACAGCGTTCACTTCGCTGTACAACTCGCAATATCGGTTGATACTTGCTCCGTACAGTGCATCGTTCTTCTGTATCTTGCTGAGCAGTTTTGTCAGCCGCAGGTACTCCTTGTGCGCTACCGGATCAGCCTTTACACAGTCACGCTCAAAACACTTCTGCCCTGTGAGCATAGCCGCTTCGGCTTTATCACGGACTTCTTTTTCTTTTTTTGTCCTGTGTCCCGCACAGTTTTCTATTGTTTTTGCTCCTCTGGGCATATACTCACTCCTCTCAAAGTCATATCGGGAATATATTGTGTAAAGAGGTGGCGGTCAGATGTCAGACCGGAACCCCTCAAAAATCGCAAGGGTAGGGGGGTACACTATATATTGTGGCGTATAGTATCATGCCACTATATGTTGTGGTGTGAAAAATCGACGGTACAAGTCATAGTTGCCAGTTCCTGCCTGCTGATACGCCCACGTTCCGCCGCCTCGTGATGATAGCGGCAAAGCGTTATAAGGTTGTCGTTATCAAGCCTGCGGTCATAATCGACCTTTAGCGGTACAATATGATGCACAGACAGGTCCGTGCTGTTGATAACGCCTGCCGACAGGCACACCCTGCAGCAGTGACCGTCACGCTCAAGTATTTCATCGGCTTTTCTGCGCCATATCTTGCGGTTGCGAAACCTGTCGGCTTCGCTGTCTCGTATTTTCTGTGTATACTTTATCCCGGCTGTGCATTCTCCGGGCTTGTGGATCTTGCCACATCTCGAACAAGCTTTTAACATAAATTTAAGATATAAGAAAAGCACCCTTTGCAGAGTGCTTGAAGTATTCGTCACCGTCCGCACGAAAGAATCAGAAGAGCGGACGGCTCGACTAAGAAAAAGGAGGTCCAATGGATACTCTTGTACGCATAATTGATAGAAAAGGTGACCTGGCGGCTTATTAGCCGCTCCTCGGTCACTACGCTTTCGCTTCTTTTCTATCGTAATCATATCACACTCTTTATGTGTATTTCAATGGTCAATTATTTTACTTACTTCCGAGAGTGCTCGCCCGTGTAATCGGTACAACCATCTAAGCTCTATGTTCTGCATAACAGCTATCTGTTCCCATCGGTTACAGTTTATGTACCTTGCTGCCAGTATCAGCCTTAACCGCTCGTCAGATACCGCAGAAACAGTGCGCTCTATCTCAGCTTTAACACGGATAAGATTGTCTATCTCTGCATTTATCTCCTGCTCCAGTGTTGCAATTTTTGCAACAGCCGTACCCACCTTGTCCGATACCCCGCTGCTGTGTCCTCCTCCGGATGACGGCGATATGTTGGTAGCGAGCTCCCGAAGCTGTCGTTGCTGATCTATCTTTTGATTTATGCGTATGTTGATAAGGTGATAGCGTGATAGGTATTCTTTAGCGGTCATTTGGGTGCTCCTTTTCCTGCACTGCCTCATCGCAAAAATCTTTTGCAGGACAGGATTTGCAACATTCTGCTATCGGCTCTTCACAGTAAAATCCGCATTCTTTCACCAATGCAATTCTGTCTTTCGGATTGAACCAGTCCATTTCTGTTTTTCCCTCAGCGTAATACTTGTCCATTTCAGGTGCTCGACTGACTTCAACGTCGCAGAAATTTGCGTCCTCACAGCTGCTTGTGCATAATGCGAGCGCTTTTGCTTTACCTCGTGTTTCAGCGAAAACAACTGCAGAAGCTGTTTCATATTTTTCATTTACAATCCAGGCTTTCATGTTTCCTCCTTTGTCATCTCGTTTACGAGTTTATCCAACTTCTGCGGTGAGATGCCATAAGAAACAATACGTTCCGTACCAAATTCTATTAGCTCTGTCTTGCGTGCTATCTTTTTAAAACGCTGAACAAACTCTCTGATTGCCTCTGCATTACTTCTGCGGGGTATTGCCTGCCCACAGAACAGGCAGGTTTCGGTTGCGAGTCTGCGTTTACTACTCGTTACCTGCTTACTTATCGGCGGTTTAGGAAACGGCATCCAAGCAATGACAACTTCACGACCGTTAAATCTTCCATCTTTGCAAAACCCTTTTTTCTGCTTAA
>ULVV01051537.1_pt1 | contig 19861 bp, 19 predicted proteins | sample 1959761 | NCBI WGS metagenome assembly ULVV01 (sample SAMEA4835795, study PRJEB28245) | human gut metagenome | biome: gut microbiome; material: fecal sample | place: Denmark | collected 2008
TATTATTCTTCATCAGGGAAGAATTGCAGAGATGAAAACTGGTGAAGGTAAGACACTTGTGTGTACACTTCCTGCATATCTTAATGCACTTACAGAAGAGGGCGTAATCGTAGTTACTGTTAATGACTACCTTGCTAAGCGAGATGCTGAGCAGATGGGTATGATACATGAGTTTTTGGGTCTTAAGGTTGGCGTCGTATTACATGACTCAACAAGAGAAGAAAGACAGGCTGCATATGCGTGTGATATTACATATGTAACGAACAACGAGCTTGGATTTGATTATCTTCGTGATAATATGGCTATATATAAGAATGAACTTGTATTACGAAATCTTAAGTACTGTATTATAGATGAGGTCGATTCTGTTCTTATTGATGAGGCACGTACACCTCTTATTATCTCAGGACAGAGCGGAAAATCTACTAAATTATATGAACTCTGTGATATACTTGCAAGGCAATTACAGCGAGGCGAATATAAGGGTGAGAGAACTAAGATGCAGGCAATCATGAACGAGGAAGTTGAAGAAGATGGAGACTTCATCGTTAATGAGAAGGATAAGGTAGTTAACCTTACTGAACAGGGTATTCACAAGGTTGAGCAGTTCTTCCATATAGATAATTATGCAGATCCTGAGAATCTTGAAATTCAGCATAATGTTACACTTGCACTTCGCGCTCATAATCTTATGTTCAGGGATAAGGATTATGTTGTTAAAGATGATGAGGTACTTATAGTAGATGAATTTACAGGCCGTATTATGCCAGGACGTCGTTATTCAGATGGTCTTCATCAGGCGATAGAAGCCAAAGAGCATGTTAAGGTTAAGAGAGAGAGTAAGACTCTTGCAACTATTACATTCCAGAACTTCTTTAATAAGTTTGAGAAGAAGGCTGGTATGACAGGTACAGCCCTTACAGAAGAGAAGGAATTCCGTGAAATCTATAACATGGACGTTGTTGAAGTGCCAACTAACAAGCCTGTTATAAGAGTTGATTATAATGACGCTGTATTTAAGACTAAGAAAGGCAAATTTAATGCTGTTGTACAGTCTGTTATTGAATCTCATGAAAAAGGACAGCCTGTTCTTGTAGGTACAATAACAATTGAGACGTCTGAGCTTCTTAGTGAGATGTTAAGAAAGAAGGGCATACCTCATAATGTACTTAATGCGAAGTATCATGAGTTAGAGGCACAGATAGTATCAGAGGCAGGACGTCATGGTGCAGTTACTATTGCTACTAACATGGCTGGTCGAGGAACTGATATTAAGCTTGATGATGAGGCTGTTGCTGCAGGTGGTCTTAAGATTATTGGTACAGAAAGACATGAAAGCCGTCGTATTGATAACCAGTTACGTGGACGTTCCGGACGACAGGGAGATCCTGGTGAATCAAGATTCTACATTTCTCTTGAAGATGATCTTATGAGGCTGTTTGCACAGGAAAGACTTATGAATATTTTCAACAGTCTTGGGGTATCTGAGGATGAGCAGATTGAGCATAAGATGTTAAGCAAGGCTATAGAGACAGCTCAGAAGAAGATTGAGACTAATAACTTTGGTATCAGAAGCCATCTTCTTGAGTATGATCAGGTTATGAATGAGCAGAGAGAGATTATGTATGCTGAAAGAAGAAGAGTTCTTGATGGAGAAAGCATGCGTAATTCTATTATGAAGATGATAACAGATTATGTAGAGAATGTTGTAAACCGTTGTGTTGGTGAAGATAAAGATGCCAATGAATGGGATTATAACGAAATTAATGAGCTTCTGCTTCCTACAATTCCGATTGAAAAGGTTGTATATAGAGAAAACATCAGGAATAAGAATGAATTAATACATGATTTAAAAGAGAAGGCTGTCAAACTATATGAGGATAAGGAAGCGTTATTCCCAGAGTCAGAACAGATCAGAGAAATTGAGAGAGTAATCCTGCTTAAGGTAATTGACAGAAAGTGGATGGATCATATCGATGATATGGATCAGTTGAAACAGGGTATAGGACTTCAGGCTCTTGGTCAGAGAGATCCGGTTGTACAGTATAAGATGATGGGCTATGACATGTTTGATGAAATGACAGCAGGTATAGCGGAAGATACAATAAGACTTCTTATGCATATTCAGGTTGAACAGAAGATAGAACGAGAACAGGTAGCCAAGGTGACTGGAACTAATAAGGATGAAGGTCCTTCTGTAAAGGGTCCTGCAAGAAGAACAGAGAAGAAGATATATCCTAACGATCCATGCCCTTGTGGAAGCGGTAAGAAGTATAAGAACTGTTGTGGAAGACAGGCATAAGTTTATAATATGACTTTTGGGACGCGGAATGTCTGGAATATCAGCGTCCGCGTCTGTTGTTTTGGAGGATATATGGTAGAATTAGACCAGTTCAGATACAGAATTTCAGGATATGATAAGCCTATGGCACAGATTAAGAAATCACTGGATCTTGACAATAAGCAAAAAAGAATTGAAGAACTGGAAGCAGATATGGAAGCGCCAGGTTTTTGGGATAATCCGGATAAATCACAAAATGCTATGAAAGAACTTAAAGGGTTAAAAGATGCATTTGAAAGATATAATGAGCTTGAAACAGGTCTTGATGATGTTAAGACACTTATTGAGATGGCAGAAGAATCTAATGATCAGTCGCTTATTCCAGAGATAGAAGAAGAGATAACGGGTCTTGAAGACAAGATGGAAAGTTTAAGGATTGAGACATTGCTTTCTGGAGAACATGATGCATGTGATGCCATTCTTACACTTCATGCAGGAGCAGGTGGAACAGAAAGCTGTGACTGGTGTCAGATGCTTTTCAGAATGTATACAAGATGGGCGGAAAGTCACGGATATACAACAGAAACACTTGATTATCTTGAAGGTGAAGAAGCAGGAATTAAGTCGGTTACTATAGAAATCCGCGGAGAGAATGCATATGGACATCTGAAATCTGAACATGGTGTTCACAGACTTGTAAGAATATCTCCATTCAATGCGGCAGGTAAGAGACAGACTTCTTTCGTATCATGTGACGTAATGCCTGATATTAATCAGGATATAGATATTGAGATTAATGATGATGATTTAAGAATTGATACATATCGTTCAAGTGGAGCTGGTGGACAGCATATTAATAAAACGTCATCTGCAATCAGAATTACACATCTTCCAACAGGAATTGTTGTACAGTGTCAGAATGAAAGATCTCAGCACCAGAATAAAGATAAAGCTATGCAGATGTTAAAGGCTAAGCTCTATCTTTTAAAGGAGGCTGAGAATGCAGAGAATCTATCTGGAATCAGAGGAGATGTCAAGGATATTAACTTTGGAAGCCAGATAAGAAGTTACGTTCTTCAGCCATATACAATGGTTAAGGATAACAGAACTAATAAGGAAGTTGCTAATGCAGGAAGTGTTCTGGATGGAAACATTGATCCGTTCATAAATGCATATTTAACATGGATTAGTACGGGAAAAACTGAAGAGTAACAGATATTAAGGTAGTAAACTGAATGATAGTGAAAGGTGGTACATCAGTATGGCGGATTATATTAAACCGGTGATTTTCAGATTAGGCAATCAGCAGTTTGGAGTAGATATTAATCTTGTCCAGTCGATAGAACGGGAGATTAATATTGTGAGAGTTCCTAATGCAATGGAGTATATCAGTGGAATTGTTAATTTGAGAGGGGAGGTTATCCCTGCTTTCAGCTTAAGAAAAAAGTTTGGCACGGATGATGCTGTTGGAAGTATTGGCGAAGACAGTACAATTATTGTTAATATTCCTGGCGTGGTTAAGCTGGCACTTGAAGTTGATGATGTACTTGAGATTGGAGATATTGATGCAAATGGTATTGTTCCTATGCCGGCTCTGGCTAGAACGGATGATACAGCATATCTTGACAGGGTCGCCAATGTTAATGGGGAATTAGTTATTCTTCTTGATGTAGAGAAATTACTTACGCAATCAGAAGCAGAGAGCGTTAAGAAATTTACGGAAGAAATGAGTAATGACAATGGAGGTGCTGCAAATGGCTGAAACGAAATTTAAAAGAAATGCAGGTATACTTATGCCAGTAAGTTCATTGCCATCACCATATGGCATAGGAACATTTGGCAAGGATGCATATGATTTTGTTACATTTGTTAAAGAGTGTAATCATAAGTACTGGCAGGTACTTCCGTTAGGACCAACTACTTATGGTGACAGCCCATATCAGTCATATTCTGCATTTGCAGGCAATCCGTACTTTGTTGATCTTGATATGCTTATTGAGGAGGGGTTCTTGTTAAAGTCAGAGGTTATTTCAAGAGACTGGGGCGATGGAATTGTGCCTGTAAATGTTTCTGAAGATGACGCTGTTAATGGAAGATTCGGAACCTACAGAGATGGAAATATTGGCGACGAAAGATATGTCAGTTATGAGAAGATATATAATAACAGATTTGATATATTAAGAATTGCTTACGACAGATTTAAGGATGCATGTGCAGAAAGCAAGAAGACGCTTGCCAAGGGACTTCCTCTTTATAAGCAGTTTGATAATTTTGTTAAAGATAATGCAGACTGGCTTGAGGATTATGCTCTGTTTATGGCATTGAAGTCTCACTTTAACAATGTCTCATGGGGTGAATGGGAAACTGATATAAAGTTCAGAAAGCCAGAGGCGATGAGCCAATATGAAGAACAGCTTTCGGATGATATAGGATACTGGAAATTCATACAGTTTGAATTCTACAGACAGTGGAATGCGCTTAAACAATATGCTAATAGTAATGGTATAGAGATTATAGGCGATATACCTATTTATATGGGATATGACAGCGTAGATGTATGGGCTAATCAGGGAGAATTCCAGCTGGATGAGAATCTAACACCAATAAAGGTTGCAGGTGTACCACCTGATGCATTCTCTGATGCGGGACAGAAATGGGGAAATCCTCTTTATGATTATGATAAAATGGAAGCAAATGGATTCAGCTGGTGGAGAAAGAGAATGGCAGCCTCAGCAAAGCTGTATGACGTCATAAGAATTGACCATTTTATAGGAATTGTGAAGTACTATACAATTCCATCAGATATGCCTGATGCAAGACAGGGTGAGTACAGACAGGGACCGGGACAGAAACTGCTTGATGTTATTAATGAATCTATCGGTGATAAGAAGATTATTGCTGAAGACTTAGGTGTTGAAGTTCCTGAAGTGGCAAAGATTCTTAAAGAAAATGGATATCCGGGAATGAAGGTCCTTGAATTTGCATTTGGAGGAGATAGAAAGAATCCGCATCTTCCATATAATTATACACAAAATCTTGTGTGCTATGGTGGAACTCATGATAACGAAACCTTGCTTGGTTTCTTTGAAGACAGGGGCGACTGGGAATTAGGATATGCTTATGACTATCTTGATACAAGAGATAAGGGGAGAATGGTTGACCAGGTATTCAGGGCTGCGTATTCAAGCGTTGCTGTTCTTACAGTATTTGCTGTTCAGGACATTCTCAAGCTTGGAAACTGGGCAAGAATGAATCTTCCATCAAGCATGGGCAATAACTGGAAATGGCGAATGCAGAAAGGTCAGTTAGGCCAACATGAACTGGAATGCATGAGATATCTTGCAAGTGTATTTGATAGAGAAAGAAAGTAATATTAGGATGGGGAAGGGAATTGGTAATAAATTTCCTCCCCCTTTTTGGAATAAAAAATAAAAAATAGTTCGATGGTACTATTTACATATTTTAGATTAGTGGTATTATATTCATATAAAGAGACAAGTTAATATGTTGGCAAAGTAGTCGAAAGGCTATGACGCAAAGCCAAGGGTCTTAACTGATTTTATCAGAATGACAGCCGGTTGCATTACAATCAACGCAAATGATTAGTATTTTTTGGGCATCCGGTTATCGGGTGCCTTTTTTGTTGAACGGGGGATATGGATATGAAAAGGAATAATTCTAAAAAGTGGATTAAAAATGTAACGATAGCAACAGCAGTACTTGTATTTGGTATCGGTGTTGGTTTCGCAGCTAAAGTAGCAGGAACACCTAATTCAGATAATGATGGTGCCAAAATAATAGTTGCGGCAGCTAATGATGCAACAGATTCAGTAGTTAAGGAAACAATTGCCCAGAAAGAAACAGAAACTGATACAGAGACAGCTGCTATAGAGGCAACAACTGAAGTTACAACAGAAGAAGCCACAGAGGCAGTAACAGAACAGAGCAGTACAATTGCAGAGACTCAGCCACAGACAGAGACTGCCACAGAGGCAGTTCAGGTAACAGAGCATACGGAGGTTGCGACAAAAGCACCAGTACCTGTTGTACAGACTTCATCAGATGAAAGAGTTGCACAGGTTATATCAGGAATCAATGCAGAACGTGCAGCAGCAGGTGTGGCTGCAGTTACATATGATGCAATTCTTACAGATATGGCTCAGGTAAGAGCATCAGAGAATGCAGTTAATGATTACTTTGTTATAGAGAATGGCAAGCATAAAAGACCAGATGGAAGAAATGCTTCTTCAATATGTTCAGATTTTGGACAGGCCGGATATTTCGGTGAGGTCATGGGCAGATATCAGACAAGCCCTGTAGAGATAGTAAATGGCTGGCACAATTCAGCAACACATTATGCATGTATGACAAGTACTAAGTACAGCAGAGTTGGTGTAGGTGTTGCAGCAGACTCAGAAGGATACCTTTATTGGGTAGCAATCTTCATGGATTAATTATAAGCAGACAATAAATTACATAATATAGATACAACTTAATATGGTAAGAACAATGTATTTGCGGCATTGTTTTTATAAAGCTTCACAAGAAGCGAAACCCTCACATTCCTCTCCCGTTGTGTGAGGGTTTCTTTTTGCGCGAGTAGCGCGGAGAATATACTTAATGAAAGGACAGGCATGCTTGCATGGCCTGTCCTTTTGTTAAGTATATTCGAGAAGCACCGCGACAATGCCATAACGAAGTTATGGCATCTGCGCTACTCGCAAGGAGAATATAATTATATGCTTGCAATGTGTATACATATATGGTAATATTCTTTGTGCGGTAGACAGTTGTTTATCAGAGAAAGACATCGAAGAACAATTGTCTTTGTAAAACGGACAATAGAAAGGTACAGACGCAGTATGGCAGATAATATTAAGTATTATGTCGTTAAGCAAAAGGCTCTGCCTGAGGTTCTGCTTAAGGTAGCGGAGACGAACAGAATTATTGAGACTGAAAATATATCTGTTGCAGATGCTACAGAGAAAGTTGGAATAAGCAGAAGTTCTTATTACAAGTATAAGGATGATATTTTTCCGTTTAGAGAGAATGTAAAGGGGAAAACCATTACATTTGTATTGTCTATGGACGATGAACCAGGGCTGCTTTCCCTGGTATTGAAGAAGGTTGCAGAATTCAAGGCAAATATTCTTACTATTCATCAGACAATTCCGGTTAATGGGATTGCATCACTGACGCTTAGTGTGGATATTCTTCCGACTACAGGAGATTCTTCAGAAATGATAGAGCAGATAGAAAGACTTAAAGGGGTAAGATATCTCAAGATATTAAGCAGTGATGCATCTATCTGATATATAAGCAATTAAAGAAAACGGAGGCAGATATGGCAAAGATTGCAGTGTTAGGTTATGGAACAGTAGGATCAGGAGTGGTTGAGGTATTAAATACCAATGGTGCTTCAATTGCAAAGAGAGCAGGAGATACTATTGAGGTTAAGAGTGTACTTGATTTAAGAGATTTTCCGGGAGATCCAATTCAGGATAAAATCGTTCATGATATAGATCTTATAATTAATGACCCTGAGATAGAGGTTGTTGTTGAGGTTATGGGTGGTGTAGAGCCGGCATTTACATTTGTTAAGAAGGCACTTGAAGCAGGAAAGAGCGTGTGTACATCTAATAAGGCACTTGTTGCTGCACATGGTCCTGAGCTTCTTGAGATGGCTAAAGAAAGAAGACTTAATTTCATGTTTGAGGCATCAGTAGGCGGTGGAATTCCAATTATCAGACCGCTTAACCAGTCTCTTACAGCAGATGAGATTACTAAGATTACAGGCATTCTTAATGGAACAACTAACTATATTCTTACTAAGATGAGCAGAGAGGGAATTTCATATCAGGAGGTTCTTAAAGAAGCACAGGAGCTTGGATATGCAGAAAGAAATCCTGAGGCTGATGTTGAAGGCTATGATGCATGCAGAAAGATAGCAATTCTTACATCGCTTGCATTTGGAAATACAGTGAAATTCGAGGAAGTGTATACAGAGGGAATAACAAAGATTTCTAATGAAGATTTTGCATATGCTAAAGAGCTTGGAAGTGTTATCAAGCTTCTTGCAACAAGCTACAGTAAGGATGGCAAGGTATATGCAATCACAGCACCATTTATGATTGACAGCACACATCCATTATATAATGTTAATGACGTTCTTAACGGAATCTATGTACACGGTAATGTATTAGGGGATGTAATGTTCTTCGGAGCAGGAGCCGGAAAGCTTCCAACAGCAAGTGCTGTAGTATCAGATGTAGTTGACTGTGTTAAGCATAAGGGTAAAAATGTTATGACAATCTGGAGTTCAGTAAAGCAGGAGCTTGGTGATACATTTGACGAGACAAGAAGATTCTTTGTAAGAATTAAGGGCGATGATGTCCAGGCAGCTAAGGCAGCATTTGGTGAAGGACAGATTGTTAAGGTTGATGGAATTAACGGAGAGTTCGGATTTGTTACAGAACCTATGACAGAGAGAGCATTTGAAGATGCTAAGGATAAGGTTTCTGTTATAAGCAGAATCAGAATAGATGATACTAAATTACAGTAATAATATAAGGGAGAAAAGTAATGGTTAAAGTAGTTAAATTTGGTGGAAGTTCACTTGCAAGCGCAGAGCAGTTTAAGAAGGTTGGCAATATTATCCGTGCTGATGAGGACAGAAAGTATGTGGTTCCTTCAGCACCTGGAAAGAGATTTCCAGAGGATACTAAGGTTACTGATATGCTTTACAAATGTTATGCAGAGGCAGAAGCTGGTAAGAATATTGAGAAGAGTCTTAAGGCAATTGAGGAAAGATACAATGAAATTATCAAGGGACTTGGACTTAAGCTTTCATTAAAGGAACAGTTCGAGACAATTAAGAAGAATTTTGAGGCACTTGCAGGAAAGGATTATGCAGCTTCAAGAGGTGAATATCTTAATGGTATTATCATGGCTAACTATCTTGGATATGAGTTCATAGACGCTGCTACAGTTATCTGCTTCGATAAGGATGGAGAGTTTGATTCAGAAAAGACTAATGCAGTGTGTGAAGCAAAGTTTGCTAATATTGAAAGAGCAGTTGTACCTGGATTTTATGGAGCAATGCCTAACGGAAAGGTTAAGACATTTTCAAGAGGCGGTTCTGATGTAACAGGATCAATCGTTGCAAGAGCACTTAAGGCTGATATGTATGAGAACTGGACAGATGTATCAGGCTTCCTTGCAGCAGATCCAAGAATTGTAAATAATGCAAAGCCAATCAACGTTATTACATATAAGGAATTAAGAGAGCTTTCATACATGGGTGCATCAGTGCTTCATGAATCAGCTATCTTCCCTGTAAGAAAGGGCGGAATTCCTATCAATATTAAGAATACTAATGCTCCGGAAGATAAGGGAACAATGATTGTTGAGACAACATGTAATATGCCGGAATACACAATTACTGGTATTGCAGGTAAGAAGGGATTCGTTGCAATCAGCATTGACAAGGATATGATGAATTCAGAAATCGGATTCTGTAGAAAGGTTCTTTCAGTATTCGAGGATAACGGAATCTCAATCGAACATATGCCTTCAGGAATTGATACTATGACAGTGTTTGTTCACCAGGATGAATTTGTAGAGAAGGAACAGAAGGTTCTTGCACAGATTCATAAGGCAGTTAATCCTGACTCTGTTGAACTTGAAGCTAACCTTGCACTTATTGCAGTAGTTGGACGTGGAATGAAGAACAGTACTGGTATAGCAGGTAATATCTTCTCAGCACTTGCAAAAGCTAAGATTAATGTTAAAATGATAGATCAGGGATCTTCAGAGCTTAACATCATCATTGGTGTAAGAAACAGATACTTTGAGGATGCTATTAAGACTATCTATGGAGTATTTGTTCCAGAAGAATAGTTGAATAGATAAACAGGGGGATAAGGGATATGAAAGAAGCTAAGAATGAGCTGTTACAGTTTGTTGGCGGTGTAATAATGCTTGTTGTAGGACTGTACATATTGTCACAGAAAGTTATGGTATCATCTTCATATGGGTTCTTCTCATTATGGGGTGGCAGGTTCTCATCAGGTCTTATTATGGTACCATTAATAATTGGAGTTGTATGGATGTTTGCTTCAGGCGGCTCATTTGTATCTAAAGTATTTACCGTACTATCAGTGATACTTATAATTGCGGCAATTGTTGCGTCAACAAGAATCTGGCTTGTAACTATTACAATGTATGAATGGGTTCTTATACTTGTTCTTATATTTGGCGGCGCCGGATTGGTTGCAAAGGTATTGTTTGCTAACAATAAGTCGGAAAAGTCCAAGAAAGATAAGTCAGAGCAGACAGGCGGCAGTTATACATCAAGTGTAGATGATGAACTTGATAAGATGAAAAAGAATATGAAGTAAATTTCATTCCCCGCACATGGAGTGCGGGGATTCTTGCGTTTATGCAACTGTTGATAAACTTTGATGAAATTGATATAATTAAATGTAATATGCGTATGAAAACGGAGGAAGATTAATGGATATCGCAAAGAAGATAGCGGAAGAGCTGGAAATTAAAGTAACACAGGTAGAAGCTGCTGTTAAACTTATAGATGAGGGGTGTACAATCCCTTTTATTGCAAGATACAGAAAGGAAGTTACAGGAGCGTTAAATGATGAACAGCTCCGTAATCTTGATGAGAGATTAAAGTATTTAAGAAATCTTGAAGACAGAAAGACTCAGGTCCTCGCAAGCATTGAAGAACAGGGAAAGCTTACAGAAGAACTTAAGGCTGCTATTACAGCAGCAGAAACAATGGTTCTTGTAGAAGATCTTTACAGACCATATAAGCAGAAGAGAAGAACAAGAGCAACAATTGCGAAAGAGAAAGGTCTTGAACCACTTGCACAGTTCATATATGCACAGGAAGCTACAGAAGATGTAGAAGTCAAGGCAGCAGAATTTATCAGTGATGAAGAGGGTAAGGAAGTTGCTACAGCACAGGATGCAATAGCAGGTGCATTAGATATAATTGCAGAACAGATATCAGATGTTGCAGATTACAGAACATATATCAGAGACATCACAATGAAAGAAGGAAAGCTTGTTGTAACAGCTAAAGATGAAAAGGCTGAGTCTGTATACGAGAATTATTATGATTACAGCGAGGCACTTTCGACAATTCCGGGACACAGAATCCTTGCAATTAACAGAGGGGAGGATGAGAAGTTTCTTACTGTTAAGGTAGAAGCACCGGAAGAGAGAATATTAAGATATCTCGAGAAGAATATTCTTAAAGACAATGCATTTACAGCAGAATACCTTAAGAACTGCATAGCAGATGCATATGGAAGACTTATTGCACCAGCTATCGAAAGAGAGATAAGAAGCAGCCTTACAGAGACGGCAGAGGATGGGGCAATCAAAGTGTTTGGAAAGAATCTTGAACAGCTTCTCCTTCAGCCACCTATCGCAGGCAAGGTTGTTCTTGGCTGGGATCCGGCTTTCAGAACAGGTTGTAAGCTTGCAGTTGTAGACCCTACAGGTAAGGTGCTTGCAACTAAAGTTATATACCCTACAGAACCACACAATAAGGTGGCGGAATCTAAGGCTGAGGTTAAGAAGCTTATAGATAAGTACCACGTTAATCTTATTTCGTGTGGTAACGGAACAGCTTCAAGAGAATCAGAGAAGATTATTTCAGATATGATACATGAGATGAATCTTCCTGTTGATTATGTAATCACTAACGAGGCAGGTGCTTCTGTATATTCAGCAAGTAAGCTTGCAACAGAGGAATTCCCTGACTTTGATGTGGCACAGAGAAGTGCAGTTTCAATAGCAAGACGAGTTCAGGATCCATTGGCAGAGCTTGTAAAGATTGATCCGAAATCAATCGGAGTAGGTCAGTATCAGCATGATATGAACCAGAAGAAGTTAGAGAACACACTTACAGGAGTTGTTGAGGACAGCGTTAATAAGGTTGGAGTAGACTTAAATACTGCATCGGCCTCACTTCTTGAGTATATTTCAGGTATATCTAAGGCAGTAGCTAAGAATATAGTTGAATACAGAGAGACTAACGGAAGATTCACGAACAGAAAGCAGCTTTTAAAGGTTGCAAAGCTTGGACCTAAGGCATTTGAACAGTGTGCCGGATTCATGAGAATATCAGGCGGCGATAATCCGTTAGACGCAACAAGCGTACATCCTGAAAGTTATGAGGCAGCAACAAAGCTTCTTACACTTTTAGGTTATGATATTAATTCAATAACATCAGGAGAACTTATAGGACTTAAGAGCAAAGTTGAAGATTTTGCCAAGATGGCGGATGAACTTGGAATAGGAACAATGACACTTGAAGATATAGTTAAAGAACTTGAGAAGCCGGGAAGAGACCCAAGAGATGAGATGCCTAAGCCTATATTAAGAAAAGATGTTCTTGATATGAAGGATTTAACACCGGGCATGATACTTAAGGGAACAGTCAGAAATGTTATTGATTTTGGAGCATTTGTTGATATCGGAGTGCATCAGGACGGACTTGTACACATTTCCCAGATGAGCAGCACAAAGAGAGTTGAGCACCCTCTTGATGTTGTAAGAGTAGGAGATATCGTAGATGTAAGAGTTATAGATGTTGATATCCCTAAGGCAAGAATTTCACTTTCAATGATACTTGATGAAAAAGAGGCAGCTAACAGAAAGTACACTAAGGATAATTCCAATAATAAGAATAACAGAAACAACGGCAAAGGAAACAGACAGGACAGAAAGCCTAAGAAGGAAGGCCTTAACCTTTCAGGTCTTGCCAAGTTCATGCATTAATAGGAGTATTGTATGGAAGATAGAATAGAATTCGACAGCGTAATCACAGAGAAAGCACTTAATGATTTCAAGATGTATCATGTTTTTCACAATGTTGGGGGAGTGTTCGGATATGTATTTGCAGCATTTGCAATAGTTATGTGCGTGCTTGGGGTAATATTCAAAATGTCTCCTAAATATATAGTCATGATGGGGCTTTTTGGAGTATTTTTCTTCTTTTATCCAATTGTTAATATGAGGCTTGGAACTAAGAAGCAGATGAAAACAGTTGCAGCATTTAAAGAGCCTATGCATTATAGTGCTGGGGAAGACAAGATAATTGTAAGCCAGGGTGATATGTCAGAAGAACTTGCATGGGAGCAGATATACAAGATAAGATTCACAGGAAGCAATCTTATTCTGTATCTTTCATCTGTCAGAGCCAATGTGCTTACAGTTAACAGTATGGGTGAGGCAGCAGTTCCTTTTGTTAAAATGTGCCAGAAGAAATTAAAGCCTTTTCAGGTTAAGGTTAATATGAGTAAGCTTGCTAAGGCTGTGGCTTAAGTAAGCAGATAGGAATAATATGGTTAAAGAAACATTTAACGCTAAAGAAACATTTGAAGCAGGATATGAGATGGGTAAGAAGGCTCTTCCGGGGCAGATATACTGTCTAAATGGAGATTTAGGTGTCGGAAAAACAGTATTTACGCAGGGCTTTGCGAAAGGTCTTGGAATAGAAGAGCCTGTCAATAGCCCTACATTTACAATTATTCAGGAATACCATGAAGGCAGACTGCCATTGTATCATTTTGATGTATACAGAATTGGCGATGTCGAAGAGATGGATGAGCTTGGATATGAGGAATATTTCTATTCAGACGGGGTGTGCCTTATTGAATGGAGCACACTTATACAGGAGATAATTCCAGATAATGCGATAGAGATAGTTATAGAAAAAGACCTTGAGAAAGGCTTTGACTACAGAAAAATAACTATTGGGCAGGAGGCAGTATGAGAATATTAGCAATAGAAAGTTCAGCAGTTACAGCATCAGTTGCGATTCTTGAAGATGATACACTTGTTGCTGAATACACAATTAATCATAAGATGACACATTCACAGACACTTCTTCCAATGATAGATGAGATATTTTCAATGGTTCAGTTAAAGCCTGATGATGTTGATGTTATAGCAGTATCAAAGGGACCGGGATCATTCACGGGTCTAAGAATTGGTGCGGCTACAGGCAAGGGAATTGCACTCGCTCTTGACAAGAAGATGGTGGCAGTACCAACACTTGCGGCTATGGCATATAATCTGTATGGAGACAGCAGATACATATGTCCTGTAATGGACGCAAGAAGAAAACATCTGTACAGCGGAATATATACATTTGACGGCGAAAAGCTTGTTACAGTAAGAGATGTTAATCTTGAGTCATATGATGAGCTTGCTGAAGAGCTTGTGGGACTTGATGGACAGGTTGTATTAGTAGGTGATGGCGTAGATGTCGCAGGTGAAGTCCTTAAAGAGCAGCTTGGTGACAAATGTGTTCTTGCACCAGCTCATATCAAGACACAGAGAGCTGGTTCAGTAGCGCTTTTAGCAAAGCAGATGGCAGATAATGGCGAATATACAGATGCTGATGAGTTAAAGCCTGATTATCTGCGACCTTCACAGGCAGAAAGAGAGAAAGCACAGCATGAGTCTTAAATATGTGATAAGACCGATGACGGAAGATGATACATTTGCAGTGGAACTGATAGAACAGGGAATATTCTCGCTTCCATGGTCGCAGAAATCATTTGCAGATGCGTGCAGGAATCAGGACAATGTGTATCTGGTATGCGAGGCAGACGGAGTAATAGCAGGATATTGTGGTATGTGGACTGTGCTTGGAGAAGGCAATATAACCAACATGGCGGTATCACCGGATTACAGGCGGTGCGGCATAGCACAGATGCTTATGCAGTCAATGGAAAAGTATGGTAATGACAAGAATGTCACATCGTATTTCCTTGAAGTCAGACAGAGCAATCTGCCTGCAATAGCCCTTTATGAAAAAATGGGGTATAAGAATATAGGTATTAGAAAAAGATTTTACGAAAAGCCAGTTGAAGACGCAGTAATAATGTCTAAAATTATTGGGTGAAATAATGGACTGTATAATAAATATTGATGTATAATAACAGAAGGAGGTGCGATTAATGCTTGATGTATGTTTGCTGGGAACCAGTGGCATGCTTCCCCTGCCGGGAAGATGGCTGACGTCGCTTATGACACGTTACAACGGAAGCAGCCTGATGATAGATTGCGGAGAGGGAACACAGATAGCTGTTAAGCAGAAAGGATGGAGCTTTAATCCTATAGATGTTATCTGTTTCACACATTATCATGCTGATCATATAAGTGGTTTGCCGGGGCTTTTGCTCACAATAGGTAATTCTGACAGAAAGAAGCCTTTAACACTTGTAGGACCTAAGGGGCTTGGCAGGGTAGTTTCTTCACTAAGGGTAATCGCACCAGAGCTGCCATTTGAACTTAAGTTTATAGAACTTACGAATCAACAGGAGCATTTGTCAATATGTGGATATGAGATAGATGCATTCAGGGTTAATCATGCGGTTATATGTTATGGGTATTCGATAAGTATTCCAAGAATAGGCAAGTTTGATGTAGAGAAGGCAAAAGAACTTGGAATTCCGTGCAGCATGTGGAATAAACTGCAGCATGGAACAGCTGTTACAATAGATGATAAAGAATATACGCCGGATATGGTTATGGGAGCGGCAAGAAAAGGACTTAAAGTAACATACTGCACAGATAGCAGGCCTGTTCAGATTATATCAGATAATGCTAAGGAATCAGATCTTTTCATATGTGAGGGTATGTATGGAGAGGATGGTAAGGAAGCTAAGGCAAAGGAATATAAGCATATGACCTTTACAGAAGCGGCACAGCTTGCAAAGAATGCGGATGTCAGGGAAATGTGGCTGACACATTATAGTCCTTCACTTGTAAGACCTCAGGATTATGTTGATAAGGCAAGAAAGATATTCCCTGCTACAATAGCAGCTAATGATGGAAGAACAGTTGAGTTGAAGTTTGACGATGAGGGTTAGATTATGAAAAAATACGGAAGGACGATAATTGTAATAGCAGTATTGGTTGCGTTGGGACTGGTGTATTACTATTACCTTGCTAATAAGGATACAGGTAAAGATGCTACTGATATTGCAGCAGATACAAGTGAGGTTTCTGTGCTTATTTCAAAAGATATTATGGCTAATTATCCGGAATCACCTAAGGATGTAGTTAATCTGTATGCAAGAATAACGAAGGCATATTATGATACATCACTTACTGATGAGCAGATTGAAGCATTAGGAAAGCAGGCACGTCTGATGTTTGATGATGAATTGAGAAATACGCAGACAGATGCGGATTTCTATGAGAAACTTAAGGAAGATATAGGCAATTATAATTCAACCAAAACACGCATAAGTTCATATGTTATACAGAGTGCTGTCAAGACTAAATATTCAACATTCAAAGACAGGCAGTATGCATCAATCGCATTAGTGTATTATCTGAGACAGGGTGACAAGCTTATAGATTCACCAACAAAATTCACCTTAAGAAAAGATGATGATGGACACTGGAAGATTCTTTTCTGGGAGCTTACTGAAATAAGCAGTGATTCAGAACAATAGGAGATATAAAATGAGCGAAAAAGATGATGTTCTTATCCTTGCAATAGAAAGTTCATGTGATGAGACAGCGGCAGCAGTAGTGAAGAATGGAAGAGAGGTATTGTCAAATGTGATTAATACCCAGATAGCCATACATACAGAGTATGGTGGTGTAGTTCCTGAAATTGCGTCAAGAAAACATATAGAAAATATTAATCCTGTAATAAGGAAAGCGCTTGAAGATGCGGGAGTAACACTTGATGATATAGATGCAATAGGTGTTACATATGGTCCTGGACTTGTGGGAGCACTTCTTGTCGGAGTTGCGGAGGCTAAAGCAATAGCATTTGCAAAGAATAAACCATTAGTAGGGGTACATCACATAGAAGGTCATATTAGTGCCAACTATGTTGAGAATAAAGAACTCGAACCTCCTTTTGTTGCGCTTGTTGTTTCGGGAGGACATACGCACCTTGTTAAGGTCAACGACTATGGTGAGTATGAAATAGTTGGGAGAACAAGAGATGATGCGGCAGGAGAAGCATTTGACAAAGTTGCAAGGGCAATAGGATTGGGATATCCGGGAGGACCTAAGATAGATAAGCTTGCAAAGGAAGGCAATCCGGATGCAATAGAATTTCCGAGGGCACATGTTGATGATGCTCCTTATGATTTTTCGTTTAGTGGAATAAAGTCAGCAGTGCTTAATTATATTAATTCTGCCAATATGCAGGGCAAAGAGATAAACAGGGCTGATGTAGCAGCGTCATTCCAGAAGGCGGTAGTAGATGCTCTTGTTTCACGGGCAGTAAGGCTGGCAAAAGAATGTGGAATGGATAAGCTTGCAATAGCTGGAGGAGTTGCGTCTAATTCAGCGCTTCGGGCAGCAATACAGGAAGAGTGTACAAAGAATAACATCAGATTCTATTCGCCATCACCTATATTATGTACAGATAACGCAGCTATGATAGGGGCAGCAGCATATTATGAATATATTAAGGGGGTACGTCATGGCTATGATTTAAATGCTGTGCCGAACCTTAAATTAGGAGAACGCATATAATGAATACGGCTATAGTTCTTGCGGGTGGAAGTGGAAAAAGAATGCATAGTGAAATTCCAAAGCAGTATATGCAGCTTAATGGAAAGCCTGTTATATATTATTCGCTGAAAGCATTTGAAGAAAGTGAACATGTGGATGAGATTATTCTTGTTACAGCAAAGGAATATATAGAATATGTCAGAAATGAAATTGCAGGTTCTCAATTTGCTAAATTAACAAAAATCATTGAGGGCGGCAAAGAACGTTTTGATTCAGTGTGGGCAGGTTTACAGCAGATTAGTGAAAAAGGGTATGTATATATACATGATGGGGCAAGACCATGTATAAATCAGAATATAATAAATGCGTGCTGGGAAACGGTCGTCCAGACTGATGCGTGTGTTGCGGCAGCACCGGTTAAAGACACAATAAAAGTTGCAGATGCTGACGAGTATGCAATAAATACACCGGACAGAAAAACATTATGGCAGATTCAGACCCCACAGGTCTTTTCAGCAGATGTAATTAAAGAAGCATACAGCAGGCTCTATGAACAGAATTGCTTTGATGGGGTTACAGATGATGCGATGGTTGTGGAAAGATATGGCAACTCAAAAATAAAACTGGTTAATTGTGGTTACTGTAATATTAAAATAACCACGCCAGAAGATATGGAGATTGCGGGCATATTTTTAAAAGGTTGACGAGTTATCAAAATGATAATATAATTAATAGAAATTTTATAAAATAAGGAGAGAGGTATGAAAAACTTTTCAGTAAAAAACATTAATTTTGTTGGTGCTGGAGCGGCATTACTTGCATTTATTTTTACATTTATACCGTTTTATAAGCTTCAGCCAACAACATATTTTCTTCAGAATGAAAGTACGGCAGCTCTGTACACTATAACAAAGAACCTTGTTACATATAACTTCTTTGGAGTTCTTTGCCTTATTCTGGCATTAGCTGCAATAATATTATATGTATGGAATGGATCAGAGAAAATAACGATGGCAGCAATAGCTGTATCAGTAGTTGATTTAATATCACTTTTTCTTGCATTGATAGTTGGAAATAGTGATATTAAAGATGTTAAGTCATTAATAAATGCACTCGTGCAGTATAGTGGTACATCAGCAAATGCAAATTTATTCTTAAAATCTTCCGTTGCGGCTGGTTTTGTTTTAGAACTTCTGATGATACTTGTAATGATAGGTTCATACTGGATTAATGAGCTTGTAATCAAGCCATATGTATTTGGTGATAAGTCTGGTGCAAAGCTTAACCCGTTTGAAGGGGTGACAGGAACGGCTAAAGCACGTGCGCAGGCAGCACCTCAGGGATTTATTCAGCAGCCAGTGCAGGGACAGGCATTTGGACAGGCACCGCAGCAGCCAGCACAGGGACAGACATACGGACAGGCACCGCAGCAGCCAGCACAGAATCAGAATAACAATGCGCAGTAATTTATAATTATGAATTTGATATATAGGGGAAGCTTTTATTATCAGCATAACAGACACCATGAGAAAGGTATTTGAAATGCTGGACTAATGAGAGCTTTCCTTATTTTTATTTATATAAAAAAATCAAAGTTTAAAAAGTGAAAAAAATTGCAAAAAAATTCAAAAAAAGTGTTGACAAATAAATAGCCTGATGATAATATAATCAAGTCGCTGGTGCGACACAATAAAATAGCTATGGAGAGGTACCGAAGTGGTCATAACGGGGCGGTCTTGAAAACCGTTTGTCTTCACGGGCGCATGGGTTCGAATCCCATCCTCTCCGCTAAAGCCGTTCATTAAATATGAATGGCTTTTTATTTGCCAGAGGCGCTTATGAGCATAATGCACAAGAAGTTTATGCAAGTAGTGCTGGTGAAAGGGCTTGATATACAAGATGTTGTCACTTTTAAAAAATATGACAAAAAAGTAAAAAAGTTCTTGACAAAAAAGAATGGCAATGATATCCTAATTAAGCTGTCGGCAAGAAAAGCTGATAACACTTAATGAAGTTCTTTGATAACTGAATAGAAAGACAACCTTGAAATTCTTTGAG
>ULVV01006243.1_pt1 | contig 19812 bp, 9 predicted proteins | sample 1959761 | NCBI WGS metagenome assembly ULVV01 (sample SAMEA4835795, study PRJEB28245) | human gut metagenome | biome: gut microbiome; material: fecal sample | place: Denmark | collected 2008
GGAATCAGAAAATGAGCCGATGGGTCAACCGTGGCGCAAAAGGCATCGCGCTTCTGGATGATACCGGACCGCGTACCAAGCTGCGGTATGTGTTCGATATTGCTGACACTCATCTGGTGCGCGGTGGAAAAACGCCGCTCTTATGGAATCTGGACAGCCACGAGCATGAGCAGGCTATCTTAGACCATCTGGCAGATACCTACGGCCTGTTGCAGACAGACAGCATGAACGCCGCCCTGATGGAGCTGGCACAGCAGCTGACCGCCGACAATCTGGATGAAGCGATGGATGGTCTGGCCTATGAGGTGGCGGATACGTTTTTGGAAGAACTGGACGAAGATAACATCCGCGTCCGCTTCCGGGAACTGATGACCAACAGTATCTTCTATACGCTTTCCCGCCGTTGTGGGCAGGAACCTATGGATGTGCTGGACGATGATGACTTTATCCGCATTGTGGATTTCAACAAGCTGCCGGCGCTGTCGTTCCTTGGCAACGCGGTTTCCGAACAGTGCGAAGCGGTTCTTTTTGACATTGGCCGAGAGATGCGGAAAATTTACAAAAAAGAAATCACGCAGCAGCTTGAAAAATCCGTTGACAGCTTGTATAATACCAATGCAGACTTTAGCACATTAAAGCGCAAAATCAAAGAAAACACGACCAAAGGAGGACAAGAAAATGGAGTTGACGTATTACCGCAAGGGAGATTATCTGTTCCCGAATCTGGCCGTGCAGGACGAGACGCAGACCATCGGAAAGTACGGGATGCTGCGCAGGACGTACCTGAAAGAGAACCGCAAGAACTGGTATCAGAGTATGCTGATGAGCGGCAGGCTGAACCGGCATCTGGCGCAGATCGAGGAAGCAGCGGAGAGCCGGGTGGAAACCCTGCTGGACAGCCTGAACGAGAAGTTTCCGGCACCGAGCAAGGAGAAAGACCCGCTGGCATGGGCGGCGCACCAGAACAACCTGACGGCGATGGCCGAGGAGATCGTCTTGAAGGAATTGGTGTACAATTAACTGAACCGACAACGGAACAGGATTTGAGAGAAGCAGAGGAAGAAATTGCCTCTGCTTTTTCTTTTCCTGATTTGCCGACCGTGGAACAGCAGATCCGCGCCATTGAAGCACCGATCCGGGCGCGGTATGCGGACGAGATTGCGCTTGATCCCGAAGTGGTCGATGAAATTCTGCGCACGGGCAGCAACCGCAGCAAGGGTCAGCTGCGTCTGATCTACAATTTCATGGTCGAGAAAACCCCGGAAGAATACACGGAGTTTGTGAAAAACGAATACGGCACGGGAGGAAAAGGCTTTGAAATTGACGGCGCAAAGTATGCGGTCTGGTTCGATGATTTGGGGTTGCGCATTGCGGCAGGTGACACGGCAAAGGGCGGTACGATTGTCAATGCGTTTTTGTCATGGGAGGATGTGAGCAACCGCATCCATGAACTGCTCCGGCAAGGCGAGTATGCGCCGCAGGCGGTTCTGGATGCTGCGCGGCAGAACGCCTTACAGGAACACGCGCAGACGTTGGCTTATATGGAACGCGACTTGGCAGACGGTGTTGCCGAAGCAGTCTTTCAGGATGTAGAAATCTTCAGGGGCGGTTTCCCGGAATTGACGGACAGGCTGGCAGGCTTGCTGGATGATACAGATTTTCTGACTGACCTAAACGACAGATTATCTGCGCTGGGGGAAGCCTATGCCGAAGATAAAGACCTGATGCGGATGCACTTTTATAAGCCGGATAAAGTGGCAGCTCTGTTCCAGCAGTTTGCAAAACCCTATCAAAACTACTCGGCGCGGGATGGCTTTCACTGGAATGAGTACAAGAAGTTCATTACGGAAGATGAAATAAACGCTTATTTCACACGGGGCAGCAATTATTCGGACAGTCGGCTGGCAATTTATTCGTTCTTCTTAAACCATGAAGATAAGAAGGAGCGGGCAAACTTCCTGAAAGGGCATTACGGAATCGGCGGCAGCAGCCATGCACTCTGCGGGGCAGACGATTCCCACGAAGATCACGATGGCAGGGGCATTGCTTTGGAGCGTGGCCCATACGGGAACCCGGATGCAAGCGTACATTTGAACTGGAATCAGGCTGCAGGCCGAATTGACCGGCTTATCCGTGACAGTGAGTATTTGAAGCCGGCAGACTACTCCCGGATGCCTGCTTATGAGCAAGAGAAGATGGCAATGCGGGTGATGGGATTCTATCACCATCTGCCGAACGAGGTGGAACGTCCTTTCCCGCAGGATCTTTACCACGAAGAGGGACGAAAGGCTCTGGTTGAAAAGCTGGCAGACCCCGAACAGGCGGTGGAACTGCTGGAGCAGATGGACAATGCACTGCTGTCTGTGCCGCTGGATTCCGAAGAATATGAGCGAAAGGCAGAATCCCTCTCTATCCTGCACCAGTATGTCGAGGGAACGTACACGATTTTCCCGGAAAAGAAGAGGGCTGTTGAGATTGCGGTTCCTGAACAGGGACAGATGTCCATGTTTGACTTCATGGAGCAGGAGCCGCAATCGAAAGAGCAGTCAACCGCCGCAGCGGTTGAGAACTCTCAAAAGGCAAAAGTCGTTGCGCGGTATCAGTCAACGGTGATGATGCAGGCGGGATATATTGAGGATATTGCAATTCTACAATATTCCGATGGCAAGTTCTATAACCATTATAACTATGACGAAGAAAAGGGCACAGGTGCTGCAGAAACAGGGCCGTTTAACAGTCTGAATGATGCAAAGGCGGTCATTCGTCAAACGAGAGAAGATGCAAAAGCAGTAGAATCGTTTGAAAATCAGCCCAAGCAAATGTACAGCAGAGAAAACGGCAGTTTTCTGTATTTGGACAATAACCATCTGTACCGCATTGAGCGTTCCAATGCTCATGACGTTTATCTGAAAGATATGGAAAATTCGGCGGTGGCTGGCCGGGTCATTCCGTTACCGTCATATAGCGAAACGCTGGCGAAGAATCCGCTGAACGATTTCCTGAAACTGGATGCGGACCACACCCAGAAAGACAGCCGCAGCATCTATAAAGAATGTCTGTACACGCTGTTGGAAAAGGTAGAGCGCAGCGAAATCTATCCGTTGCTGCGTGACCGCGATACCACCGAGGAAGAAGCGGAAAAACTGATCCGTGAGAAAATCGAGGATTTGTTTGATTCTGGCGAGGTGGAAAATGCTGTTTACTCCGAGGCTATCGACACATGGGCGCACTTCGGAGAGTGGATTCAAGAAGATATTTTCCAGCGCACCTATCAGGACGTTATTACGGACAGACGGGATGCCGTTGCACTGTATCAGGATAGCAAGGACGCACCGCAGTGGGTGCGCGGCATGATGGTTCCGTATGCAGCGGAAGAAAAGGCCGTTGAGCCGACCTTGCAGCCCCTGCCACTGGATGCCGCCAACGAGTATAACGCGCTGAAAGAGCGTTACCCGGATGCGCTGGTCGGTTATGAGCAGTACGGCAGCTTTGAGTTCTACGGCGAGGATGCAAAGCGCGTTTCGGAACTGCTTGGCAGCAAACTGTTGGAAAAGAAAACTGCACTCGGCAAAGTTGAGGTATCTGGTTTTCCGCGTGAACAGTGGGTTTCACAGGCAATGAAGCTCTGGAAGCAAGGGGAGAACGTCTATCTGTCCGGCCAGCAGGAAGATGGAACCCATGCCCAAACGAAATACTTCCGCAGAGAGGAATATCTGCCTGTTAATACCACCATCGAACTGGACGATAGAGAGTTCCGTGTGGATTCGGTGGACTTTGGAAATGGAACGGTCAGTTTGCAGGACATGACCCTTGCAAAAGAAGCCCGGTATCCGATTTTCCGAACGGAACAGCTGGAGTACATTCGGCATCTGTACGAACAGGCAGATGTACCGATGGAAGAAGCGGTTGAAATCACAGTCTTTACGGCTCTGCACAATGCGGGTGTGGCCTACGAGGATTTCTCCCCGGAGCAGATGGATGTGATCTATTCGGTGGCAGAAGCAGGCGGCGAGTTGGAAGAACTGCTGAATCCTGAGTTTCCGCCGGAACAGATGCAGCTGATTGCGGATGTGCAGAACCGAACGGATGCCATCAGCCGTGCGGCGGCAGAGGAAGCCCTTGAACCGCTGACGCAGCAGCCCATGACCCAGGCAGAGGTCAACCATGCACGGCGGCAGCACAACCTTCCGCTGGACAGTGGAGCCGAAACGGAACAGCCTGTACAGCCCAAACAGGAGCCTATGAACTTCCGTATTACGGACGATGATCTCGGCGCAGGAGGGCCGAAAACAAAGTATAAGACCAATGTGGAAGCCATTCAGGTGCTGCAAACACTGGATGCAGAGCAGCGGCAGGCTACCGCAGAAGAGCAGGAGATACTTTCCCGGTATGTGGGCTGGGGCGGCATTCCGCAGGCGTTCGATGAAAACAACACGGAATGGTCGAAAGAGTATGCCGAACTGCAGTCCCTGCTCACGGCAGATGAGTATAAGGAAGCCCGTGCCAGTACCCTGAATGCGTTTTACACTTCTCCTACGGTCATCAAGGCGATGTATGAAGCCCTGGGCAATATGGGATTGTCCAAAGGCAACGTGCTGGAACCATCCTGTGGTGTCGGCAATTTCATGGGTCTGGTGCCGGACAGCATGGAGAAGATTCGGATGTATGGTGTGGAGCTGGACAGCATTTCGGGCCGCATTGCACAGCAGTTGTACCAGAAAAACAAGATTGCGGTGCAGGGCTTTGAAACAATGCAGTTCCCGGACAGCTTCTTTGACTGTGTTGTGGGCAACGTACCCTTCGGCAATTACAAAGTACCGGATAAGCGGTATGACCGCCACAATTTTCTCCTCCACGATTATTTTATTGCGAAAAGTCTTGACCTTGTGCGTCCGGGCGGCGTGGTAGCAGTGGTAACGTCCAGCGGTACGATGGATAAGAAGGATTCCTCTGTCCGTGAGTACCTTGCCAACCGTGCCGATCTGGTCGGCGCAATTCGTCTGCCGAACAATGCGTTTCAGCGCAATGCCAACACGAGCGTGGTTGCTGACATTCTGTTTTTGCAGAAGCGTGACCGTGCAGCGGTAGAGCGGGCAGACTGGGTAGACCTTAGCGAAACACCGAAAGGCTACTCCATCAACCAGTATTTTGCGCAGCATCCTGAAATGGTGCTGGGCGAGATCACCACGGAAAGCACCCAGTACGGCAAGCAGGAAACCACGGTCAAGCCCATCGAGAGCGCAGACCTTGCCAAGCAGTTAAAAGAGGCGGTCGGCAACATCCATGCCACCATCACGGAGCCGGAAATTTCCGATGATGAACTGGATGTGCAGGAAGAACCGATTCCGGCAGACCCCAGCGTGAAGAATTTCAGTTTTACGAACGTAGATGGGCAGATTTACTACCGCGAAAATTCCTTTATGAATAAGGTGGAACTACCTGCTGTTACTGCAGAGCGAGTGCTGGGCATGATTGCTCTGCGGGAAACCACCCGGAAACTGTTGGATTGTCAACTGCATGATGGTTCGGATGCGGAAGTACAGCTTTTGCAGAATGACCTGCTGAAGCAGTACAAAGCGTTCACGGCACAGTACGGCCTTATCAACAGCACGGCAAACAAGCGGGCGTTCCGGCAGGACAGCAGCTATTGTCTGCTGGCGTCGCTGGAAATTCTGGATGAGGAGAAGAATCTCAAACGGCCGGCCGATATTTTTACCAAACGTACCATCCGTAAGCCGGAGCCTGTTACCTCAGTAGACACGCCAAGCGAAGCCCTGGCACTTTCCATTGGAGAAAAAGCAAAGGTGGATGTGCCGTTTATGATGCAGCTTTGCGGTAAACCGGAACACGAGATCACGGATGAACTGGCAGGTGCGATTTTCCGAAATCCTGTGACACAGCAGTGGGAAACCTCGGATGAATACCTGTCCGGCAATGTTCGTGAAAAACTAGCCACGGCAGAAACCTTTGCGGCGAACCATGCAGAGTACCAGATCAATGTGGATTACCTGAAAAGGGTACAGCCCAAAGACCTGGACGCTTCGGAAATCGAAGTGCGGCTGGGTGCGAACTGGGTGAAGCCGGAGTGTATCACGCAGTTTATGAAAGAAGTGTTCAAAACACCGAACTACTATGCCGGGATTGACATTAAGGCAACCTATTCCGAAATTTCTGGTGCATGGAACATTTCGGGCAAGTCGCTGGATCGCGGCAATCCGCTTGTCACCAACACTTACGGAACCCTGCGCGTCAACGGCTATAAGCTGCTGGAAGATGCGCTGAATCTCCGCGATACCAAAATCTACGATACGATTCACGATGCGGATGGCGACCATCGTGTGCTGAATAAGCAGGAAACCATGCTTGCACAGCAAGCGCAGGAATCCATTCGGGAAGCGTTTAATCAGTGGATTTTCAAAGATTTAGATCGCCGCGAGGATTTGTGTGCGACCTATAATCGGATTTTCAATGCGATTCGTCCCCGTGAGTACGATGGCAGTCATATTCGCTTTGAGGGCATGACCCCGGAAATTTCACTGATGCAGCACCAGAAAAATGCCGTGGCGCACATTCTGTACGGCAACAATACGCTGCTGGCTCATTGTGTGGGCGCAGGCAAGACCTTCCAGATGATTGCTGCCGGCATGGAAAGCCGCAGATTGGGCCTGTCGCAGAAAAACCTCTATGTGGTGCCGAACCACCTCACAGAGCAGTGGGGCGCAGATTTCCTGCGTCTCTATCCCAATGCCAATGTGCTGGTGGCAACGAAAAAGGATTTTGAACCCAGCAATCGTAAGCAGTTCTGCTCCCGGATCGCAACCGGCGATTACGATGCCATCGTGATCGGTCATTCGCAGTTTGAGCGTGTGCCGCTCTCCCCGGAACGGCAGAAGGCTATTATCGAGCGTCAGATCGACGATATTACGCTGGCTCTGGCCGATGCCCGGAGCGAGGACAGCCGCAGTTTTACGGTCAAGCAGATGGAAAAAACAAAGAAAATGCTGGAAGCAAAGCTGCAAAAGCTGAACGACCAGACGAGAAAGGATGATGTAGTTACATTTGAGGAACTGGGTGTTGACCGTCTGTTTGTGGACGAGTCACATTTCTATAAAAATATGTTCCTCTACACGAAAATGCGGAATATCGCAGGTATCGCCCAGACCGATGCCCAGAAGTCCAGCGATATGTTTGCAAAGTGCCAGTATCTGGACGAACTGACAGGCGGCAAGGGCGTGACCTTTGCAACCGGAACCCCGGTCAGCAACTCGATGGTGGAGCTGTACACCATTATGCGGTATCTCCAGTATGACACCCTGCAGAAGATGGGACTGAGCCACTTCGATGATTGGGCGGCATCCTTTGGTGAAACCGTCACGGCAATCGAGCTTTCCCCGGAGGGAACGGGCTATCGCGCGAAAACACGCTTTGCCCGGTTCTTTAATCTGCCGGAACTGATTTCCTTGTTCAAGGAATCGGCAGACGTGCAGACGGCGGATATGCTGAACCTGCCTGTGCCGAAAGCGGAGTACATCAACGAAGTGCTGAAACCGAGCGAGACACAGGAAGAAATGGTGAGTTCCTTTGCAGACCGTGCCGAGGCTGTACGCAACGGTAATGTGAATCCCAGATTCGATAATATGCTCAAGATCACCAACGATGGCAGAAAACTGGCACTCGATCAGCGGCTTATGAACGAGATGCTGCCGGACGAGCCGGAGAGTAAGGTGAATCGCTGTGTGGACAATGCGTTCGAGGTCTGGGAAGAATCTGCCCCGGATAAGGGAACACAGTTGATTTTTTGCGATTTATCGACACCAAAAGCCGATGGTACATTCAACGTCTACGATGATGTGCGGGAGAAACTGGTGGCGAGAGGTGTTCCCCGTGAAGAAGTGGCGTTCATTCACGAGTACAACACCGAAACGAAAAAAGCAGACCTGTTTGCAAAGGTGCGCGCTGGACAGGTGCGTATTCTGATGGGGTCTACGCCGAAACTTGGCGCAGGAACCAATATTCAGGATCGATTGATTGCCCTGCATCATCTGGACTGCCCGTGGAAGCCGTCTGACCTGGAACAGCAGGAGGGACGTATTCTTCGGCAGGGAAACCGGAATAAGCAGGTGAAAATCTATCGTTATGTCACGGAAAATACGTTTGACTCGTACATGTGGCAGATTTTAGAAAATAAGCAGAAGTTCATTTCTCAGATAATGACTTCCAAATCTCCTGTCCGCGCCTGTGATGATGTGGACGACACCGCGCTGTCCTATGCCGAAATCAAGGCACTGGCAACTGGCAATCCCTACATCAAGGAAAAGATGGACTTGGATATTCAGGTCAGCAAACTGAAGCTGCTGAAAGCCAATCACACCAGTCAGATTTATAGTCTGGAATCCGATATTGCGCGCCGCTATCCACGAGAAATTACTGCGGCAAAGGGTCAGATCGAAGCCCTGAAAACTGATATAGAAGCGGCAAAACCGCTTCTGGCGCAGGACAAAGACCATTTTGCTATGGAAATCAGCGGCAAGGTGTACACCGAACGCAAGGAAGCGGGCGCGGCCATCATCGAGGCTTGCAAGGCTTTGAAGGCGGCTGGCACCGAGGGCAGGATCGGCAGCTACGGTGCGTTTGAATTGCATTCCCGGTTTGACAACTTCGATAAGGTGTTCCGTTTGTCCATCAAGGGCGCATGGAACTACTCTATGGAAGTCGGCAAAGACCCGCTGGGTAATATCCTGCGCGTTACCAATGCACTGGCAGGTATCGAAAGAGCATTGCCGCAGGTGGAGCGCAGACTGGAAACCTTGGAACAGCAGTTGGCGCAGGCAAAGGAAGAAGCCAAACGTCCTTTTGCGCAGGAAGCGGAACTGGCCGAAAAATCTGCGCGTCTTGCGGAGCTGAACTCTCTGCTCAACATGGATGAAAAGGGTAGTGAGGATGCGCTGGGTGTGGACGAGGATGCAGCCGAAATCGAGGTTGCAGACAGGCCGCGCCAGCCTGTGAACTACGCAGGCCGCGTTGCAGAGCGCACGGCGGACAATGTGCGGAAACCCTCTGTACTGGCACAGCTTCATGCAAAGCAGGCAGAGCGCAGTGCAGAACCGCAGAAATTCCCGAAGCGGAAAAGTCACAATATGGAACTGTAAATGAGAGCCGCCCCGTCAGTTTTGTCTGGCGGGGCATTTTTTTTGAAGGAGGGCATTTGCTGACATTAACACCGATCAATTTGAAAACGGCAAACGCATTTGTGCAGCAGCATCACCGCCACCATAAACCGACGCGGGGGCATAAGTTCTCCATCGGCGTATCGGATAATGGTGCGCTGGTGGGCGTTGCTATCTGCGGCAGACCTGTGGCGCGGCGGCTGGACGATGGCTATACGCTGGAAGTTAACCGTCTGTGTACAGATGGAACACCGAACGCTTGCAGCATCCTGTATGCGGCGGCGTACCGTGCAGCACGGGCAATGGGCTACAACAAAGTGATCACCTACATTCTGGATACGGAAAATGGAGCATCTCTGAAAGCCGCCGGGTACACCTGTGAGGGCAGAGCCGGAGGCTTGGAATGGAACGGCGCGAAGGCACCGAAACAGGCTGACCAATATCCGCGCCAGATGAAAACACGATGGGTCAAGAAAAAGGAGGGCTTGCATGGCAGTTGACCGCAAACAGCAGATGAAAGAAATCACGGAACGGCTGGAGCAGGGCGTAAAGGACATTTTTACATCGGAAATGTACACGACGTATCTGCGCACGATGGCAAAATTCCACAATTACAGCTTCAATAATACGCTGCTGATCGCTATGCAGCGGCCTGATGCCACACTGGTGGCAGGGTTTAACGCATGGAAGAATAAGTTCAACCGTTACGTCAAAAAAGGCGAAAAGGGCATCCAGATCATTGCTCCGGCTCCCATCAAGGAAGTGGAAGAACGCGAGAAAATCGACAAGGATACGGGCTTGGCTGTGCTGAACGAAAACGGTGAGCCGGAAATGGAACGTGTGGAGTATGTGGTTCCGCGTTTCCGCGTGACGACGGTTTTTGATGTTTCACAGACCGATGGGGAACCGATTCCATCGCTGGAAGTGAACGAACTGACGGCCAGCGTCAAAGACTATGCGCTGCTTACGGCGGCAATCGAGCAGGTATCGCCTGTGCCGATGCGGTTTGATGAAATCGAAGGGGATGCCAAAGGCTATTACAGTGATGCAGACAAAGAAATCTGCATTCAGGTCGGCATGGGCGAGAGCCAGACCATAAAGACGATGATCCACGAGGTTGCTCATGCAATGCTGCATAACAGCGATTTCATGAAGCAGAACGGCGAGGAAAAAGACCGGCTTACGAAAGAAACCGAGGCCGAAAGCATTGCATTTACGGTCTGTTCGGCACTTGGTATTGATACGTCCGATTATTCATTTCCTTATGTGGCAAGCTGGGCCAGCGGCAAGGAGATGAAGGAACTGAAAGATTCGATGGATACGATTCGATTGACCGCAGCCGACTTTCTGGAAAAGATGGAAGCGGCAGTGGCAGAAAGGAGCGCAGAGCGCATGACCGCGATGCAGTATGCGGAAAAGCTGATTGCAGACAGGGAGCAGGAGAAAACGATTTTCGATGATGAGCAACGAAACCTCATCGTGAATTTTGCCTTTAAGCTGGATGACCGGGCTGCAACGGAAGAACTGGTGAACGGTCTTGCGGCTGCACTGGCCGAGGATGACAAAGAAGAAGTCAACCGACTGATGTACGATGCGCAGGAGAAAATTGAAAATCTCCCGGATGGGATGATTGGACTTTCCGAAATGCATGACTATGGCTACCGGAAAGATGATGTACTGCCGCTGACGAAAGAAGGCGCACGGGAATGGCATCGGCTGGGTGAGAGAATTTATCCGCTGTTCCGTGATGGAACGGCAGGTGATTATGCAGGTCAAGAGGGAATCGAGCAGCACGATGGTATTTTCGGCATTAAGGCAGACGCATGGGATGCGATTTTGCTGGAACAACGGGAAGATTATGCAGAGGACGAGTATGCGCGCCCGGATTTTCAGCTGACAGTGATAAACCGTGAACAGGCTTTACGACTGTATGACGAGGGAAAGCAGATTTATCTCGTCCGCATCAGCCCGTGGCCGATTCTTGTCACGGCACGAGAGGAAATCGAGCGCGGAAGTGATACCTTCCAGATTGCAACAGCTGACTTGCAACAGGAGCGAAACATGACAGAACAGGAAAATGTGCTGCTGTATGGCAGCGAAAAGCAGTTCGGCATTTATCAGATTACAGAGCGTGACCCGGAACATAACTATCGTTTCATGGGGCTGGACTATGTGGAGAAGAAAGGCATGACGGTTTCCCGTGCAGATTATGACCTGATCTATGCCGCACCGCTTACGGAAAAGGACACGCTGGATGGCATTTATGAACGGTTCAATATCCAGCGTCCGGCAGATTTTACGGGTCATTCGCTGTCGGTCAGCGACGTGGTGGTACTCAATGATGGCAGTACAGTCAAAGCCTACTATGTGGACAGCATTGGATTTGCAGAACTGCCGGATTTTTTCAAGGAAAGGAATATGGATTTGCAGAAAGAAACTCTCTTAAACGAAGAATTGCAGGGAATCGAAATCTTTGATAAGCCGGGTCTTTTCAGCAATGGCCGACTGCGGGATGAAGATGTGCCGGAGGGCTTATATCGCTATGATCTGCGCGGTTCGGACTACGACCCAGGCCAGCCCATTACAGTGGAGAAAACTGTGGTGGTGAACCATGCGGCATCTGTTCTGATGGCCGAAGAACTTGACCTTGGCGCAGATGGGCGGCTGGAACTTGGCGAGGAAGGGCTGAACTTCACAGGCGCAGAGTTAACTGTGCGAGAGTTTATGGAGGAACAGCAGCAGAAAAGAAATGGACTGATCCACGGCGATTCCGACCACATCGCAGTCGAAGGGAATATCGGCACATGGTACGCCATTGATGAAACGGAGGTCGGCGGCGAGAGGTTCTTCCTGCTGGAACATGAGGAACACGGTGACATGGCGGCCTGCGTTGCAGTCAATGAGCAGGGCAAGCTGGTGGCAGAGGATTTGTGGAACGGCTTCGATGAAGATTTTCAGGAGGCCGTGCAGAAATATCTCTCTGAAAAATGGAATATGCCGAAAAAAGAAAATGTGGTATCAGAGATCATTGAAAAGGCTGTGCCTGTACCGGATAACAGCGCACAGGACTATTCGGATGTGCCTGTTTACTACGAGCCGTTCAGCTATGCCAAAGAAAATGACGAGGTGGATTTATACCGCACATCCTATCGGCTGAACAGTGAGTGCAAGCAGGCAATCCATGAAGCGATTGCGGACAATTATGACGGAATGTACCTTGGCGATGGTGCAGTCGATCAGGTGGTGCGGCAGTACGGCATGGAGCGTGTGGGCTACATCCTGGCGAACACTCTGCACCATAAAAGCTATGATGGCCGCTTTTCTCACGGCAATAAGGAATGGGCAGAGCAGGTCAGCACCCCGGAGCATAATGCAGACCGCATGACCTTCCGCGCGGACTGGGTGGTTGACAGCCACCCGGTTGTGCTGGATGGCTTTGTAACGATGTTCAGAAAAGAACTGGAAGCGCAGAAAGAACAGGAACAGCCTTTTGTAAAACAGTTCTATGTGGTCGAAAATTTGCAGGCCGCGCCTTTGAAAATTGAGCGGTTCGGCAATCTGGACGATGCAATGTCACAGTATCAGGCACTTCCCAGCCATTACATGAAAGCCTTGGGAGTGGAGAAGAATCCTGATCCTCTGCCGGGTTCACTGGATGTTTTGCAGTGCAGAAACGGCATTGACACCATCGTAGAGGACTATAAAACGGTTCCGGGCTGGGATAACCCGTATATCCAGAATCATGTTGTTCAGCCGTTGCAGGGGGCGTTAGCCGTGCAGGATGTGGAACTGGCCTACGAATTGCCGGATGTCTATTTTCATATCCAGACCTGTGACGATGGCTTCGACTATACCTTATATAATAAGGACTTCACGGAACGGGATGGCGGCATTCTCGAAACGGATGGAGATAAGTCTGTGCAGGATGCTATGACGGAATTGCTTGCAGAGTTTGGCTGCGATGCAGCACAGGGCAGGGTCATGGACGCGGCAGAACTGCGGGAACAGGCCGATATGGTGGCAGAGCAGCAGGCAGAGGTTTTGAAAGAAAAACTCGCCGCAGAAAGACCTGTGCCGGAAGAAACGCTCAGCTTTTATGTTGCGGAGTGTTTGGAGTTTACATTTGCGGGAGAGTTCCACGACCATCTGACAATGGAAGAAGCCTTGGAAGCCTATGACAAGATTCCGTCCGAACGGATGAATGCTGACAAGTGCATTGGATTCTGCATCGAGGAAGATGGCGGCTTTATTGGAATGTATGAGTTGGTCGTGAACGATAAAGTGCAGCGTGAGAACATCAACTCCATCAACTATTTCAGGGATGATAAGCTGGTGCAGCAGGCAATCTCCGATATGGAAAAGCTGATGGCGGCACGACAGCAGAGTAAGGAGCAGGAACGCGGCAGTACGAAAAAGTCTGTTCTGGATGCCCTGCGCAGTCTGAAAGCCAAGAAGCAGGAGCAGTCTGCACAGGAACAGGATAAGCCGAAGAAAGCGAAAAAGAAAGGGATGGAGTTATGAGCAATGTACGCTTTGATGAACTGGAATTGATGCTGATGGCGATGTTTGAGCAGCCGACACTCAAGGATACGATTCAGGTATTGATGGAGGTTCAGCCGCTTGTGGCAGAGGATGCAGAGATGTCTGCGCTTGTCCAGCAGACCATCCCGAAGATGCAGCAGTTGAGCGAGCAGCAGTTTAAGGGGCTGGAACTGGAATGGCATAGGCCAGAGGAGGAGGAAGGAGAAAACGTAAAATGATAAACCAGTATAGAGTTTTCCAAATCAAAGAGGTGCATCATCAGCATTGGGCAAAATCCTATGCACAGCAGGTAGAGGACGGTTTTCTGATTCATCATCAGAATTACCAGAGTGCGTACAAAGGAAAGCCTGCACCCAGCGATACGCCGATGACAGCCCGGAAGCGGCTGGAAGAAAAGCGGCCAAATACATTTATTGGTCGTTCCTTTGGTGTTGGCGATGTGATCGTATGGGATGAAGAAAAGGAACGTAAGTTTTTCTACGTCGATAAAGAGGAACTGGTAGAGTTCGGTGGCTTTATGGATGCTGATGCAGCCGGAAATACTGTCGTCTACATGGTTCCCAATTATCAAATTGATGGAAAGACTGGAACGTGGCTTCCGTATGACAGCGAAGTTGTCGAGGGAGTTTGTTTTTTTATGATGCGTAACGAGCAACGCAAAGATGCCGTATCTCCAATCGTGGTAGATGGCAAAGGCGTATTTGTGACGGATGCTCCGAACGGCTTTGAAAATGTTCGTGCGGTTCTTACAGAATATGTCCATCATGCTGAAAAGAAGCAGCAGGATATGACCGAACAGACCGAGCATGAGAAATGCCTGACGAACGGAACATATGAACGTGCGCGGGAATCCGGCACAGAGCAGAATTACGACATGATAGATGGTTGCGTGAACAACGTGCCGAAAAAGCCACGGCGCATTGGTGGCAGATGGTCGGTGCTGGATCGGCTGCATATCAAGCAGGCAGAGCGAAAACAGAAAGAGCAGACTCAGCAGCAACAGCAGGAGCGAAGTCGTAGAAATTAAAAATCCGTTATGATGTAGAGTGGTGGTTCCCCTAAAAGGAACTGCCACTCTTTTTTATTGAAAGGTCTTGCTATTTGTAAAATGGTTGTACATAATAGAAAAAATAAGGAAATGGGGGAAACCAAGGTGCAGGGCTGCGAAGAAAAAGAAAAAGTTCTTCTGCTATGGGAACGGGCATTAACGCTGTTTTATGAGAACGATACAGAATTATTTGTTACGGGGGCGCAGGAACGAACGATTGCCGGCAAAATCGCAATGCACATGGATAAAATCTATCGAGAAATCTTCCCGATGCCAGAATTGGTGATTGATATTGAATATAATCGCATGGACACTGGCATAAAACCTAAATATCCGGGAAGTGAAGATAAAAAGAAAAGATGGACGGCACCAGATATTGTTTTACATAAAAGAAGAAGTATCAACTATAACATTTTTTGCTGTGAGATGAAGAAAGCATCTAAACCGGGACAGGGCGATGCGCGCAAAGTAAAAAGACTTGTACGCCATATAAACTACCATTTTGGGATTGACCTGTATAAAATAAATAGAACCGAGGCAAGGTTTACACTGTATTATCTGAGAACTGGCTACAAGCAATGCCAAAAAGAAGAATACTTTTTCAACCGTAAAACCAATCAAATTGAGCCATTGAAAGTATAGAAACAAAAGAGAGCAGGTACAAGACTTCATGGAAGAAAGGTCTTGTACCTGCTTTTCCGTTTGTATCAAATAGATTGTTCGTAGCTGCGCTTTGGCTGGGTACGGCTGTGCTGCTGCGTGTGTTCCGTTTCAAGAATCATATCAACATTCCTGCAAGCGGTTTGCAGTTCGTGGTAGTAATCTTTGAAATAGATGTAGCTTTCGTATTGTGCGGTTCGAGCAGAAAGCAACTTTTCCTTTTCTGCTCGTAAATTTTTCATCGTGGGAATTGTGCCATTCGTGGAATTGCGTTTCAAGAATTGAACGGCTTCTTCGTATCTGGCAATTTCATCCTGATGTGCAGAACGGTACATCTTCTTGTTGCCCGCCTGCAAAAATTCTTTGTATGTAGCCTTTGTGGAAAGATACTGCCCCAGATAGTGAATCTTCTCATTCAGCAGCTTTAAGTCGGCATCGGTAGATTTGGCGGTGTTGCGGGCATCTGACATTTTGGCAGATAATTCATCGCGCGCTTTTTTCAAATCATCGTAGCTGTCGTAGCCGTGCTGCTGTACATAGACGATGGTATTTGCCATCTGCTGCAAATTGGAAATTTTGACTTTCTGAGCATAGGCGCGACTTTGCTGGGCTTTTACGCAGTCCTGCAAATTCACTACCAGACGAAGATTGGACTTGATATAGAGAACGGCAATGGGGTCAGCAACACTCCATTGCTGTTTTTCTTTTGCAGCGGTGATCGCGTTACTTTCAAAAAGCGTCAGAAGATGTTCACGGTCAAAACTGGTTCCCAGCGTTCTGGCAGAGATGTGTTTTTCTCTGTCCGGGAGAAGGTAACTAAATCGACCACGGTGGTCTTTTACCAAAATGTTAGATTCGGTTTGGAGCAGGCGGCAGAATTCTTCAAAAGATTTTGCTTTCTTCGCCGCAGCAGTAATGGCATCGCGCAGCTTATCTTTCTCCGTTTGAAATTTGGTTTTCATGGGAGTGAAACCCTCTGTAATAAGCTCAGCGTTCAACTTGTCCAGATTGATCTGCCCGCGCTGTTTAGCATAATACTCCTGCTGTGTAATTTTGTTGACAGACGGGGAAAGCAAATCGACCTGATTGAGATTTTCCCTCAAGCAGATATTCATAAGAGATTGCTGTAAATGCTTTAGGTAATCTTTCGTCAGATGGTGTTTGTAGCCCGCCTTACAGTCGATGAGCCGTTCCATAAAGGGCTGCTGCGGAACATCCAGCTTTCGCAGACTGTTGATTACGATATGCACATGGATATTGCCGCTGCCGTTGTGACCGTCCAGGTGGGTGCAGACCAACGCCTGATGCCCCGGAAAGTTGGCTTTTACATATTCCATACCGATGGCCTGCGCCTGTTCACCAGTCAGTCCACACTCGTCTTTGTCGGCAGGATCGAAGCTGATGAGGTAGTGGTGCGTCTTGATTTCATTGTAATTTTGATTCTTGTGGTACTGCGCATTAAGCATTTCGCACTCCACATCAAAAAGTTCCGGCTCACAGTTTATGCCCTCCAGAAGAATATCTCGGCGGAGTACCCAGTTCCCGTTTGCATCCAGCAGGGGTTTCTTCAGAACTTCGTCATGCTCATATTTCAAATAGTCGAGTGCCGCGCCATAGTCTGCACTTTTACCCGCGACGTGTTTTAAGATTGCCACGATAATCACCTGCCAGTCCTGCAATTTCTTTCCGCATAGCGCGAAGGTCGGTCATGCAACGATTGATTTCTTCCAGCATGGCACGAGATTGGATGCCGCCGCTGTTGAAAAAGGCTGCAATTTGGTTCAGGTTATTTCCGATATGGGAAAGCTGTCTTGCAAAATCTCGCAGTTCTGCAATGTCGGCAACGATGTTGTAATGAACGTGAAGTTTTTCGGTTATGGCCTGTTTCCTTACATAAACGGCAACGGGATAGCCAGCCTGTTCAGCAGAACATGAAACCAGTGCGTACTCCACATCGGTAAAACGAACCATTACATTCTTAGTCCGTCTGATACTTTCGTCTTTTTTTGGCCGAGCCATAGTGTGATCCTCCTGCATTTTATAGTTGCGAAGCAATTCCCGATAAGCCGTAGGCGTTCGGTTGCGAACACATTCATGTGGAGCCAGATAGCCAAAATCCGAGATTTTGTGCGTACCGTGGGAATGGGGAACGGAATCCCCATCAAGATTGCCAAGAACGAAAAATCACGAAAGTGAGTTTTGAGTTACCATAGGCGAATCTTGCTCTAAGACAGAAAAAGACCTGTCTTTTACCGTATGCCGCAGACCTATCAAAAGAAGTCCTTCTATAAATAGGAATCCGCAGCCCCGATTTGGAATACACTTTTCAAATTTTTTTGAAATTTTTTCAAAAATTGTATTCCAAAATGCCCTTCTGGATTCCTATTAGTAAAGGGAGGATTGATTTCATGAAGCAGAAAGAGCGTTTTGATGAAAAGCCTAAACAGGAACATACGGAGCCTGTGCATCACAGAAAAGCCATCATCAAGGGCATCACCGTATATGAATCGTTCCGGCCAGAGGGCAGCGAACTGTGGGATTGCCTGCTGCAGAGTATGGGAAAGCACTGAAAAAGAAATTTTGAAAAATGTGCGCAGCAGCTTGATTTTAGTGTCACAGCTTGGTAAAATACAGACGGGTTAAGTGAATAGTGCAATCAAAAGCCATTAACTTTCTGGATTTTACCATGCAATTTGCGTGGAGACAGGAGGTTTAATGGCTTTGTTTTTTTACAAGGAAAAGAATAAAGACATACGGGCAGCGGCCTATCTGAGATTGTCCATCGAGGATGGTGACAAGGCCGAGAGCAACAGCATCGGCAATCAGAGAGAACTGATTCGGGATTTTGCAGCAGAACGGCCAGGACTGCATTTGGTCGAAGAATACGCTGACGATGGCTATACGGGAACCAACTTTGAACGTCCGGGCTTTAAGCGGATGATGGAGGATATTAAATCCGGCAAAATCAACTGCATCATCGTCAAGGACTTATCCCGCCTTGGTCGTAATTACATCGAGATGGGAAAATATCTGGAACAGATTTTCCCGATGATGGGGATTCGCTTCATCGCTATCAATGATAACTATGACAATGCAAATTCCGAGAGCAGTGATTCGGACAGTATAGTAGTTCCGTTCAAGAATCTTCTGAACGATTCCTACTGCCGGGATATTTCCATCAAGGTGCGCAGCCAGTTGGACATGAAACGGCGCAAAGGAGAGTTCATCGGTGGCTATGCAATCTACGGCTACTGCAAGGATGAACGGAACAAAAACCGTCTGGTGGTAGACGAGTATGCAGCAGATATTGTCCGTTCTATCTACCGCAGAAAACTGGAAGGTATGAGCGCACAGGCGATTGCCGAACAGCTGAACAGCGAGAATGTGCTGGCCCCCAGCGAGTACAAACGGCTGTGCGGTTTGAATTACCATAGTGGGTTCAAAGCTGGCACTCATGCAAAGTGGCAGGCGATTCAGGTGCTTCGGATTCTGAAAAATGAAGTCTACACAGGGACGATGGTGCAGGGCCGACGGCAGAAAATCAATTACAAAATCAAGAAAATTCGGGATGTGGAAGAATCCGGCTGGATCAGAGTTCCCAATATGCACGAAGCAATCATTCCGCAAAAGCTGTTCGATACGGTGCAGGAAGTTTTGAAGCTGGACACCTGCGCATCGAAAGGCCAGCAGACTGTAAATCTATTTTCGGGCATCGTTCGCTGCGGCGGCTGTGGACAGAACATGGTGCGGCGTACCGTATCAAAAAACGGAAAGAAATATATTTATCTGCACTGCGTCACAAACCACAACGGTCTGGGCTGTTCCTCGCATCTTATCAGCGAAAGTAAGTTGGAAGAGGTGGTGCTGGCCGCATTGCAGGGAAAAATCCAGCAGATCAGTGGACTGGAACATCGTCTGGATGAAATCAATGAGATTCCCAAGAATGAACGCAGACTGAAATCTGTGGAAGAGCATCTGAAAATGCTGGAGCAGGAAGAACAAAAATATCAGACCTTGCGCCGCCAGCTTTATGAGGATATGAGCAATGGCATCGTCAGCCAGGAGGAGTACAAAGAGTTCAGCCATTCCTTTAATGAAAAGGTTGAAACTATCCGTAAGGCCAAAGCAGAAATGAACCGCCAGAGGGATTGTCTGAACAATCTGGATGTGGAACATCTGCCGTGGATTGAAGATTTCAAGTCCTATCAAAACCTGACAAGTCTGAACCGCCGCGTTCTGGTGGAACTGGTAGAGAGCATCACCGTCTATGATAAGGAACACATTCATATCCAGTATCGGTTCGATCAGGAAATTCGCAATGTGCTGGAATATTGCAGTAGTGTTCCGGCAGCAGAAACGGAGGAAAGTGCAGTATGAAGTGTGTAAGCTATACCC
>ULVV01055480.1_pt1 | contig 18753 bp, 14 predicted proteins | sample 1959761 | NCBI WGS metagenome assembly ULVV01 (sample SAMEA4835795, study PRJEB28245) | human gut metagenome | biome: gut microbiome; material: fecal sample | place: Denmark | collected 2008
TTTTCGCTTTATACCAATCCATAATAATTATATCCGCAACTTCACAAAATGTAAATCGTTCTAAAGTATGAGGATGGATAAAATTTTTGAATATGCTACTCGCCTTCGCGTTTTACAACATTCAGCCATTTCTTTTTCCATGTATTAGGGTGGATCAGCAGGGTTGGCTTCCCCAACGCAAGAGCATAGGCCATAGCCTTGTCCTCTGCGCTACCGCTGGCAAGTTCAGGGTCATATACGGCCACCAGCATATCAGACTGCTTGATGATCTGCTGATAGGCTGAAAATTGCGCGTTTGGTTTCTCTTGATAGTCCACGCAGGATAGGTCGGTGCAGTCCGCCAGCATATCAAAATAGCGTTCCCGCAGCTGCGGCGTCCACTTGGTAGCCTGTTCTTCAAAAGGGGTTACGCAAACAAGGCGCATGGCCTCGTCATTCTGCTTTGTGATATTGACGATTTCCCCGGCGTACAATCCCACGCCGGGGTCACAGGCAACTTGAAATTCTGTCACTCCACATTGACGCAGTTCCATAATACACTGAGCCAGTTCCAGTTTCATTCGGCGGCATTTAGCATCTTCTTCGTCAAAGCCCCACGGAAACCGCATGGGATGCTGGCCTATGATCGCACAACGGTACTCTTTTTCCATATTCCCACCAGCTTTTATGTAGTCTATTGGCTTACAATTCGTATTCTAACAGCCGCTATTTTTCGCGTCAACAGGAATGTAAGCTATAAGCATACAAAATAAATACTTATAGCGCACAAGTGGAGGCGAACACATGGATAAGAAGCTACTCGGAAAGCGAATCAATATCGCACGCAAGGAACGGGGCTGGACGAGTGAGCGTCTGTCAGAAGCCTGCAACATTAATGCAACCTATCTCCGACAAATCGAATCAGGAGCAAAAGTTCCAAGTCTACAAGTATTTGTTTTGCTGTGTGAAGCATTGAAAGTCTCGCCAACCTATTTGTTGGCAGAAGTTTTACCCAGCATGGAACTTCAAAACATGGATGTGCTTTTAGAGTTGTGGCAGACTGCCACACCAAGGCAAATCACAATGATTACTTCCATGATTCGGAGCGCGCTGGACGCGTCTAAAGATTAATAGTGGGCGGGCAGCTGTATAGCTGCCCGCCCGTTTAAGTTTATCGTGTTGCCCTGATCAATGATTGCGTTTTCAGCAAAAGTGCGGCCAGCGCACGGTAATCTTCCCGCTCCGTCCACCATTGGGGCTTCAGGAATTGAAGCACCTGCTCTGCCCATAGGTAGTCCTGATACGTCAAAGTATGCTGTTCCAATCCTTTGCACAGCCGGGAATAAGCGGAGCGAACCGTATCATAGGTGGAATCACGGTCAACATATCGCCCAATAAATCCACATAAAATGGCCGCTTCTTCCTCGGTATAGGTCTGCATCACGATTTCCCTCCCATCACACACGATGGGTATTGTACCATACCAGACCGGCAAAGGAAAGGTAAATCTTTTTTATTCTGCGTAGTACCTCGGTCTACCGATAGATGTAAAGCCCTCCTTGCCAGTAATGACCACATTGTTATATCCGCTGGCGCAGTGGATGATGAGCAATTCTCCGTTTGCGTCCCTGCCGCCAACGATGCCCACATGGGAATTATCCGGGTAGAACACCAAGTCACCGGGCTGTGCGTCTGACCACGAAATATCAGTGCAATAGTTGTGCTGCATCGTGGCCCCGCCACCATGCCCAATGACGTATTGTCCGCCTGTGGCATTGTAGAACACCCAATCGACGAATCCACTGCAATCCGTCCCGTAGGGACGGTAGGTCCCCGTGGTGGAGCTGCCTGCCGCAGTGACCTGCCGCAGCTCGCCCCAGCGGGCGTCCCAGCCAATTACGAGGGATTTTATAGCGATAGGTAATCCACCGCTTTTATCCCGGTGTTACCGGGACAGTCAGGGTGGATTTTCCCCCGCTTCACACCGTGCTTGCGACTTTCACCGCACACGGCGCACCATCAGTGCAGATTATTTGTTGCGTGTATGTGAAGTAACCAGTTTATTCCTAAAACCTTTGATTTTCTTTTGCGCTTCGCTGTCGAACTCACCGATATCCTGATTAGGGTCGTTCACAGCTTCAAGGCATTTTCTGTGCATAGAGACCAGATTGTTGACACGGTTCACTTGATTCAGCGGGAGATAGGGGTTGACTCTGTGAGCGCAAGGCGCAGTTGATATTAACCAACCACCGCAGACCCGGCATTTAAGCCTGTCACGGTTAAGCGCATAGGCCCTGTTCATAATGAACTCGAAATTGTTGAGTTGCCCCCATTTGCTGTAACAGACAGCGCGGGATGTACTCTCTGAGTACATCTCATCCAGCCGCGTATTCATGCGTTTCTTTTTTGTGCGTTTGAAATAACGCTGTCTGCCATCTTCCGAATATGGCGTTTCTGCCTGTGTTTTCACGGGCGTCATTTCCCACTGGCAAAAGGAGAGGGCGGTAAAGCCAACATAGATATCGCGATATTTTATCGAGGGGATTTTCTGCTGGTGCTTTTGATGAACATGGGATAGGTTTTGCGTTTGATTTGCTGGTATCCATCTGCCACCGTATTGCTTTATGCGCGCCTTGGAAATTATTTGCAATCGGTGGGAGTGTCGCCGCAAGGCGACGCTGACCCATGTACAGCACTGGTAGTATTGGATAATCCCTCGAACTTGGCTGTTGATGCGATTGATTTCCCCGATGAATTGTTCCTTGCTAAAATTTCTGGGAATTTTCTTGATATCCTCTGCGATACTGTCAACTTTCCGCTGTAACCGTTCTTTGTCTGGTATTGTCTTTGTAATATAGCCTGTTCTGCTGTTTCCCGGTATCATTTTGAGTTCATAGCCGAGAAAGTGGATGTGCTTTCTCCGCACATCTGTTATCAGCGTTTTTTCTGTGGATAATGTCAGCTTGAGTTTGTCTTGCAGAAATGTTTGCAATCTGGATTTCCATTGTTCGGCATGGGCGCGGGTGTCTGTGATGATGACAAAATCGTCTGCGTACCGTATGAGCCATCCCGGATTCAGAGAGGTTTGATAAAGTGACCTTCGCTTGGTTCCCGCAGTCCGGTAAGTTCGTCGAGTTTTCTTATGTTCCCACTGCTTTGTGACCCACTCATCCATTATGTCCAGATAGGCATTGGCCAGCAGCGGACTGATAATTCCGCCCTGTGGGGTTCCGTACTCGTTTACGGTGCATTCATCCATGATCCCGGCTCTCAGCATAGCCTTGATGATTTGCAACACACGCCTATCTCTGATACCGATGTGGTACAGGCGGTTTAGAAGAATTCCGTGGTCAATGTTATCAAAGCATTTGCTTATGTCTCCCTCAACAATCCAGTATTTAGCAGATGTGTGCGCTACCTGATTGATGCGCGCCAGCGCCATCGCGGTATCACGCATGGGCCGAAACCCGTAAGAATGCTCAAAGAATTGTGCTTCCAAAATCGGTTCCAGCACAGTTTTCATACACTCCTGTACGATGCGGTCTCGAATAGTAGGTATGCCCAACGGACGTTTCTCGGCTTTTCCTGGTTTGTCGATATATTTCCGGCGTATCTTCTGAACTTCAAAGTGCTTAAATGCGTTTTGAATATCCTGAATTACCCACTGATAGGGTCTCTCCAGATAGTCCTTTCGCATGGTTTTGAAATCTACACCGGGAGTCTCACTGCCGTGATTGCTTTTGATGTTGTGAATTGCTGTGATAATGGTTGCTTCTGCTGACATGATTTCCAGAAGTCCCTTGAACGCTGGCCTTCCGCCTGCGTCGTAGACCTCTTTGCTGTGCTGATACAGCTTGTCTTGGAGTTCGCGTAATTGTGTTTCGGTTTTCGGACTGTCGAATTGTTGTGCCATACGCACCGCCTCCCTCCGGACTTGGTGTTTCTGGTTTTAGTCAGGTATGCCTACGGCTTCCTCGACTTCCTGTTCACATACAATCTGCATTGACTATGCCCCTTCGCTCCACCCCCATTACAGGGGCTTCATCACTACTACGGGCTCCTGCCCCGTGGATAAGCAAGTCATTTCCTACCTGCGCGGGCGAGAGTGTCATCCCTTTTACATTTCCATGTGCCCGTCCACGGTTCCTTTGTTCCCTATGCTTTAGCTTTACATGTTGGTTTTAGTCCATCCCTCTGGCCCGACTGCCATCTTTGGCTGGTGTGAACTTCTGCCAAAGACATTCGACCTCAATGGTTTTCTGCTGTTCTCTGCGGGTGGAAGCGTCGAACAGCGGCAGCACCCCATTCCGGGGCTGATGGCTGTATTATCATCCTCTTCTTTACGAGCCTTACTCTCAGGACTTTTGTCGGTTGCAACAAGACATACTGGACATGACCGATTTATAGCCTCCTGCGGGTGCAGCCATCTCAGACCGCACTACCGCTCTTTACCGGGCTTCGCACACATCACATGACACTGTGATATGCGTGCCGGAGTCTCAGAGTTTTTGTTACCCGTCACACCGGGTCAGGCAGGTACTCCCCCTGCCAAATCAAGCATAGAGTTCAGATTTCTTATGAAATCTGCCTTGTTTTATTGCGTATTTCTACGCAGATTGTCAAGGAACAAAGCGCACCCTCCCCAAAAATAATTCACCTTGCCGACAAGAGAACAGGCGGAGCGTACCACCGCCTCGCGCTCCGGCGACAGACCCTCCGGCAGATCGCGGAGCAGCGCCGCCGTATCCCCGCTGACGGAGTACACATCCTCGATCAGCTCCCGCAGGAGGTCCCGCTGCTCCAGCAGCTCGTCCAGTGCCGCGATTTGGTTACGGTTGAAATGATACGCGGTTTTCATCTCCTCTGCCGTTTTTGCGGTAATGGTGATATAGAGGTTTCTTTCCGTCCAGCCATCGTCGTCACCGCTGCCGGGGTGGTCAATGACTTCAATGCGGTGGGCTATGGTAGTCATATCCCAAAAGACCGCTTTCAGGCGAGCGATGCGGTCGGCGTCCATGGTGGCCACGTCTGCGGCGTCTGCATCTGCTCCGGCAACCTTCACCGCAAACACCGCCAGAACCTCCACCCAATCGGCAGACTGGCCGGTCACGGAGATAGAATCGTAGTCCTCTGCTGTCTGCAACGCTTCCAGTTCAGCATTGAAGTCATAGTTGATCTGCGCCACCGCCGCAGAGATCGGCACAACGCCTGCCTCCCGACTTTCGTTGGAAAATAGGATGCCGAAGGGAGATGCCACGATTGCCGCCACAAGGATCACCGTCAGGAACAGCACCAGCACCACCGCACCGCCGCCTGCCGACAGGATCGAGCTGACCGCAGACACCACTCCTTTTCCGATTTCCTTCACTGCCTGGACTGCCGCGCTGCCAATCTTTTTGGAAGCCCTTCCGCCGCTCTGCGCGGATTCCTGAAGCATCTTCCGCTGCGCCTTTCGCTGTGCCGCTGCCTGCGCACGCTGCGCGAGACTTTGCATCGGCTGCGCCGACCCAGCGGTCGAAGGGTTATGCGCCGTCCGACGCACAGCTTTGAAAGCGGACTGCCTGCGCTTTGGCATGGAGCCGTTTTTTGCTGCGGTACCCGGAATACTTGTCCGCGGGGGTGGCGTCATGCCTCCACGGTCTGACCGTGGAGGCGTAAAAGGGCTTTCTGTTGTTCTTTTTTCGGCAAGGCTCCGCCGATAGGCGGCTTTCGCGTCCCGCACAGCTTTCTGCCGCCCACGCTCCTGCGGGGCGGCGCTTGCGTTTTTGGCGGCATTGGGATTTTGCGGAGAAAACGTCTGTTTTCCGACTTCATTTCGTGCAGTGGTTTGTGCTGGAGAAAAGTCATATTCCGTCGGGGCATTGGTAGAGCCGCTTTCCGCACCAATCCTCATATCTGCCACTCTGTACTCCCTCGCCGCATTTTCTTTGCCCTGCCGCAGCTTTCCTCGGTAGTGCTTTATCATGCGCCGCGAGGCATCCGCCGCCCCAGATGCGCCACGGCGCATATTCTTCTCCACGCGGTCGGTGGCGTAGCGCACAGGATCGCGGCTCTCCGGCTCTTTCTCCTGCTGACGCTTATCTATGTGCTTTTTCAAAATGGAATCGGCGTCTTTTGGTGCAGGATTCTTCAGCTTTGCCTTTGGCGTGTCCATACTGGGTTTAATCTTCAAGTCCTGCATGGCATCAGTCCTCACCGGGCTTCGTTGACATTAAGCGGTACAGCTCCGTGTTTTTGGGCAGCTCATTGGCGAAGGGCACGATGGCCCCGCCTACTTTGATGAGTCCATGACCGGCAGGGGCGTTATCCACATAGCTCATCTGCGTATCCGATGCCCCCAGCAGGCGGGCAAGCTGCTCTCGGTCGGTGGTGGCCTGATTGAGCATCAGCAGAAACTCAGAGTTTGCGAACATCATCCGCGCCGTGTTGGATAGCAAACATTCCTCCACATTCTGTGTAATGCCGGTGAGCGTCGCGCCGTATTTACGGAACCGCTTCCAGCACTTGTAGAGAAATTCGCTGCTGTAATTGGTAATGCTGTGTCCGCTGCCGCTCCCATTGGCGAAAAACAGATAGATCTCGTCGATGTAGACATGGGTGCATTTCCCCGCCTTGCGGTTTTGAATGACGCGGTTATAGATGGCGTCCAGCATCACCAGCAGGCCCACCGATTTCAGATTTTCCCCCAAGTCCTGAATGTCAAAACAGAGAATACGGCTTTTTGTGTTGATATTGGTCTGATGGGAAAACACATTCAGACTGCCCACTGTGAACAGCTCCAATGCCAGCGCGATCCGGTGCGCCTCCGGGTTGACCTGCTTCATCAGGTCGTCATAGAGGTCCTTCAGCGTGGGCGGCTGTCCCTGATAACTTTTCAAATATTCCCGATAGATGTTTCCCACGCTGCGGTCAATGATAGACTTCTCCTGCGGCTCGATCTTGTCCGCGCCCATGAGCTGCTCATACAGCGACATGATAAACTCGGACTTCATCACCAGCGGCTCCTTGCCATCGCCATACCCCTCGGACAAATCCAGCGCATTGATGTGGCAGCCATTTGGATCAGAGGCGGAGATGGTGATGACCTCGCCGCCCAATGCCCGTACCAGCTCGCCATATTCGCGTTCGGGATCGACGATAATGATGTCATGGTCGGTGGAGAGCGCCAGCGCGGAGACCTCCTGCTTGGCTGCCATCGACTTGCCTGAGCCGGAAACGCCGGTAATAAAGCCGTTGCCGTTCAAAAGGTTTCCGCGGTTGCAAATGATGAGGTTGTGCGACACGGCGTTGACGCCGTAGTAAATACCGCCCGCGTCCTGGATCTCCTGCGACTTGAAGGGCATGAGAACGGCAGTACATTCCGTGGTCAGAGTGCGGGTAGCTTCAATGCGTTTCAGACCGAGGGGCAGCACCGTGTTCAGCGCGTCCTCCTGCTGGTAGCGCAGAATGTTAAATTGACAGCCCCGCGCCCGCCCAATGGCTTGCAAAGCCTCGGTGTCCTGATCGAGCTGTTCAAGGTTATCTGCCAGGTGCGTCAGCGTGACGAGTGCCAGCATCATGCGCTGGTCGCGGCTCATGAGGTCGTCCATAAACTCCTTCGTTTCGCTCCGCATCTGCTCCAAGTCATAGGGAATGTTGGCGGTAAAATTGTTGCTCTGATTCTGCCGCTGCTGCCAGCGGGTAATATCCGATTCCACGGACATAATGCGCTTGCGAATATCGCTCACCGCTTCGTCCATCGCCACAGGGATAATGTCAATGGAAAGCATCATGTTTCGGGGATAGTCCATCAGCTCCGTGATCATCTCATCGGAAATGAAGCTGGCATATTCCCGAAGGAACAGGGTACGGCCCACATGATCGCCCAACTCGTAGTGATTTTTTTGAAAGGAAATACAGTCAGGGGCGATGCAGTCCCGGAAGTCATGCCCCCTTCGCATGGTGTCCTCCAAATTGAAGCGGAATAGCTGTTCCTCGCCGGGGCGATAGAAGTCGTGCAGAAGCCGCAGACGGTCATTGACCGTGATCTCACGGACGCTGGAGGACATACGGGAAAGTCCCGTGGTGAGGTCAGTTCCAACGCGGGAAAAGAACGCGCGGGCCTCCTCCACGCTTTTCTTCTCCGCCGAAACGGTGATGTACTTCTCCTGAATGAGATTGTTGCTCTCCGCCGCCTTGCCCAAAACAAGCGCGTTATACTCGTTCCGGTAGAGGTCACGGCGGTCGCCCTGCATGGGCATGAGCAGCGTCCGACCGAAGTCCTTTTGATTGAGCTGACGGTTAAAGAGCGTGATTTTTGCCGTGGCTCCGATGGGGAGGGAATTGAGGAATGAACAATAGGTCATGAACAATTCCCGCTGTTTTTCCGGGGAGGCCACGGCATAATTGACATCAAAAAAGCGCCAAGTTTTTGAAAACTTGCCGCTTACCTGAAACACGCCGTCTTGATAAATGCGTTTGATGGGAATGGATTTCTGGACGCTGTGAGGAACGGAAAAGGCGTCCCGTTCTGCGCTGCGGTGCTGCTTAAAAAACATCAATGCTTCTTCACCTCGCGTTTCAATGCTTCTTCATAGTAGTTTTCCGCTTTCCAGACACGCTTGCCTGCCATGATGACCTCTGATTTCAGCCATGCCCACAAAAATCGCTCCAGCGTGAGGCCGTTGTACTGAAAAAAGCCCGCAGCGGCCACGGGAGCCGCGCCGACAATGCACACCCAGCTCACCGTTTCCCGGTCCAACACTTGGCTCAGGCTGAAATACAGTCCCACCGCAGCGCCCATCGCCAAAACGGAGCAGACAAATTGCCGCACGGACAGGCCGAAAAAGAGCGTTTCACGGTAGGCGCGAATTTCCTTATTGATTTTGATTTCCAATTAAATCCCTTCTTTCTGCAAATATAATAAAAAAAGATGATTTGGAATAGCTCCAAATCATCTTTACTCAATCCGCGATATACTCCGCAATATCTTCCAACTTGCAATCTAACGCCTTACACAGCTTGTCTAAGGTTTTTGTCTCCATGTTTTCATTATTTCTGAGCCGCCGAATGGTCTTGCTGTCAATGCCGCCCTTTTCACGAAGGGCGTAGGTGGTGACACCCTTCTGCTCCATAACCACCCATAGCTTGTCGAATTTAATCATGGGAACCTCCTCAGCTTGACTACTCATATTATGGGGGTTATAATCCTATGTATTAAGGGGATATAATCCCCATACAGAAAGTTGAGGTGTTCAAAAGTGGAGTTGGCTATGGAATTATTAAGTCACATCCTTGCCCAAGGTGAGGTGCAGATCACTTTCCCACAGCAGAATGAGCCATTTACACAGATAGTGGAAGGACAATGCTATCAAGCGCTCTGCAAAATCAAGGCAATTATTGAAGATGATCGTCTTAATGACAGCGAGTGCTTTCAAAAAATTGAGGAGATTATTCGCGCATTTGAAGAAATCGGAAGCGGTGGCGGTATTCGCCATGATTTTGGTTAAAGTCCCAGCATTTCCTTTGCGATATGGTCGGCAGACTTTACCAAACCCACCAGTACCAGCAAATTAAATATGACCTCGCCCAAATAGCTCCACACCTGCGTCACCACGGACGCGCTGCTATCCACCACCGGCGTACCGCTGGAGGAAAAGGCTGAAAAGATGATGCAGGCCAGAACGATCACCGCCCCTTCCATGCACACACCCACATAACTCCGCAGAAACGCCTTGCCGAAATGGGAAGTCCCCTCTCCGGCAAAGGATGCCAGTGCCACCGGGGATAGTGCGGCATACATATAAATCTTAAAAAAGCGCCCATAGACGGTGAGGATCATAATGAAGGCCAGCACCGTAATAAACAGGCTCCCCAGCAGCGTCACCAGCCAAAGGGGGATACTTGCCAAAAAGCCCACATCTCCGATGGCGTCCGCGATCTCCTGCGGCAGCGCCACGGATGCGCCGGTCAAGCCGCCGATGCTGCCCGCCGCCGTTGCCACAATGCCGCTGCACACATCAAATATATTTACCAGCAGGTCCATACCGTAGGTGATACCCAGCTTTGCCAGCACAAAGTAGATAAAGTGCCGCAGCAAATGCTCCGGCCTTTGAAAGTCCCGAAAGCCGGAAGCGTTGCGAAAGATACCGATGGCAAAGAACAGCACCAGCAGCCCGTAGCCGATGGCCTGCATCCCACCGTTGATGGTCACAATGGTCTGCCAGATGGTGCCGCCCTTGAAGGTCTGGGGCGATTCCGTCAGCAGTGACCACATTTCCGTCATTTTACTGTTCCAGACGCCAAAGGCGTTGGTCAGGTTTTCTACGATCCAGTTGTTATCCAAATGAAAATCACCTCCCGCAAGGGAGCCGGGAGATCTGCCGCAAGGCAGTATCTCCCGGCTCTTTTTATCAGATCGCGCCGATGGCGGTCAGAATTTCCTTTGCAAAGGCGATCATCAGGCCACCAAACAAGCAGAGAAAGCCCTGCGTTCTCTGGCTGGCGTCATGGGACTGGATCGACATACCCACCTGCACGATGCCCCAGCCGAGAATGATAACGCCCAACGCCTTGATGATGCTGAAGATAAAATCGGAAAGGTTATTTACAATATCCAGCGGATCGCCGCCCGCCGCCGTCGCGGGCGTAACGCAGCAAAGGCAGAGGACGGCAGCACCAGCCGCCGTCCAATAGCATTTTTTCACCTTACTCAGTCTTGTCGGGTTTGAAATCTTTTTCTTTTTCAGATAATTCATGTTCAGGTTCCTCCACGTCAATAAAATCATAATCGTCCAGTGATTTGAACGCATAGGGCAGGTCAGGCAGCGCATAATCCGGCGCGCCCAGCGGCTTATGGATATAAGGCTTTGCCTTACCGTCTGTTGTCAGCTTAATGTTGGGGTGGCGCTTGATGTTGTACTTTTTGTCCAGTACAGGATCTTCCCCTCGTATAAACAAGATCGCTTTATGGGTGTCCAATTTTCGTACCTCGTCAATGGTCATCAGGTCGCGGCCCGTCTGCTGGAAGTTGGTAGAGCTGGAGCCGCTGTGCCCCTTTGTCTGTCCCCGTGTGCGGGTGGCGATGGTCTCCTTGCCCAGCAGCTTCACGATAAATTCCAACGAAGTCGGCTCGTTGCCGCCGCCGAGGAACAGCAGCGTATCGCAGTTGCCGATGATGCTCTCCCATTCCTTTTCATACAGCGCCTTGATCTGCTGAATGTTCTGCACGATGATGTTCAGCCCGATATTGTAGCTGCGGCAGGTAGCCAGAATCTTCGGATAGCTCTCCGGCTGGGCCACATTCGCCCATTCGTCCTGAATGACACGCACCGGCACAGGCAGACGCCCGTTGTGCTTCTCGTCCGCCCTGCGGTAAAGCGCCTGAAAGCATTGGGTGTAGAGCATTCCCACAAGGTAGTTCATGCTGCTGTCATCAACAGGGATCACACAGAAGATGGCTTTTTTCTTCTCGCCCAAGCTGCCAAAGTCCATCTCATCCACCATTGTCATTCTGGCGTACTGCGGGATATTGAAAGTGGCCAGCCGCACGGCGGCGCTTACCAAAATGGATTTCGCGGTCTTGCCCGCCGCCTGCTTGAAAGCCTTATATTGCTTCACCGCCACATGGTTGGGCTGTTCTTCTTCCAATGCCCGAAAGAGCATATCCAGCGGGCTGCGGTATTGATCGTCCTCCTCCCGCACCTCGGCAAAGTTCATCATGTAGATCAGCATTTCAAAATTCTGTTCCTCCGGGGGCGCTTCGCTGACAAGGTAGAGCATGAGGGCTGAATCCAGCGCAATCTCCGCCTTCTCCCAAAAGGGGTCGTTGCTGGAAGCGTTGCGGGGCGTGGTATTTTTGATGAGGTTATCAATGAGGGTCAGCACATCTTTTTCGCTGTGAATGTACGAAAAGGGGTTGTATCCGTCGGACTGGCTGGGGTCGATCAGGTTGAACACCCGGACTTCGTAGCCCTGCGCTGCCAACAAAGCGCCTGCCGCGCGCAGCAGCTCGCCTTTGGGATCTGTGATAAGATAGGAGCAATTCGCGCTGTAAATATTGGGCTTGCAGAAAAACCGGGTCTTGCCGGAGCCGGAGCCGCCCACTACCAGAACATTCATGTTGCGCTGGGTGATATAGCCGTCCATACCCAGCCGGACCCACTGGGTCAGAATGATGTTGGCGTCCTTATGCTGGTGATCCATATACTTCCGGTTCAGTTCCTTGGGATTGCCCCATTTAGCGCTGCCGTATTCCTCGCCCGGTCGTCGGTTCTCTCTGCTGGAGTAGTAAAGTGCGATGCCGCAGCCGTAGAGCAGCAGGCCCACCAACATATATTTCAGCGTGTAGGGTGTCCAGCCGATGGCAAAGGGGCGCTCCAGCACTTGGCTGAAACGCCCCATCCATTGAAAGAGGTTCATACCGTCCTCGTAGGCATAGGCAGCGATTGCCGCCAGCCAGAGAACCAACGGGGAAAGCGCCGCCCACACAGGGGCAGCGCTGCGAAAGTCATTCTGCCGCAAGGCTTAGTACCCCGTCTTGGGCAGCTTCACCGTTGTTTTGGTGTAGACGGTAGTGAGCCAGCGGGACACTGCCTGAATCCACTGCCCATTGTAAAGGCCACCCACATCTGCCACATTCACAACGCTGGCATTGTTGGCAAGACCGCTGCGGGCGGTGGCGTAGATGTACGGCGTTTCCACCTGCGCAAAGCCCGCCTTTACATTTCCGAACACGAACATGACTTCGGTAACACGCTCATTGGCGGCAAGGCCGAGGACAGCGGGGCGGGCGTCCAATACGTAAACCTTGCTTGTGCTCAGATTGTCCGCCAAAGTGCGGTAGTCCCCGGAGAGGTTGGTCTTATAGACCACCTTGTAGGAAAGCGGCTGGTTGTAGCTCCCTGTGACGATTTTGCTCAGCGTCACCTGCGCGGGAAGCTGATCGCGCCAATAGAAGGAGTCGAGGGCAACGTTGGAGCTGTTCTTGATCTGTGAGAACACGTAGCGAATCGGCTGACCGGGGACAGCCTGCACAGGGCCGGTTTTTTTAATGGATACGCCGGTGGAAACGCTGGTATTCTGCACTTCAAAGGTGACGATCTGTCTGTTGAATTCCAGATAGGCGGTCATCACTGTGGGGTTGATGGAGTAATTCGCAGGCGCTTTGATCTCGCGGACGGTATAGCGGGACAACGGCAGCGTCTTGGAAATGGCGCGTCCGTTGCGGTCGGACTTGATGGTGTCCACCACATTACCCGCCTTGTCGTAAATCTCAAACACCGCGCCCTCCAGCAGCGTCCCGGCAGGCAGACCGTTGATAGGATTGTCGTTCGCAGATTTTTTGATGACCTGGATCTGGCCGCACTCCGCGGTATTGCTCCACTCGATTTCTGTGGTGGAGCCGTAGCGGACATAGATCGTTTTCAGTTCAGGATCAAGCACATAACCGGGGGCGGCTTTGATCTCACGCAGATAATAGCGGCCATCGGCCAGTCCCTCGTCAGCGTAGATGTAGCCGTCCTGATCGGTCACATATTCTCCGATGGGATTATGATTACTGTCATACAACAGAAACACAGCGCCATAAATGCCCTTGCCGGTAGCCTTGTCTACCTTGTGGAGCAGGATTCGGGAGGTGGGGGCGTTATAGAACCAAAGCTGCTGCGTATCATTGGCGCGGACTTCGATGGTCTGGCTGCGGGAGGTATCGTCAATGCGATACCCCTTGATGGTTTCCACCTCCGTTACGATAACCGTCCCGGTGATGCCGCTGAGAATGATCTGGCCGTTTTTGTCCGTTCGGTACAAGCCCTTGCTGGAAAGTGCGCCATTGTCCACGAAGCTGCCATCGGAATAGGTGATCTGGAACAGCACACCCTCCAGGGGTGTTTTCTTATCCGCACTGGACAGCTTATTGATAATAAGGGAGCCCTGCGGCTGATTGCGGAACTCCAGCGTAACAGTCTGGCCGGCCTTGACGGTTGCGGTCTGCGGGGCGTCGTCCAGCAGATAGCCTGCCTTGGCACGGGTTTCTTTTACCACCAGCGTCGTGCCGGGGTTGATGCCGCTGACTGTGAAGCTGCCCGCGCTGTCGGTTACAAACTTGCCGTTGGCGTCGCCCACCACGCTGCCGTCCGCTGTGGTCACGAAAAACTCAACATCAGAAAGGGGCTTGTGGGTCACGCTGTCGATCTTCTTGACGAGCAGGCTGCCCTTGGGGCTGTTCCCGAAGTAGAGCTGCACCACACCCTGCTGCTTGCCGCTGATGTAGACCGTCTGCGGTGCGGTGTCGATCACATGGCCGCTGTCACTGGCAAGCTCTTCGACGATATAAGTGCCTTCTTTCAGCCCCGTCACGGTGAAGCTGCCATTGGCGGAGGTCTTGTAGGTGCCGATGACCGTACCTCCTGTGCCGGAGGTCCCGCTGAGGTACCTCACCTGAAACACAGCTCCCTGCACCGCTGCGCCCGTCACGCTATCATACTTCCACACGACGAGGGCAGAGAGCGGAATATTTTCAAAGGTCAGCACTTTACCGGTGCCGGACTTGATGTAGACCTCCTGTGTGGCCTCCTTGATGGCGTACCCCGTGGGCGGCTCCAGCTCCGTCACCTTGTACCAGCCATCACGCAGACCGGTGAGCTGGAACTGACCATGCTCGTCGGTATAGTAGGTGCCGAGGTCATTGATTTCGCCGCTAACGGTGTTGTTGCTGGCGTAGATTACTTGGAATTTTGCCCCCTGCAAGGGATCGCCCGTCACGCTGTCCACCTTTTTGACGGTCAGCGCGGGCTTCTGATGGTTTTCAAAATAAACGGTGTGGTCGCGGTTCGGATAGAGGGTGGCAAGCTGAGAGGGCGCGTCCAGCAGATACGGGGACGGCACGGATTTTTCGCTGATTTTATACACGCCGGGGAGTAAATTTTTCAGCTCCGCCTTGCCCTCGCTGTCCGTCTTGATCTGATCGACGCTGTGGCCGTCTGCGGCGCGGACTTCAAACACGGTATCTGCGATGGGCTCGCCGGTGTCGGCGTCGTGCTTGTAGACGGTCAGGTTGGGGCGTTTCTGGTTTTCGATGGTCAGGGTGCTGGTTCGGCCTGCGAACAGCTCCATATGATACTCACGCAGGTCGAGGATATGCGAGGAATCCGTGGCGGTTTCCTTGACGGAGTAAACACCGGGTTCCAAATCGGCAATCAGAATCTCGCCCTGCTCGTTGGTGGTGCGGTCAAGATAATGCGTTCCGTCCTCGATCTTGGCGATACGGAAATGAACATTTTTCAGGCGGCTACCGTCTGCGCTGGTCTTAATGATCTGCAACGAGGGCTTGATGGTGTTGGTGAAAACAAACTGTGCGTCCTCGTTGGGGTCAAGCTGAATAATACGCTGCGCTTGGTCGATGATATAGCCCTCACAGGATTTTTCCGTCACCACATACGCGCCGGTGGGCAGCTTGGAAAGGTCAATTTCGCCGTTCTGGTCGGTGGTAAACTCCTTGGGGCCGTAATCCCCAGCCACGGACTTAATTTCAAAAACTGCGTTGGGAATGACCTTGCTGGGGTCGGTGCTGTCTACCTTGATGAGCCGCATACCGGGCTTTACATCGTTGAAGAACAGCAGTTCCTTGATGCCGTCTCCGGCAGACAGCTCCACCTCCTGCGGCGTGGTGTTGAGGATGTGACCATCGCTGCCGGTGTCCACCTCCACGGCGCGGTAGGTGCCGGGGGCAGCGTCCGTCAAGAGAATTTCGCCAAACTCGTCCGTCTTAAATTTGCCGAGAGAAACGCTGTCACGGAAAATCTCGAAGGTGACATTGGCCATCGCCACCATGTTCTTGCGGTCATACTTGATGATCTGCAAACCGGGCAGCTCCTTGTTTACCAGCGAAAAAGTGGTGGTTTCGCCGGTGGCCACGGAAGCCGTATAGGTGGCGTCGTCCTTCAGCCAGCCGGAGGGCGCGGTGATCTCCTTGATCTCGTAAGCACCGGGCTTGATGTTGTCAAAGATGGCATAGCCCGCAAAATTGGTTTCGGCGGTGTAGGTCACGCCGCTCTCGATGTGCTTGATCTGCACCATGGCACCGGGCAGGTGCGCCCCGGTGTCGGACAGCTTCTCGATGCGAAGCGTTCCGTAAGGCTCGTTCCAGCAGGTCAGCTCCGCTACCTTGCCATACTCAACCTGGATATTCTGTGCGGGTGTATCACTGAGTAGGTGATCCAAAGGCGATACACGCTCATACACGGTGTAGTTGCCCGCCAGCGTCAGGGGGATGGTCACGGTGCCGTCCGAGCCGGTGGCGAAGGTGCCGACGGTGGCTCCATCAGGATCGACCACCTCAAAGACCGCACCACTGAGCGGGGTATCCGTACCCTTTTCCAGCTTGATGAGCTTCAGGCCGGTGTCGGGCGGTTCCACTTCGCTGCCATCGCTGTAATTGCTGTAGGTGGACAGGCGCATGGTGACGGTAGGGTCGGTGTCGCACATATAGTTCTGGAGCTGGCCGTACTTGTTTTGCTCTGCGCACACAGCGTAAAACACAGCATACTTATAAACATCGGTGGTAAAAGAAAGCTGGACGCTGCCGGTCTTGCCTGCCACCGCAGCGGCAGGGTACAGCACCTTGAATTTCCCGCCGTAGCCATCCCCGGTACCGGAGGTGGTGATGGTGGTAATATCCTTGTTGTTCATGTCCACAATGCGCGCTCCTGCGGGGACGGAGGCGGGATCAGAGAAGGCCACGCGGATGGCGTAATTACATACCCATGTGTCGGAATGGACGGTGAATACCTGCTGCTTGTACTGCTGTCCGTCCACCGTGACGGCATAGGCGATATCGCGGTCGGGGGCAGCGGTAACACGAGGCGAGTAGATCTTGTTCCAAGCCGTGCCGCGCACATAGATGTCCTTGGCGGCGGCAAGGATAGCCCGCGCCCGCTGAAGCTCCGCACCGGTCAGGTTGGGATTGACTTTCAGGTTGTTGATATTCCAGTTGGGGAGCAGGTAGCACCACAGCGCCATCTTGGTCGCATAGTAGGCGTGGTACTTGTTCTCCAGCTTCAGCTCCGAAAGGCCGCGGGTAGGGTATCCGCTGGCGATGATACCCATGACCTTCGGATCGCTGCCCTTTTCCTTGGCGATGTATTTGATACTCTCGCCGGGGGCCACAGTCTGCGGCACACCCGTTGTATTCGGATTGACGCAGTACGCGGGGATCTCCTTCGTCCTGCCGTTGGCATCCACATGGTTGAAATAAGTATAGATCAGCTCACGGATTCGCCCGTTGATGGAGAGGTAGGAGAGCTTCTGCTCTCCGTTGTAAATATTGACTTCGCCCAGGGCTTCCTCCTCGCTGCCGGCGGCAAGGGCCGTGACGGGGAGCATCCCCAGCACCATTACCAGCGCAAGGAGCATGGAAACCAATCGTTTTTTCATGTGCATTTTCTCCTTTTATTGATTTTGGGAAATAGAGAAGGCGGTATGCTTTCGCATACCGCCCGCGCGTTGAGATATGAAGTTGTCAGCTCACATAGATGCTGTACTCAGTGTATTGAAACACGCCGTTTTTGTAGACATTCCATGCCTCCATAGAGTAAGTCCCCGGCGGGCAGGAATTAAACAACTCGGTGATCTGCTCCGAGCGCCACGGCCAAAAGCTCTGCGGTGTGACATCTGCGGGAATGGTCAGGTTGATCTTCACCTTATCATTCCCGCTGGGGAATTTCACCGGCTGGCCGTTCTGCCATGTTTCGGGGTTTTCCCCGATGGCATTATACAAGGTATAGAGCATCCGGCGCGTTTCGTAGAGATTGCGCTGGAACAGGTAGTCTTGTCCGCCGCTGGTAAAGTGGCGCGCTTCTGCCTGCGGCATTTCCGGCTGGGGCAGCTTGCTCCAGTCACAGGTGGCGGCAGGCAGTTCTCCCAGCGGTGCGCTGGAAAAAGCGTTTTTATCCCAGCGGGATACATCTTTAATAGTGTAGTCCGTACCATCGTCGCAGCGGATCACATCACCCACCTTGGGAACATACCGAGAACCGTCTGTGGGGGCTGCGGCAGTCTGCTGGGGTGCGGTTCCGGTGTAGGGCTTTCCGCTTTCCACCTGCACACAGCCGTTGTCGCTGTCCCAATAAACATTGAAACCGACCTGTTCGCCAATGTCCCGCAGCTTCACATAGTTGTTGCCGTTGATGACATAGGCTTCCATCTGCACTTCCCGTCCATTGACATAGATGCGATGGGTGCTGCGCTCTGCCATGATCCCGGCGGCGTAGGCTGTGGTGGTGACGCCCACCACCAACAAGCCGGTAAGAAAACCTGCCGCAAAACTTCCTCGCTTCATGGTGTGTACCTCCCTATCCTTTGATGGCTTCATGGTATCGCGGATACCGCCGTGTGTCAAAAAAATCCGCCCTGATTTTTCAGAGCGGATTTTTAGTTACACTTCGCTGAGCAGGAAGTCCAGCGCCTTTACGATTTTGATACCGTCCACGTCGCTGATGAGGTCGCAGTCCATGGCAATCACGATCTTCTCGTAATTGTCCTGCACAGCTTGCAGCGGCACAAGCTCCCGTGCGCGGGTTTCGGGGGCGTTCATGTTGTCGGTGACTTGGATATACTTTTTCTCGTTCATCTTCGTTGCGATGAAGTCAATCTCCTTTTCACCGACCTTGCCGATAGCCACCTCATAACCACGCCGCAGCAGTTCAAAATAAACGATGTTTTCCAGAATGTGTCCCACATCGCCGCCACGATTGCCTAACAGATAGGTGCGGAGGCCGGGATCGACGATATAGTATT
>ULVV01009455.1_pt1 | contig 18527 bp, 19 predicted proteins | sample 1959761 | NCBI WGS metagenome assembly ULVV01 (sample SAMEA4835795, study PRJEB28245) | human gut metagenome | biome: gut microbiome; material: fecal sample | place: Denmark | collected 2008
GCTGGGTGTAGACCATGCTGGCAAGGAAGTTGAAGGTGTCGTCTGTGTCGGAAATGATGATAAACAGTGCCGTTTTCCGGTCGCCCAGCGTGTCCAGCTCCAGCTCGTCATACGCCGTGATCTCCCGAAGCTCCTGGATGTCGAAGGGGGCAAGGCGCGCGCCGCAGCTAATTAGAATACTTTTCGCTGTTTTGCCCGCCGCTAAGCGGTATTTGGCATATTGGCGCACGGCGAAGTGATGCGGCTCCCGTTTTGCCAGCTCCTCAAACATCAGATCGACGGGATTTTTGAAGTCCTCGTCGTCCTCCCGCACCTCCATGGTATTGATCATTTCGATGAGGGTGGCGAAGTTCTGCTCCTCCACCGGCGCTTCGTAGTAGATATACCCGATGAGCGCCGTGTAGAGCAGCGTTTCCGCCTTGCGCCAGAAGTCATCGCCGGATTTCCCGTCCCCCTGCGTGTTGGCAATGAGGGTCGTGACCAGCTTCAGAATGTCCTTTTCGCTGTGGAGATACGCGAAGGGGTTGTAGTGATGGGACTTTTTGAAGTTGATCGTGTTCAGTATCTTGATCTTATACTGGTTCCGCTGGAGTAATTTTCCACATTCGACCACGATACTGCCTTTCGGGACTTGTCAATAAGGAACAAGAAAAAAATCATCTTCTTTCATTCGGTTACATCGTCGGGTTCGTTGCGGATAAGGCGCACAACCTTGTCGGTAAAGGTTTCCCTGCTCGTCTGGCTGAAATGGACGTAAATATCAAAGGTCGTTCCGTCAATGTTTTTCACAAGGTCGGGTTTCCCGGCTTCCTTTACGGGCAGAGGAAAAGGGACGGCGGGGGCGGTGCGTGTGGTCTTGGTATCGTTCATAGGCTCTCCTTTCAAAGCAAAAGCCCCATGCGGTCATACATGGGGCGGTGGTTTTGGGGTCGAAGTGGCGAAGTGGCAAAGTGGCAAAGGCTCTGGGTTTTGCCACTTGGATTTTGCCACTTCACTTTTTGAGGGCGTGATACCACGACGCGCCTATGCGCCGGGAAGTAATGCGCCCGTCAAGGTTTCTCTTTGCCGCCCGGACAGTCCTCGCGGAAATCCCGGCTTCGGCTGCGGCTCTCTCTATCTCGTCGCTGGCAAGCTCCTTTCCGTCTGCCAGTAAATCCAGTATCAGCTTTTCGGCTTGCTCGGTCTTGGTGGCGGTGTTCCCGCCCGCGCCGGACAGCAGCTCGTCGGCGGTGATGTCGTACTCGCCTATCCATTCAAAGCCCGTTTCCGGGTCAAGGCAGAACGCCATAGGCTTGCCCTCCGGCGCAAGGGAAGATTTGTCGTGAATAATCACCCGCACATTCGGCTCGCGCTTCACGCGCCCGATCAGCAGGACGCTCCTTGCAGCCGCCCGGAAGTCAATGGAGCCTAAGCCCCGGTATGCGCTCTGTCCTCCTGCGGCTTTGTTGAGGTGTCCGATCAGCACGACGGCGCACCCGGTACGCTCGGCAACGTCGGCAAGGCGGCGGAAGATGGGGCGCACCTCGTTTGCCTTGTTCATGTCCGTTTTCTCGCCTACATAGGCTTGGATGGGGTCAAGGATAATCAGACGCGCCCCGGTCTGCCGGATAGCCTTTTCTATGCGTTCGTCGGACAGGGACAAGCCCTGCTTTCCCTCGTCAATCACAAGCACCCGGTCAAGGTCTGCGTCGGCTTCCATGAGCCGGGGCTTCACCGTGTCGCCAAGTCCGTCCTCGGCGGTCTGGTAAATCACGTTGAACGGCTCATGCTCCGGCATGAGGGGGAACGGTCTGCGGTTGGTGCAGGCGGCGCAGAGGCGCAGGGCAAGGGTGGTCTTTCCCTCACCGGGGTTGCCCTGTACGATTGTCACCTTGCCAAAGGGGATATACGGCTCCCATAGCCATTCCACGGTCTGGGTGTCCACGTCGCTCATGCGGATAATCTCGACAGTTTCCTCCTGCGGCGGCTGGCGCAGTCCGTAGACGGCTTCCCGGAGATACTTCCCGTCCGTCACTTCCTCCCGCCGCTGTAATACCTCGTTCCAGTCTTTGAAAAGCGGCACAAGGCGGTTGACGGCGTAAGTGTCGGGGATAAGGGCGTTTAAGCGGTTGCAAGCCTCGCTCCCGGCTCTGTCGCTGTCAAGGCATAGGTAAACGGTCTTGATGTTAGGGCTGTCAGAGAGGAAACGCAAGAGGGCGCGTTTCCCGACGCCGCCCAATGACAGGTAGCTCTGTCGCTTCCAGTCCCGTTTGAACAGGCAGAGGAAGGATAACAGGTCTATGGGCGCTTCAAAGACGAAAAGCCGCTCGCCCTCGCCACGGTAGCAGAAATTGAAAGCCTTGTCGCTTCCCTTTACGTCCAGACGGAAACGCTCCGCCGTCCCGCGCTGGTGGGCGTATCTCGGTATGCCGTCAAGGTCGCGTCCGACGAATACGGCGTTGTGGTGGCTGGCTTCCTCGTAGATGTCGCCGCTGTCAAAGAAAAAGCCCGTCACATCTTCATCAATGCGGCGGGCGGCGGTGAGGTAGTTCCTCGCTGTGCAGTTGTCGTTGTTCCGGGGCGGCAGACGGAAATCCGGCGCGGGGCTGGGCGGGCTGGTCTGCTCCGGCTTTCCAGCGCCCTGTTCCCCGGTCAGCATTTGGACGGCTTCGGTGAAGCTCCTGCCGTAAAACTCCATGACAAAATCAATGGGGTTCCCGCCCCGGCTCTGGCTGTGGCGGTACCACTTGTTTCCCCGGAGTGTAAGGCTGTCGTGCCGTTTCCAGCGGTATTCCTGCCCGGCGCGGGTGAGCTGTTCGCCCTGCGCTTGCAGAAACGATACAAGGTCGGTTTGGTTCGCCCGGTCTATCTGGTCTTGGGTGAAATACATAGCTGCCTCCTTTACTCGCCGTCCGGCTTGGGGAGATAACCCAGCTCCTGCAACATCTTCACCTGTTCGTCGGTGAGGGTCGCTTCAAAGGCAAGGTGTTTCCTCGTGTCCTCGTCCAGCTCGATAAGGTCGGAAAGGGGTCTGCCGTCTTTCAGCGGGTCGCCGCTCAAAAGGCGCTTTGCCATTCTGCGGACGGGGTTGTGTTCGTTCTTCCAGTCGTAATTGCTCATAGGGATATATTCTCCTTTTTGTGTCGTGTTTGGGGTCGATTTTGGGGCATTTGCTCCTTTGTACGCTCGTCAAAACGCCTCGCCGTGTCAATGTTCGTCCGTACCCTCCAAAGGGTCTGTAACTCGCTCCTGATGTCCTTAAACTTGGCATAATCGGCGGCGTGGGTCTGCTCTAAGCGGCTGTACTCTGCGGACAGCTTCTTCCTGTCGAATACGCCGTCCTTAAATTCCTCGGTCAGCTTTCGGCGGGCGGCGTAGAACAGGCGCAGGTCGGCGGCGTGTTCCGCTTTGTACTTCTCGCGGCTCTTGGCAAACTTGATTTTCTGCAAGCCATCAAAGACGGGCTTTAGGCTCTTGTAGGTGTCGGCGTATTCATAGAGCTGGCGGATCTCTTTCATGCGCCCGGTCTGCGCGTCCAGCTTTTTCTTCAGCTCGTCCACGGTGGAGCTGACGGCGGCGGTGCGGGCTTCAAGGTCGTCCAGCGTGAAGATGCCGTTGGCTTGGAGATAATTGAAAACCTCGTTGAACTCTTTGAGGTTGGCGGTCTTGCCTTTCTGCGAATACGCGCCCGCGCTCCGCTGGGAGTAGTAGGCGGTCAGCAGGGAAACAAGGGTCGGAGCCTGCGGCTTGGCAAGCTCGGCTTTCGCCTCCTTTATCCAGTCGAACAGGGCGGCGATTCGGTTCTTCACCTCGCGGATGACGGCGTTGGTCGCCTTTATCCAGCGGTTAAACTCGCCTTTCTCTGTCCGTATGCCTTTCTTCTCCATAGCCCGGACGGTCGCGCCCTCATGGACGGTGGGCAAGAGGTCAAGCCCCTGCCGCTTATAACTGCGGTGGTCGATACGCATGTCAAGCCCCTTTTCGGCAAACTTGGCGTTGCAGAGGTCGCACCATGCCTTTCTCCATTCCTCCAGCGTGGCGGGGTCGCCCCAGTCGGTAGTGGCAACTGCGTCAAAGAGGGGCTTGCCGTCCTTTCCCATGATACGGTTTCCGTCCTCGTCCAGACGGTAGACGCGCCGCTGTTTCTTCCCCCATTTGCCGCTTTCGTCCAGAGGGCGGATAGGGCAGAGGACGTGAAAGTGCGGGTTGGGTATGCCGCCTTTCTCCCTGTCCGGCTGGTGAACGGCGAAGTCGCAGATCATGCCCCGGCTGATAAACCGCTCCGATAAAAACTGCCTTGCAAGGGCGATATTTTCCTCAAGGGAAAACTCGTTCTGCAAGGCAATGTCAAAGCTGTATGCAAGCTGGGCGTTCCCGCCGCGCTCCGCTTTCTCCACGGCGTTCCATAGGGTCTGGCGGTCTTGGTACTCATGCGGGGCGTGGGGCGGGAGCAGGATGTCGGAGCAGATAACGCTGCCCTTGCGGGTGTAGTCGCTGAACTCGCCGTAGTATTCGCTGAACAGCTTTTCCCCGGAGCGGTAGGCGGCTGACGCGACAGCGGATTGTCCCGCGCTCCTTTTAGTCTGTGTCACGGTCAGATGGAACAGCGCCATTTGCTTTTTCCTCCTCCCGTTTGATTTTCCCGGCGTGGGTGATGGCGACGTGCCGGACGGATTTCTGTACTTCTGGCAGAGAGAAAATGTACTCCATAAGCTCGCACATCTCCGTCCGGGTCAGCTCCTTGACCTCCGGGGCAAGGCTCTCCACGGTGCCGCCCAGGTTGCAGAGGCGGTGGGTGCGTTTGCCGCGCTCGCCCTTTTCGTAATACTTCAAGCGGTTTTTGAGCCGCTGTTCCTTGTGGCGCTCCTGCGAAAGCTGGGCTTCCTTTTTCTCAATTTCCGTTTGGAGCTGGTCGATTGTTTTTGCCATTTTGCATGACCTCCTTTTTGATTTTTGGATAAAAAAAGACCGCTGGCTTTTTCACCGGGGAGCCGGTGTGTCAACGGTCAATCTTTCGGTATTCAGTTTTGGCGTGTAGTACAGTAAGCAGAAAACTATCGGTCAAAGCGATAATACTTGAAGTCGCCCTTTTCTTCTATGTACTTGAAACCGATTTTTTCAAGAACGTGCTGGCTTCGTGTATTCTTGATAACGGTATCCGCATTTACAGCGTTCATTCCCAGCGTCTCGAAAGCATATTTCAATGCCAGCTTTTCTGCCGCTGTTCCATAGCCATGCCCTTTTACAGAGTCATTTTGTAGGTGAATGCTCAAAGTACATTCTTTGCGTTCCCGGTCTATCTGCTTTAGTTGAAGTTCACCTATTGGCTTGCTGTCTTTCATAATCGCAAACAAAACACGGGACGGGGATTGCTTGGAGTCAAAATATCTATCTACTACTGCCTCATTGTAGTGATAGGTTTCAAATTTATCCATGTCCATATATATGGCAGGGTCGTTTTGCCAGTCCCTATATAATTCTTGACAAAGCTCCCTCGTCATATTGCAGAGAGATATTTCTTCCATATAAGAACGCTCCTAACTTTATGTTTTTTTCAGACTTGTTGAACAGGTAAAGCCGCGAAGCGGGTTTATCTGTTCGGCAAGTACACAGGGGATAGCCGCTTTAGCGGCGCAAGGGGGTGTAGCCCCCTTGACGTAGCGAAGCGACGAAACCTCTCGGACGGCGGCTTTCTGCTGTTAGAGAGGAAGCCTCGCAGAGCGCACGATACATGGTCGCCAGACTATGTATAGAAGTGCGCCCTTTAGTTCCTAAAGGGTTTTACGACGTTTCGACAAACGGGCAGTTACTACTATATGTTACTTTCATACTCTGCACAATCAATAATCATTCGCTTACATTTAGGGCAGTAACTACTACTCACACGATGTGGAGATACCATTGGGCTTTTAAGTCGGAAAGCATATTTTTCCTTATCGTTTGGGAGTAGGCTTAACTTATGTTTTCTGGTACTCCAAATGACCGACCCACAATTCAAATAACCTTGTAACATTTCTGTATCGCAAAATGGACACTTCATTTCGTTTCCTCCATAAATCCCAATCTGTCGTCCTCATTTTCTCCTCGACAACCGTGAAAATCACGGCTTTTTCCTTTTCAAAAAGTTAATCGTTCTTATCACAATAAATATTACACATATCAAACCTACAACTCCACAAATGACGGTATCCTTCAAGTCTGCAAAACCGCCTGTGTACCTCATTGCATAATAATAAATTGTCCATATCAGCATTAACACGAACGCACTAATACTTAACCAATAAGATTTCTTATTCATTTGATTTTTCTCCAATGCAAATTTGGATTTTGCCGAACAGTCGCCTACCCGACATTTAATATTATACCACCCAAATGTGAAGAAATCTACTGTCCGTTAAGACGGTTAATCGAATTATTCTCCTTAAATCTCCGTCCATATCGAATAGAAAACGCCCCGGCGATTTTGTCCTCGTCCAGAGCGTTCCTATCCGCTGTCCCGGCTCGTCTGTGTCAATCGTAGACAAGCTCAAACTTCACAATCTCGTCCGCCTGTGCCCGGCAAGCGTTCATCAGTCCCACCCATGCAAGCTGATTTTTCCGCTTCAAGTCCTCGGTGGCTCCGGCGCTCTTGGCAAGCTCCGGCATGATAAGGTCGATACGGCGCTGCGCCGCCTCGTTGATTTCCGCACAATGCTCATACAGCTTTTCACTGGCGACAAGGGCGGTGTAGAGGTCGGGGCGGTACTGTTCAAGATAGGCTTTCCGCAAGTGCCCGTAGTGCCCGATATAGGGGCGCTTGGCGGCGGGGGCGTGGCTGTTGTCGATTAGCTTTCTCATGCGATTTTCTTTCCTTTCTCCGCTTTCTCGGCGGCTTCTCTGGCAAGTCTGCGCTGCTGGCTCTGCCTTATCTGCTCGTTCTTCCTCTGGCGGTATTCCGCAAGGCGCTTGGCTTCCTCCGGCGTGAGAGGAAGTCCCTCGCGCTTCATTCTGGCAAGCTCGGTTAGGGAATGGGGCTTTGGCGGTTTCGGCGGCTGGCTGGCTTTCTGCTTCTCACGCCATGCCTGATTTTGTTCCCGCTTTTTCGCTAACCGTTTTTCTTCCTCTGCCTGTTCCTCCGGGGTCAGCAGTCCCGCCTTTTTCCTCGCCGTGAAGTCCCGCTTTTCCTGCTTGCGCTTCTCATAACGCGCCTTTTCAAGCTCCCTGCTTTGGGCTTCCTTTGCCGCCTGTTCCTCCTGCCGGCGGCGTTCCGCTTCCGCCTCCATAGGGGTGATGATATGGGCGGGAACCTCAAACGCGCCGATAAAGTTCAGATAGATGTCTAATCTCTGGCGGCGGCTGTTTCCTCTGCCGCCCGTGGCTTCATGGACGACGACTTTCTCTATAAACTCATTGAGCATGGGCGTGGTAAGCTCGGAGAAATCGGTGTAGCGTTTTACAAGCTCGATAAACTTCTCCGTTTTCAGCTTGTCGGCGTTCCAGTTTTCTATCTGTTCCTGCCACTCTGCTATGGACGCTTCAAGGGCGGCTTGTTCCTCGTCGTACTCGGCAAAGAGCCGGGTAAAATGCTTGTCCGGCAGTTTGCCCGTGGCGTTTGCCTCATACAGCTTCTTCACAAGCCCGTCCAGCTCCTTGTGCCGCCGCTTCGCCTTTGTAAGCTGCGTCTTGCTGTCCTTGACGGCTTCCTCCTGCCGCTGGTCGGACGCTTCCCGCACACGCTCGATAAACTCGGCTTCATTGTTGCGGACGTACCAGCTCACGCGCTGAATGGTGGAGAGGATCGCCGCCTCCAACTTCTGTGTGGGGATATAGTGCATGGTGCAGTCACGGGTAAGCTGGCGGTAGTTCCCACAGATAAAAGCGTCGTCCCACCATTTGCCCTGCACAAGATTACGGCGGTGGGTCAGCTTTGCCCCACACTCGGCGCAGTACAAAAGCCCGGTCAGACGGTTTGGGGCGTTCTGCGTCTTGGGGGCGCGGCGCTTGGTTTCCCGGAGCCGCTGGACGTTGTGCCACGTTTCCTCGTCGATGATGGCGGGGATTGCACCCTCAAAGATATACTGTTCCTCTGCGGTGGTCTTACGGGTGCTTTTGGTCTTGTAGTTCTCGCATACCGTCTTTCCCAGCACCTTGCGCCCCATATATTCCGGGCGGCTGAGAATGTAGCCGATAGTGGTCGCCGACCATGCGTAGGGGTCGGCATAGCCCGCTGTGCGGACGGGTGCGCCTATCCGCTTCCAATGCTCGGACGGGATAGGGATTTGCTCTGCCCGGAGCGCCCGCCCTATGGCGGCGATACTTTCCCCGGCAAGGACGCTCTGGAAGATACGCTTGACGACAGGGGCGGCTTCCTCGTCGATAATCCACTCGCCCTTGTCCTCTTTGGACGCAAGGTAGCCGTAGCAGATGGAGCCGGAACAGCGCAAGCCCTTTTCCATTCTCGACTTGAACACGGTCTTGATTTTCCGGCTGGTGTCGGCAACATACCACTCGTTGATTACGTCGCGGAAGATTGACATAATATCAAAGCCGTTGGCGGTGTCCAGATTGTCGCTCGCCGCGATAAAGCGGACATTGTACTCGTCAAAGGTGCGCTTCAACAAGCCCACCTCCACGACATCACGCCCGATTCTGCTTTGATCTTTTATAATCACCGTTGCCACGTTTCCCGCCCGGATTTCGTCAAGCATGGCGTCCAGTCCAGGGCGCTTGAACGTCGTCCCCCGCACGCCGTCGTCGGTAAAGTGGCGTATGTTCGTAAAGCCCATTTTCTCTGCGTAGTCCTCTAACAGACGCTTTTGATTTTCGATTGACACTGATTCGCCCGCCCGCTCGTCGTCGTGGGATAGCCGCTCATAAAGAGCTGTGATTTTCTCCTTTTCCTGCTGTTTCTTCATGTGATGTAACCTCCTTTCGTGAGGGTGCGTTTCCCTCAGTCCTTATTATAGCTATCCATTCGGATCGGTGACAACGTAGGAACTGTGAAGCTGCATGAGGTTGGGCTTGATGAAAAACCGCGTCTTGCCGCTGCCGGAGCCGCCCACCACCAGTACGTTCTTGTTCCGCGCCGTTTTCGGGTCCTTGGGTCGGCTGTTCATGGTCAGCCGCTCCGTCTGGGTGAGAATGACGTTGTTGGCAAAGGTGGGGTCAGTGTAGGGCTTGATGTCCTCCGCGTTGCCCCATCTTGCGCTGCCGTACTCGATATTTTTCCGAAACTTCCGCGCGTTCTTCCCCTTGACGTAGACGGCAAGCCGGATGAGCAGGGCGGCGGCAACGCCCACGCACAGGTCGATGGGGTGAAAGCTGGGGAGCGCGGACTGAAACGCAGCGGCGAAGCCCTCCATGATGTGCAGCGCCTTTTGAGAGAAGTCCGCGCCGGGAGCCAGCCGCGCCGCCTGCCCCAGCTTGGTGGCAAAGAGCGCGATAAAAACATAGGGGATATTGGGAAGCAGGAGCTTCTTTACGTTGATCTGTTTCATAGCTCCAGCCCCTTATCCTTGCTCCGGGACTTATCCGGCGTGAGGGTCAGCAGCTTCGCCTTGAGCGCACGGAGCTGCTCCAGAACGGAGGGGCGGTCCTTGGAGGCGCGCCTGACCTCCTTTGCCGTGTACTCCTTGAAGGCCGCCGTCAAAGCGTCGGCGTCGCGGGCCTTGAAGAAAACAAGGTATTTGGGAATATCCCCGGACGTATCCTTTTTCAGAGCAAAATCCACGCCGTATTTCCGCGCCACGCGCTCAAAGGATTTGATGTTGCTGTCGGTGATCTCGATGTTGGATACGCCCTGATTCTGCCCGATGAGCTGCTTCACCGTCTGCTTGCCGGTGGGCTTTTCCGGTGCGGCACGGGCTTTTTGCAGCCGCTTCTCCTTGCGGCTTGCCAGATATTTCAGAATGGCGGCTTTCAGCAGCCGCCCGGTGAGCTTTGTCGCGCTGATGACCAGCGTGACCGCTCTGTTTTCCACTTCCTCCTGCAAGGGTCATCCCTCCTTTCCCGCATAGTGGGGCGAATTGTTACGCGTCCGCCCATTCCAGCACGAAAATCACGGTCAGCACCTGCTCGGAGATGGGACGGGAGGCGGCAGATACCACCGCGTCATAGTGCAGCGGCAGCGCCTCGCCGCCGGGAATGCGCCAGCCGCCGCCGAGGGGCAGGGCTTCCTCCGCGCCGGTCGTCCTGCTCTGTGCGCCGTTGACAGAAAAGCCGATTTTACGGCTGTCCACCTTTTCTGTTGCCATATTGGTGGAAAACGGCACCAGCGTCCAGCCGTTCTCTGTGCGCAGGGTGACGGAGCTGACGCTGACCGCGCCGGTGGAGCGGTTGACGATGCGGACGTTGGATGCGGCATAGACTGTGCCGGTTTTTGATACGGTCAGCGTCATACCGGCAGGGACGATGACTGAAAATCGGGTCAGCAGATAACCGCAGTCATCACAGTATCCGTCGCTGTCCCCGTCAAGATGCGCCTGCACCGCAAAACCATTATACCCGCAATCGCAGGAAACGGCGCGGCGATGCTCCGTGTCGGAAACGCTCTGCCACGCGCCGTACTGAAACGCATGGGCTTCCTCCGCCGTAACAACGCGCCCGCACTCACAGGTGCGGGTTCTTGTATGCTCCGTATCGCTGAACAGCGTCAGCGTGTCCAAAAAGACATGGTAGGTATAAAGGTTTCTTTCGTATCCGCACAGACAGGATTCATGGCGGGTGTGGCGCTCCGCGTCAAAATCCTGCCACGCTTCCTCGGACGTGCATTGATGCGCGGCGTACTCATACCGGCTGTACCCGCAGGCGCAGGAGAGCAGCCGCTTGTGGCGGGTGGAATAGTTCGCGCCCTCGTCGGTCTGCCATGCACCGGCAGTCAGGGAATGGGCGGCGTATTCATACTCGCTGTATCCGCAGGCGGAGCAGGTCTTGGTCCTGCGGTGCTGCGTGGCAGAATCGCTCTGCCAGGTTCCGTAGGTGAAGGTATGGGCGGAATAGGACGAGGAGAGCGTCGCATTGCAGACGGAGCAGGATTGCACGGTTCGGTGCTGGGCTGCGCTGTACTGCGCGTACTGCGTTGAAACCGAATGGGAGGCGTAGCGATAGGTTCCCTCGCCGCAGTCGGAGCAGGCGTAGCTGCGCCGGTGCTGGCTGCTGCTGTAATACTCCCACGCGCCGTAAACGTAGGTGCCGTGGCTGGTGCCGTAGTCCACCAGTGCGCCGCAGGAACGGCAGTATTCATACCAGTCGCAGCCGCTCCACGAGGTACGGGTCGAGCTGTGGTAGCAGACGTTTCCGCCTCCACCGCCGCCTCCGCCGCTGCCGTTGGAGTAGCCGCATTTGGAGCAGACGCCGCTTCGGAAGCTGTGGGCTTCGCCGTTGACGCCGCCCGCCTGATCGTATCCGCAGTTGGAACACCAGTGCCGGACGCAATTCTCGCTGTTTGTCCACTGCTCATACTCCACCGTGTAGCTGCACGTCCGTTTGCAGTTGGAGCAGTACCCCGTCGCCAGCAGGGTGATGCCGTAAACGTCCTCAAAGTAGGCGGCGCGGCGATCCTCCGTCCAGTCGTATGCCGCGAGAGTACCCAGAACGCTGTCATATTCCGGGATGAACAGTACCAGCAGCGGCGTCAGAGAGCCGGTGGAAAACGCGCCGGGGACGATGGTAAAAGTGCCGCTGTAATAGAGCTGAATCTGCCGCAGTGAGGGGCAGTCCGCAAAGGCCGCCGCACCGATGACCGGCGTGGTGTAGGGAATCTCCGCCATGGTCAGGGCGGTGCAGCCGGTAAACCAGTAGGCAAGGCTGGGGATGGAGAGCGCGTCCATATCCTCAAACCACACCTGTGTGATTTGCTCCCGTACCGCCGCCCAAGGCTGGTCGTCCGGGCTTACAAATGTAGGACAGCTCCCGTTGCCGGAGAGCATGAGCCAGCCATATTCGTTGAGTTCCCAATAGATGCCGCTGCCCGGAATCACGCCGGAGGTATCGGAGGGCTGTCCGGCTTCCGGTTCAGGCTGTTCCAACAGAGGTGTTGCCACCGGCACAGCTATTTCTTCCGGTTCTGGTAGGGATTCTTCTGTGTGTTCCGTGTGTGAAAATACTTCTTCGTGCGTGTGTCCGCAGTCCTCGCCGCACAGCTCCGTTTGTGCCGCAATCGTTTCCTCCGGCAGCCCTGCCGCCAGCGCCGTGGTGCCGAGCAGCGACAGCGCCGCCAGAAGCGCCAGCAGCAGAGCCAGCGGTTTTTTTGCTTTCATAAGCGTCATGCTGCCCCTCCTTAATCCACGATGGAGATGGTAAATACCACGTTCGCCGCCTGTACGTCCTTGCTGTTGGGCGCGTCGCCGGACACCTTTGCGAAATAGGTGAGCTTCTGGCTTCCGCCCGCCGCGATCACAGGAAAGGCGGAGGACGTGAGCTGCACTCTGCCCGTGCCGGTTGTGACGCAGCCGTTAATTTTCAGGGCGATGGTCTTGCTGCCGGAGAAGCTGTCGTAGCTCCCGACCTTGTACGCTCCGTCCGTGACGGAAAGACCCGTCACCTGCACGGAGCCGGTTTTGGCGTTGTTTGTGATCCTCGCGTTGTCTGCCGTGACCACCGTGCCGTTGATGACGTACACGGGCAGGGCGGCGGGGACGGTGACGTTGACCGCCCGGTACTCGTTGGAAACGGTCAGCGTCACCGGTACGGTGGCGGTGGTCGTGCCTGCCGCCAGCGCGCCGGTGGAAAGGGAAAACACCAGTGCAAGGGCGAGGAAAAACGCCGGGATGGTTTTTCGTTTCATAAAGCCTGCCTTTCTGCGGCAGGGGCAGCCCCCCGAAAAGGGAGCTGCCCGCCGCTGTTTTGTGGTTTATTCGCTTGGCTGTTGGGTTTTTCTCTTACGCCGCGGTATCCCACTCCACGATGAACACCACGTTTGCCACGGTCGCGCCGGTCACGGCGGAGGACAGCGGGGTGACGATGGCGGCGTAGTCGATCTTCACGGTGTTGCCGGTGCTGTCACCCACGCCGGTCATGTAGCAGCCTGCGATGGGCGCGTCGATGAGTGTCTGGGTGTTGGCGTTGGAGGCGTCGGTGGCCTTCTGCTGCCCGCCGCCGATGGAGATGGCAAAGCCCAGCTTGTTGCTGTCCACCTTTTCTCCGGCGAGGATGGACTTATTGCCGAAGACCGTGAGCTTCCAACCGGAGGCTGCGGTGATGGAAACTGACTTCACGCGCACCGCGCCGTAGGAGTGGTTGACGATCTGGCAGTTGTTGGCGGTGGTCACGTCGCCGTCCTGCGACATGGCCATCGGGAGCGCGGTGGGAACGGTAACGCGCATGGCGGTGGCGGAGGGGTCGCCGCCCTCGGTGCCGTCCGAGGTGGAGCTGAGGTTGACGGGGGTGGAGCCAGAGCCGCCGGAACTGTCGATCTCCGCCGCGAACGCGGAAACGGACAGGCTGAGGCAGAGGCAGAGCGCCAGGACGAGTGCAATGAGCTTGGAGGTATGCTTTTTCATAGGTTTTTCTCCTTTCGCCTTTCGGCTTGTAAAATATATTGACCGCCTTTCGGCATGGTCACGAAATGAAAAACCGTCACTCCAGGACGGTGACGGTGATGACAGCGCCCGCGCAGCCGAGGTATTCGCCGCTGTCGGGGTCTACGTTGTAGAAAAGGGCGGTGCATTCGTATGTTCCGGCGTCAAGGTCGGCGGACAGCTTCGCCGTTTCCAGCTTGCTGCCTACGGGGATCGCGCCGGACTTGTAGATCACCTCGCCGGTGTCGTTGCGGTGGATCTCCACCACCTGCGGGTAGTTGTTGACGCTCTCGTTGACGATCATCAGGTTTCCGGCAGAGCTGCCGTTTTGGAAAATGGGCGTGGTGTTCATGGAGATGTTGATCATGCCCTGCTCCACCTTTTCGTTGAGCGCGTCCACGATCTTGTCCGTGTCCGCCTCATTCCAGCCGCCCTCCACCGCGCCGGGGTCGTAGACGATGCCGCCGGGGGCGGGATCGGGCGTCTTGCCGTCTGTGCAGCTTCGCAGCAGGAACACCGCCGCCGCGATGATGAGCAGCACCAGCAGCGCAATGAGCGCGCCCCGGTTGCTGCCGCCGCTTCTCTGCTTATGGGGATAATTGGATTTTGCCATGTGCCTTGTCCTCCTGTTTTTTACCGCATGAGCGGATAGAATGGTTCCGCGCCCCGCAGGGGGCGCGCGGATATGGGGAACGCCGTCCTCCATGGGACGCGGCGGCTACCGGCCGCGCAGCCCGTCGCCGTACATATCGTGGTTGACGAGGGCGGAATAGTAGCTGCCGATGGTACTGGGCGCGTTGAACAGCGATGCCAGCAGGTATTTCTTGATGTTGCGGACGTAGGTGGTATTCTGCTTCAGGCAGTCAAAGACGTACTCGATGTGGGAGGACGTGATGCGCAGCAGCTTCTCCTTCACCATCTCAGCCGGGTACTCGTCTCCGGCAATCACGATGGTTTTCTTACGGGAGCAGAGGGTTTCCGCAATGAGGTCTACTACCTCGTCAAGCTGCTCCCTGTCCTGCCGCGGGTCCTGCACGAGAGTGTCATACTCAATGTTTTCTCTGACGATCTCTCGCGCTTCCTCGTATCCCATCCCGTCATATCCCGCGCCCTGCAAGGGGGGTGGGGGATAGATTGGATCAGGATTTGATGTGTCCGTAATAGATTCATCAGGAATTTCTTTTTCTTTATTTCTTCTATCTTTATTTAATTGCGCGGGCTTTTCCGTATATGGCTCGTCCGTATCCGGGGTATCCAGATACGGGTTTTCCGTATCTGGTGAAGCCGTATCCGGCAGAGGCGTATGCGGCGATTCATAGATGGTGTACTCGGTGTCGGTGATGCGCCCGCGGCTGTCCCTGAGCTGGCGTCGGACAAGGTAGCCTCTGGCCTCCAGCTCCTTCAGCGCCGCGCCGATGGCGTCCACGCCCTCCTTGCAGATGGCGGCAAGCCCGCGGGTGGTGTAGTCCCACTCATCTGTCAAAGAGAGCATCTTGGACAGCAGACCGATGGATTTCAGCGTCAGGCGGGTGTCCCGCAGGTGGTAATTGGACATGACCGTGTAATTGTGGTTCTTCTCCACACGAAATACTGCCACGGTGTTCACCTCCCCTCAGAGGGAAAAAGCAGCCCCGCAGACGGAGCGTTTCCCCCTGCTTCGCGGCGGATGAGGCGGCGGAGGGTATATTCCCGCTGTCCGCGTCTTGCGGTAATTTTCAGGGCGTCCAGCCCGAAACGGGCGATGAGCAGGGCGTTGATGAGCAGCCGGAACGCTTCGTCCGGGATGATCTGCGGCTCCGCAAGGTCGCCCTGCGTGACCTCCGCCGTGTGGCAGTAAAGGCTCTTTGCCGCCATGAGCAGCGTGTAGTCATGGGATGAGATGCCGCGCCTGCGGGCGTAGCGGAAGTCGATGCCGCCGCGGAAGAAGCAGTTGAAGGTCCTGTCCGCAAGCTCTTTGCTGGAGGTCAGCAGATACAGCGCGGCGAAGAACTCCGGCGTGTCGCGCTCCTTGCGGCAGCCCAGCAGCAGCCGCAGGGTCTCCATGCGCTTCCTGTGGGCGTTGTCCTGCCACATGGTGCCAGGAAAGCTCTCCGCCAGCCGCATGATTCTTGCGGTCAGGCGCGGACGGTACGGAAACAGCTCCGCGACGGCCTCCGCATAGCCCACCGTACCGGCTTCCATACGCTCGGCAAGGCAGGGGCAGGACAGGGCGGTGCAGCCCAGCTTTTTGACATATTCCGTGCAGAGGACGCAGGAAACGTCCTCCGGCTTATACTTGAACGTGTTGATATACATGGCTTTGCTCCTCTCTGGATATGACAAAACCGGGCAAAGAAAGCTCTCTGCCCGGTCGATGTCGTGGTTGTCTGCGGTCGTATTCGGTTATCTGGACTGGTCGCGCTGGCGCTTGCGCAGCCATGCGTCCAGCAGCTTCATGATGGTTTCCTCCATCTTCTGCGGCGTATAGGAGCGCGGGAAGTATTTGCGCAGCTTGTCCGCCGAAAGGACGACGTTATAGCCCTCCGGCTTTTTCTGCTCCATCATGATGTCCAGCATGGTGTCGTCGTTGAGCTTGCCGTCGCGGGAGAGCTTTTTCATGCGCTGCGCCTGCGAAAGCGAGGGTGTCGCCTGTTCGCTGTCGATGGCGGTCAGGAGCATCTGCTGTTCCTCCGGCTTGAGGTAGGAGATCTCCACGGCAGGGGTCATGCCGATCTTCTTCTCGTCCACCATCTGCTGAAGCTCCGGGGAAAGTTCCGTCAGGCGGATGTAGCGGCGCACGGTGTCGCCACTGATACCGGCATCTTTTGCAACTGTGTCATCTGCCCGGAAATTCGCCGCAACTTGCGGCGAATTGTTTTCATCCGCCTTTTCCTCTGTTTTCGCCGGTCTGCCAGCCTTGCGGCGGATAGCCTCCAGCTTCATTTTATACGCCTGCGCCCGTTCGGAGGGAAGGATGTTCTCGCGCTGGATATTGCTGTCCACCATGAGGATGGTGGCGGTGTCGTCGTCCATCCGCCGCACGATGCAGGGCATGGCGGAAAGCCCTGCCAGCTCGCTGCCGTGCCTACGCCGGTGTCCGGCGATGATCTCGTATCCGCCGTCCTCGCGGGGACGGACGATAGCCGGGACGAGAACGCCGTACTGCTGGATACTTTCCGTCGTTTCCTGCATGGCCTCGTCGTCCCGCACCTTAAATGGGTGGTTGGGGAAGTCGTGCAGCTCCGACAGCGGGAGCAAGGTAATCTTATCCTCCTGCACGGGAACAGAGGTTTTTGTTCTGCGCTTTGCTGTGCTTTTCGGTTCTTCCATGTTCATGTTCCTCCTCGTTGAAAGCGGCAGGAACGAAAAAGGGAGAATGACTGAAGTTACCGCCATTCTCCCATGAAAACAACTATGCGATTGTGATTCCAGCCCCTTGACCGTCTGAAAGAGAGCTATCTGATTGAGAGCCATCTCGCCGCAAACCCGCATGAATACTGGATTTTTGCTGTTTGCGCTTCACCTTCCCAAACGACGTATGTTCAACGAAATGTATGCCCGCGATACCTCTAAGAAGATTCGCGCTACATGGCAGAGTAAAGGCAAGTCCGGCGAGCATTTGACGACCATTCCGCCCTATGGGTATATGAAAAGCCCGGAGGACAAAAAGAAATGGATCGTCGATGAAGAAGCCGCAGCCGTCGTACAGAAGATATTCTCCCTATGCGCATCCGGCAAGGGACCCACGCAGATTGCTAAATGGCTCAAACAGCAGCAAATCTTGAACCCAACCGCCTATTGCCATGCGAAAGGTCTACCGACCAGCAACAAGCCGACAGCAGACCCGTACAAATGGACAAATGAAACGGTTTCCCGCATTTTGGAGCGCGTGGACTATCTGGGGCATACCGTAAACTTCAAGACTACAAAGCAGTCCTATAAGAGCAAGAAGAAAATCTGGAATGACCCTGAGAATTGGGTGATCTTCGAGAACACCCAGCCGCCGATCATCGAGGAAAGTGTGTTCCTGATTGTTCAGAACATTCGCAAGGCGCGTCGCCGTCCTACCAAGATGGGTGAAATGGGTATGTTCTCCGGGCTTCTGTATTGCGCAGAGTGCGGCGGTAAAATGTATCAATGCCGCGCTACCAACTTCGCAGAGAACCAGAAATACTTCATCTGCTCTACCTACCGCAAGGGCAAGGATCTCTGCACGACCCATTCTATCAAGAATGTTGTGCTGCATGAAATTGTTCTGCGAAATCTGCGGGAAGCAATCTCCTATGTTTCAGAACATGAAGCGGAGTTCATTCAGGACGCAGCCGAGAGCGATATGCGGGACAGGGATGCAGAGTTTGTTCGGAAGCGTGAAACGCTGGCAAAGGCAGACACGCGGATTGCCGAGCTTGACCGTATTATCTCCCGATTGTATGAGGACAATGTGATTGGCAAGCTGTCAGATGAACGGTTTATCAAAATGTCCCATGACTACGAGCTGGAACAAAGCAACCTAAAATCAATGGCAGATGTCTTGCGCAAAGACCTGAAGCAGCAGGAACAGCAGAAAACCAATGTCAAGGCGTTTATCGCTGCCGTGAAGAAGTACACGGATTTGCAGGAGCTTGACGCGGCTGTTCTCCGTGCTTTCATTGACAGGATCGAAGTTTCTCATGTTGACAAGAAATCCAGAACACGGGAAATCACCATCGTCTATAACTTTATCGGTGCATTTGACTTCACACGGGCAATCGAAAATGCCCGTAACACGAGTAAAAAAGAGCAAAGAACGGCATAGCCGTTAAGCTACACCGTTCCTTGCTTCAATGTTTTCCTAAGTCACCGCCGCCTTTGGGTGGTGTTTTTGGAGCGGGCGACGAGGCTCGAACTCGCTACCCGGCATCCCACGAATGGCTGTCGCCATTTGCAGGAACCCTGCCGGACCTCTTGATTTGACGCGCTTCGCGCAGGTCGAGGCAGCGAGTTCTCCGGTGCTGCGGCACATTCCAAAAGAGAATACCCCATCCTGTCGGATGGGGTTTTCTCTTTTGGAGCGGGCGACGAGGCTCGAACTCG
>ULVV01052012.1_pt1 | contig 18335 bp, 16 predicted proteins | sample 1959761 | NCBI WGS metagenome assembly ULVV01 (sample SAMEA4835795, study PRJEB28245) | human gut metagenome | biome: gut microbiome; material: fecal sample | place: Denmark | collected 2008
ACGCCAAAAAGCAAGCATGAATTTACAATAAATGACAATAAAACACACAAGATGACATATTTGGGCGAAGCGGTTAATTTTTGGCATTTCCTGTTCAGCAACGGAACAAGTCCCATGTGCCTTGTCTTTGTCACGGCTTTGCCATAATTTTGCCTTGTACATCCGTGCAAATTGAATACAATTAAAGATGTCGAAAGATAAAGCACAACACACAAAAAAGGAAATTTCACTATGAACACCAGTATTTTGAAACTCGAAGCCACTGTAATCCGCCCCAAAGACGATGATGAACTTGACGGCCTTGCCGCATCCATCAGCTTTCCCGTCGAATGCGATGATGAAGCAATTGGCGAGGCTCTGGGCGACCATGACCTGATGGCCTATGTTGTCGGAGAGCTACACGACCTCGTTGTCCGAATGCGTCCCGAATGGCTGGATAATGAGGATACTAGCCTGACCATCAAGGCATTCCTGGACGAAGCTGAGTACCAGACGTTCAAGGGCCTTGTCGCGATGAAAGAAGACAGCTACACCTTTGATATTGAGGGCTAAACGCCACAGAGCAAAAAGCAAACCCTGCCTGCAGTAAAATGCGGGTAGGACTTTTTTGTTTGCGTAGCTGCAGCCTTCTCAGCCGCATCAAGGGTGCCTGCCAGGTATCTATGCCGATGTCCTATGACCCTATCGAAATCATCCCGATGACGATTACTCGCTGCTGCGTTGCTTCCGATGCTGAACGCAAAGGCGAAGATAAAGGCGCCAAGAAGGGCGTCAGTATCGACGAAAGCGACGATGGAGTCGAAAAGAAGACGAAAGACCGCATGATAGGCCGTCGAAGCATTATCAGATATGGGCTGTATCACATGAGCATTCAAATCAACAGTGCAATGGCACAGCGTAACGGTGTTACGATGGATGACGTTAATTTGTTGATTGATGCGCTGCAGCATATGTTCGAGGAAGATATGAGCTCCAGCAGAGCCCTAACGCTGCGTAAGTTGATTGTCGTTGAGCACACCAAACCGATGGGAAATGCTTATCGGGACACCATTGAGCGGGCACTGGCGGCTCGACTGAAGCAACCTAATGATGCACCTACATCTTATGAGGATTACGAGGTGACTTATCACCGCGAAATGCTGCCTGATGAGGTCAAGGTGACTGAGTATAATTATAACAGTCAAAGCGTTTGACAAAAACTAATAATTGCTGGTCAACACAACTGTATAAGATTGAAAACACAATAGTCTGCCTCTTGTTAATACGTTGCAAGTGAGAACCTGCGGGACTACAAAAGTGATGCACTATGCCGCATATGATTGAAACGATATTTTGCTATGGTGCGGAAATGCAGCGGCTGCAGGTAACACAACTGCCGTAAGAAAGGCTACAAAGCGGCCCATGAGGTCGCGTAAGATTATGCGCCCATCTGCAAACGCAGGTGGGCGTTCTTTTTTGCCCAAAAAACAAAAATAAACATAGTAAAAAGCCTTGCACATCTGTGCGAACCAGATATAATAACCCTAATAAGATAAAAATTGTGCCCTGACGGCATCTGAATTGGATGCTGCCGGGGCATTTTTGTTTGTTAAGGAGAATTTGGGGCTATTCAACTTTTTCCGGGGGGGTCTGAATAACTCATGAGCACAAAAGTCCATAAAGGAGGTGAGTCACTTTGAAAGTACATAAAGGCTATAAATTTCGGCTAGTGCCTACAGAAGAGCAAAAAGTTAAAATCAATAAAACGCTCGGTTGCTGTCGTTTTGTATATAACTCTATGCTAGATAGGCGTATAAAAGCTTATCAACGGCGCGGCGGAAGTATGAGCTATATTGATACACAAAATCTGCTTCCTCAGATGAAAACTTATCTTCCTTGGCTTGCTGAAGTAGATAGTCAAGCACTCAAATATAGCTGTCGTCAGTTAAATAATGCCTATAAAGGCTTTTTCGAAGACGGTAAAGGGTTCCCCCAATTCAAACGAAAACGGGGAGAAGAAAGCTATACAACTACAAAAGCAAAAAGCATTAAAGTTGACGATAAGTACATTCAGCTTCCGACACTTGGGAAGATGCGTTATCGTAAGAGTCGCAACATTGAGGGACACATCTGTAAGGCAACAATCCGTCGCTCAGCAAGCGGCAAATACTATGTAAGTATTCTTTGCGAAGTAGAAGTAATGCCGCTTCCGGTTAAAGATACCGTCATCGGTTTAGATGTTGGCATCAAATCTTTTGCTGTTGACAGCAATGGAAAAGAATATCCAAACAATAAATATCTTCAGAAAGCGGAAGCTAAACTAAAGCGTGAGCAGAAAAAGCTGTCACGCAAAAAGAAAGGTTCTGTCAACTGGGAGAAGCAACGTATCAAGGTAGCTTGCTGCCACGAAAAAGTGACCAATAAGCGAAAAGATGCCCTACACAAGTTGTCATCTACACTGGTGAAAGAAAACCAAATCATCTGTGTAGAAGACCTCAATGTAAATGGTATGGTTCGCAATCACAACCTTGCTAAAAGTATTTCCGATGTTTCTTGGGGAGAGTTCTTCCGACAACTTGATTATAAATCCAGTTGGGCAGGAAGAGTAGTTGTAAAAATACCAACCTTCTATCCAAGCAGCCAGACCTGCTCTTGCTGCGGCTACCAAAACAAAGAGGTAAAAAACCTCAATGTTCGGCATTGGGTCTGTCCGAAATGTAACACATCACACGATAGGGATAAAAATGCAGCAGAAAACATTCTAAAGAAAGGAATGGACATGCTGGCTACGCCAGCCGCCTCATAACCACAGGCGAACAGTACGGTCAGGACGACCGAATCTTAAAGTCTGTGGAGAGCGAACCTCTATCAAGGGCTGCGGCCTGCGGTAAGCTCGCTCTATGAAGCAGAAATCCATACTGAGTAACGGGGCAACCCGTGAAAAGTTGGAAGTCCGAATTTGGCTATGACACTGAACGACTTGTCAAGCGAACAGCAGGAATTCGTACATTTGGCATTGTCGGGCAAAAACGTATTGTGTGACGCCTGCATTGGCAGCGGAAAAACATCGACTATCAACGTACTCTGCGATGCATATCCACCAGAACGGCGTATTTTGTACTTGACCTACAACCGATTACTCAAACTTGATGCCAAAGACAAAATCAAGAATGGCAATGTCCTGGTTCAGAACTATCATGGATTTGCAAGCCTGCTGCTGAACAAAAAGGGAATCCGGAATTGCGGACAGGGCGAACAGCTTGCCATGGTATTGGAAAAGAAAATTCCGATTCCGCCGATTGATACTCTTATCATTGACGAGTATCAGGATATCAATGACGAGATTGCAGAACTGCTCAAATATATCCGCTCTAAGAATCCGGGCCTTCAAATCGTCGCTGTGGGCGATATGAAGCAGAAAATCTACGATGATACAGCGTTGGATGTCTGGGAGTTCATGCAGGATTTTCTCGGCCGCCATGAACAAGTGATTTTCACAAAGTGTTTCCGTATTTCCCATGACTTGGCAGAACGGCTTGGCAATATCTGGGGTAAGACCATCAACGGCGTAAATAGCTCCTGTATCGTGGAACAGATGTCGGTCGATGAAGTGACAGAGTTCCTGAATAAGCAGAACCCCAAAAATGTCCTTTGCCTGGGTGCTCGAATTGGAGCCATGACGAAGGTGCTCAACGACTTGGAGAATCGACCGGGGAATCTCTATGACAAGCATCATGTCTATGCAAGTATCGCAGACAATGATGGGAATAAGGCAGTAGCGCCCTCCTCGGATGTTGGTATCTTCACGACTTTTGACGGCAGCAAAGGTATGGAGCGACCTATCTGTGTCGTGTTCGATTTCACTGAAGAATACTGGTCGTCCCGCACAAGCAAGCCGATGTCACGATATGAGATTCTTCGGAATCTGTTTTGTGTCGCAGCAAGCCGAGGAAAGCAGCGGATTATCTTCGTGAACTATGACCATCCGTTGAGCGATAAATCCCTGATGACTCCGACTGGAATGAATTGCGTGTTCCGGCATCCGTTTTCGTTCTCCGAGATGTTCGACCACAAATTCATCGAAGATGTGGATGCTTGCTATAAGCTGCTGGAAGTTACACCGATTGAACGCGATGACAATACGACCATTGATGTACAGACAGCAGACGCAATGATTGATTTATCCCCCTGTATCAGTATCTACATGCAGGCAGGCTTCTTTAATTCCTTCGATATAGATGACGCACTTGCGTATTACATGGACCTGCATAAAGACATGCAGTATTTGAAAATCAAGAAGGGCGCAACGGTCGAGGATAAGGTTCTACTGCTCACAGCACTCGAAACGAATCAGTGCAGGTATGTAAAACAGGTCAAGCCTCCTTTTGTGAACGCAAAAGCCAAAATGTCGCTCAGTATGCGGCTTGGAACCGTGTTCACTCCCGATGAATATGTTCAGGCACGCGGCGATATCGACATTCATACTAAGGACCATAAAGTGATTTATACCTCGGGCCTTGCGGATGTTGTAAAGAATAATACCGTCTACTGCATCAAGTTCATCAGCAGCCTGGCACATAAGCATTTTCTGCAGTGTGCGTGTTCCATGATGGCATTAGGGCTGCCGTATGGCGTTGTCTGGAACGTCAAAAGTAACCTGATGTACAGCGTAAAAATCAAGGATATAGACGCTCTGATTGACGCAATTACCAAGTGCATTACGAAACGGGTTTATGATAGCGCAGATGACTACACCTGCAGGAAAGGTTTTGTACAGGATACCGCGTCGATTATCGACCGATGGACTGACGACGGATATGCGGAAGAGCCCACCACTATCACTTCCGGCGACGGTATTGCCATCATCAAGCAAGGAAGCCGCTATTTTGTGATGGACGGAGCACGTCGAAACACCCTGAACGATAATTTCGGGATGGGCTTTGCCGATGTAAAAGATGCTTGCCTTGCTTATGCAAAGAGTTGTGAACTCCAGAAAATCGTGGACCATGATTCTCCTTATTCCGAAGTCGAATTCTGGCTCGACCAGAACAAGGCGTTTGAGGAATACATGACGCAGGTAAGCCGTGAAATCGAACAGCACAAGGAAGGACCGTATGCAAAGTATAAGTCTTTCGCTGCTCCCGCTGTCCGAAAGATGCTGGCCGAAAAGGGACTGACCATCATGTTCCCGGAAAAGGTCCTCATCAAGGTCTGGAAGATGCGCCGTGTCGAAGATGCCATGTATCAGAAAATTGAAGAAGCAAAGAAGCAGAACAGCTCCAATGTACCGCTTGATGAGGCGTTCTTTGACTCTGAACTGGTGGATTCCGTTGAGGGAAGCATCGAAAGCGCCAAGGCAAAATCCAAGCCCAAAAAGGAATCCGCATTACCGTTTTCCAAGTACGGCGCAGATGAGAAGATGAACTATCGTGTCGTGAAAAGCGATGAACTCTCAAAGCCCAACCAGCCCCGTTATGTTGTGGTCGAGACCGCTACTGATAAGGTCCTGGACAATGCTAACGGATATGGCTACCTTTCCTATCAGGCTGCCTGGAAAGGCTATTCGTACAAGAGTAAGCATCATCTGGACGGCACGAAGAAACCGATAAGTAAGAGTGCAAAAGAGCAGGCAAAGAAAAAGGCGGCTTTCTTTTCAACTGACTCGGAGCAGCTCAGCTTTGGCTGATTCAGAAAATCAACAGCAGATTTCATGATTAAAAGGAGGAGGAAATCATGGCAGCCAAAAAGGATAAGATGATTCCGTCTGAGAAAGAACGGAAAAGAGCACTGAAATATGCGACCCCGGCAGGTACGGGTCGAATGTGGGTAACAATGGGAATCGCCTTTATAATTTTCGGCATTATCTTGCTGCTGATTCCAATTGGCCTTGTTATCTCGGAGGCATCAGCGCAGAGATACGACCCCGAAAGCATCCATACAGCAACACTTGTATTCTATCTGCTTGGCGCATTTTTTGGTTTCTGCGGATGTTTCTGCGTTATCTTTGGTAAGCTTGCCGTCAAAGCATTTGCGAAAATACTGTGCAAGGGTGAAATTAACTATCCGGTAGCGGAATACAAAACACCTAAGAAACTGCTACTTCAAGAGGCAGTAGCTATCAACCAGAGTCCTAATGCTCCATTGACAGCTTCCACATCCGGGAACTGGATTGATTTTGAAGCCGATTGGCAAAACTGCCTTTCCATTCATAATGGCATCTTGCAGAGTCATCAGATTTTCAAAAAACTGATTCTTGTACAAGACAATTTTACTTACAAAGAGCTGGACTACGAGAATAACTCGGAACTCGGCGTCGGAGTCAAAACATTCGCCGCAGGAAGCACAACGACCATCGGCAAAATGAAAGGCCACAAGCTCATTTATAATATCGGCATGAATCTTTCCAATGGCAAACTGGGAGTTAACAGCTATTCCATCGATACATTGGACGTCACGAATGAAGTACATAAATGGTTAGCTGACCACGGATACACCCGCACAGACTAAGAAATAGCTTTGTTCGTTGTCGATACTTCCGGCTCGATGCGCGGAGAACCTATCAATGCACTGAAAACGGCCATGATTAACGCCATCCAGTATATCAATGACGACAACTATATCGGCATCCTCGATGGGTTGCTGGCGATTCTGAACGATAAATAATTGATTTTTACACCTCCGATGTTACGGCATCGGGGGTTTTATTTTTGGAGGATACTATGAGCAAGGGAATGCGTACAGAGGATGAGGTTCGTGACAGTGCCAAGCTGGTTCTTGGCTTTGATAAGACCGAAGATGGAGTGCAGCAGGGGACTGGGCAAATCACTACCTTCAACCAGCTGGGATTCCGTGGATGTAATGATAAACCGGATGGCTGGTATCTGCCGGATGACGCCAGCAAACCCGCCATCATTCTGGAGACGAAATCGGAAGCAGAAGGTGTTTCCAAGGAAAAGCATGTCAAGGAACTGTTCAAGAATATTGATGTGGTTGCCAAGAAATACTCCAAGACCATAGGTATTCTCTACAGCGGCAGTGCAATCCGTGTATTCAGGAACAAAATCGAGTTGTCGGATGCGTCCAAGCGCCTGGAAAACAAGGACTACTATATCCGCCTGTGTACGAGCCAGAAACTCGACAGCAACTACATCTTCGAAATCACGCAGAAAATCAACAACAGTCTGCATTTCAAGTTCGGCATGACGGACTTGCAGGACCGTATGATTTTCACGGCTTGTGCCCTTGTCGCCCAGCGCTACAACCCTCAGAACGGTCTTCAAAAGCTGAAAGACATGGATTACAGCACTTTCCATAACTGGATTTACAGTGCTCTGTCTAAGGCTCTGGAAGATGATAAGAAGCAGAATAGCAAGCTGGATGTGCTCTTGGAGGAGTATGCCTCTGTCCGTATGTCTATCACTGAGAATCAGGAAGCCATCAACGACTTCATCGACAATGTCTGCCAGATTGCCGACCTCGTTAATTCCGATAACTGGAATGGCGAAGATGTCATGGCTATCTTCTTTAATGAGTTCAACCGTTATCGTGGAAAAACTCAGGCGGGACAGGTGTTTACCCCTGACCATATTGCATCCTTTATGTACCGTCTCATTGATGTGAATATGAATGACCGGGTTCTGGATGCCACCTGTGGTTCCGGCACCTTCCTCGTAAAGAGCATGTGCAATATGATTCGTGAGGCAGGCGGCAGCAATACCAGCAAGGCAAAGCAAATCAAGTCTGAACAGTTGTTTGGTATCGAGATGTACCGGAAAGTCTACGCTCTGGCCTGTGCCAACATGATGATTCACAAGGACGGCAAGACTAACCTTGTGCAGATGGATGCCACCTCGGCTGAGGCGACTGAGTGGATTCGGAAACAAAAAATCACCAAGGTCCTGATGAACCCGCCGTACGAGAGACGGTATGGTTGTGCAACAATCGTTGGCAATGTGTTGGACAGCGTTCCTGCCGGTACAAAGTGTGCCTTCATTCTCCCGGATAAGAAGATGGAGAAAGAATCCAAGCTGAAAGCCTTGCTGGAATGCCATACTCTGACCACCATCATCAAGCTGCCTGAGAACCTTTTCTTTGGTCTGGGCGTCACTACTTCCATCTTCATTTTTGAAACCGGCAAACCTCAGAATGGGTGCAATATCAAGGGCTACTATGTAGCCGATGACGGTCTGGAGACGGTCAAAAACAAGGGTCGGCAGGATGTACATGATAAGTGGCCCGCGCTGGAAGATTACTGGGTTAAGGCGATTCAGGATGATAATGATGACCGCTACAACACCCGCCAGCTTATCAATCCCGCTGAACACCTGTCCTATCAGATGCCGGAGAAGCCCTTCGAGTTGTACGAGGAAGATTTCATCAAGACCGTGATGGACTACGAGATGTACAAGCGTGGCATCAACGCCAAGGAGTTCGGGGACAAACTGCTGCAGAAGGTGCTCTACGGTTCGACTGTGACCGGAACCGAGAAAGGCACGAACATTCTGGTGGAGAAAGGAGAGGACAATAATGGGGAAGATTGATACTTCCGAATGGAAGGGGTTCCGGGTAGGGGAGCTGTTTGAAAAACTCAATTTGAGATTTCTCCCGAATAGAGTGTTTGATAAAGCATCAGATATATCAGAAGTAAAATCTGAAGAATTCAATTTGCCTCTTGTTAATGCTAAACATAGTAACAATGGAATCATGTATTATGGGCGTAAGCACGAATGGGAATATGAAGTGCTGACGATTGATATTGTTGCCGATGGCGCAGCTTCTACTGGGGATGTTTATGCTCAGCCGCAAGAAACTGGAGTGCTCTATAATGCATATCTAGTAAAGCCAAAAGCGAAGTGTGTGACGGGGCTTATTCTGTTTTTTCTTTCTACCGTTATTCAACGATGCGTAAAAGACCACTTTGGATATGACAACAAATGCACATGGGACAAAGTAAAACATGAAACAATTCTGCTTCCTGTGGACAAGACCGGCCAGCCCGATTGGACTTATATGGAATCCTACATGGCAAACCTTGAAACCAAAGTCGCCAAGTCTCTGACCCTGCTGCAGGCTGCGAAAGATGCGGAGAAGAAAAAGGTGGATACGAGGGAGTGGGGAGAGTTCCGGGTGGGGGAGCTGTTTGACGCATTTCTATCAAAAGACGACATTCAGCCCAAGGCCATTGTGGAAGGAAACACCCCCCTCGTGTCGTCTGGGAAAGAGAATAATGGGATTATTGCGTTCATTGATAACAAGAATGTTCGTCTCTGGGAAGCAAACACATTGACCGTGGACATGTTTGGCAAAGTGTTTTATCAAGGGCAACCGTATTACGCTGTATCACATGGGCGAGTTAATATCCTTATGCCTAGAATGTCAATGGCAAAACATTGTATGCAGTTTATCGGATGCGCTATTGAGCGAGTAACTACCGATAAATATGCTTTTTCTGAAATGTGTACGGGAACAAAGTTACTCAAGGATGTCATCATGCTTCCTAAGGACAAGACCGGTCAGCCTGACTGGGGGTATATGGAGGAGTATATGAGGAAAATGGAGAGAAAGACGAATGATGTTTTAAATTTCCTTGACAGAATCTCTACACGGAGAAAAATCGATGGTGTATAAAGACTATATTAACCACAATTCATTTGGATTGTCATTGAAACACAAAGAACTCCCTATAGTTGTACAAACAGGATTTGATTTTTACCGATATGTCACATTCACAGACGATATGTACGGGAAAACCATAAGCGAATTACATCAAGGAAATTTGCGCACAGTAACTAATAACAATCGTTACGCCGACTTGTTTGAAGGAGACAAGGTATCCTATTGGGCTGCGACACCATTGATAGCAAGACGAGAATGGCAAAAACACAATCAAGGGGAAGCAAATCATCTGATGTTTTGGGCTTACGATGACATATCAAACACATTCCCTACGATACGAAAACCAATGGTTATAATTGATGGGATTCAGCTTGGCTTTGAAAAGATTCTCGAAAAATGTGATAATGGGGAGCCATTGACGGCACAAGACCGGTTTCTTATAGATGAAATTAGAAAAAAAGAGCCGGATTGTCTTGTTTATAAGCCACATACAAGCAAAAAAAATCCTTATGATGAGTTCTCGATTGCTTGCGAAGCAAATTTTATGTTTTTTGAAAAGGGATTTAACAAGCTTGTGCTTCGGGAAGTTAATTTGAGAGTTAACCACAACAAAAATAGAAATGATATATATTGCTCTGTTGGAGGTGGCTATACATTAGACGAAGAATCTTATGGAAAATACTTCGCTCCAATTGCAAAAGTGAAGATGAACAGCGATTATTTGAAGTCGGATGAATACTTATCGAGAAAAAGCAACATGTGAAGAGGTAGCCAAAGAACTGTTTAAAGAGTACAGATAATACAGAAAAACGAAATGGTAGTCGTCATTGTAATCGTGCAATGACGATTTTTTATTTGGGATTAGAAAAGCAATGACAACAGAAGATTTTATCGCCAGAGCAAAACAAATTCATGGTGACACTTATGATTACTCGAAAGTAAAATACAAAAATTCCGGGACAAAGGTAGAAATTATATGCCAAAAACATGGCTCATTTTTTCAAAACGCGGGCAATCATATAAATCCAAAAATACGTTGTGGATGCCCGTATTGCGCGGGGAAAAAGGTTATATCCGGAGTTAATGATTTTGCTACTTTATACCCGGAAGCTGCATCCGAATGGGATTATTCCAAAAACATTGTGCTGCCATCAGAAGTGCTGCCAAGGACAAACAAAAAATACTATTTTCTTTGCTCGAAGGGACATTCATATCTACAATCTCTAAACAACAAAACAAGTAAAAATTACGGATGTCCTTATTGCTCAGGGCAAGCGTTACTTAGAGGATATAACGACCTACAAACGGTTTATCCGGAAATCGCGAAAGAATGGGATTATTCAAGAAACGAGAATGGTCCATCGGATTACAGGTATGGAAGTGGATATAAAGCTTGGTGGGTATGCAATAAATGCGGACAATCATATCAAAGCCCCATCAATATCCATATCAAAGGACATAAGTGTCCATATTGTTCGGGGCAGAAGGTCGCCACAGGAAAAAATGATTTGCAGACCTTATATCCAGAAATAGCAAGGGAATATTCTGATAAAAACAGTGTTCCTGTAAACCAAATATCGGCGCATACACACCACAAGGCTATTTGGAATTGTCCGTTCTGTGGCAATGAGTACACAGCTTCCATCAATCATCGAACATCAGGTGGAACAGAGTGCCCGATTTGCGCAAAAGCGTCAAAAGGAGAGCGAAAAGTCAAGGCTGTTTTGGATGAATTTGGTATTACATATAAGCAGCAGGAAAGTTTCGAGGATTTGAAAGACAAACATCCACTGCGGTTCGACTTTACCATTTACCAAAACGACAAACTGATTGCCGTGATTGAATTCAACGGGATTCAGCACTACAAACCAAGAAGTGTTTTCGGCGGAGAAAAGGCATTCCAGATGCAGAAAAAGCACGATTTAATGAAAGTGCAATATTGCGTTGACCACGGTCTGTACTTGCTACAAATCCCGTACAAAACATGTGAATGTGACACAGAAGAATATGTCAGAAGGCTTTTTAAGAACCTCGACACCTATCAAAAAATCATGGAAAATCAAACACGTTGGCAACGCTCTGGAATCTTACATCAAAAAACTTGTACTGGATGATGATGTGACCAAGAAGACAGGCATCAACACCGAGTACGCCTTTGAGGACATGGAAGGTGACCACATCATTCCTTGGAGCAAGAGCGGGCATACTACCGATAATAACCTGCAGCTGCTGTGCAAGAAGTGCAATGCAGCGAAGTCGGATAAGTGACATACTCCAACTCCTTACGTGGTGGATTTTCTCGGCGTAGAGATTGCAACAAATTTCTTTTTAGAAATTCGCAGAGGATATGACCGGACAAATAGAATTAAAGAAATCAGCAAGGTGGAAGACAATGCTTAATACTAAGAAAACCATCTGCCAAAACAATCACAGTAATGAGGTTCTATACTCCGGCTTCGTGACTGCCGTCACCCCCAAAAACCATCGTAGTCCTTATTCAGCACTCGACGCTGAGGCAGATGTCTTGAACCAACCCCCAATACATCCGTCCAGAGCGTCTTCGTCCTCACAAAGGATTTAAAGGATTTTGGTAACTTAGATATTGACTGAGTTATTGAGATTGGTCTTGAGTAATTTGTAAAGCGTGGTATAATAAAGCTATTGCAAAAGGTTTTGAACCTCCTATCGTAATCAGTAGCATGCTGACTGCGGTAGGAGGCTTTCGTTTTAAATAAGACATGAAGGTGATAATCGTGATTGAATCTGAAAAGCAGTTGATTCGCAGATTCCAAACAGAACCATCAAAAGTGATTTGCTTACTTTGTGGTACAAGTAAAGAAATAGAGTTGTGCAATATTATCCAGAACGGAGATTTTTGGAACGAATGGGTAGATGCTTCCGCACACGACGCACCGCCACCAGACTTTTACTCAAACAAATACGGCTTAATGATGGATGTCATGAAAGTTGATGACAACACAAGGAAAACAAAAAAGGGAAAATTGCGAAACCCAAGAGCGGAGTTGGAAAACAAACTGTTTAGGGAATTAAAAGAAAGCGATGTTGTTACTGATGAAACACCCGATGTCCTGATAAATGCTGTAACAGATTTGCCAACGATGGAAGACCATCAATTCAAATGGTACTTTGATTCGTTCAAAAGAGTTATTTTAGGACACAACGCTAAAATACCTTTATACCAAAGCAATCACAAAAACTTCAAAACGGTGTTTTTTGTGTTTGATGAATCCACTGCATACGCTCAACTTTATGCAGGTCAATTACATTTCTATGCTCATGATGAGGAGTTTCAGGGCATTTTAAAAAAGTGTAACGCAGATTATGTTGTTTGGTATGCTCCGTATAAATACTATGATAAACTGTCCGTTAATTGCAAAATGTTACAACCTATCTATAGGGCGGCAATAATTGATGTAGAAGGGCTGAGAAATAGCAATGGCACATCGAAAAAATATATGCACGGTCTGATGGTAAGCGCAGAAGAATAACCATAAATATCTCCTCATTATCGGTTCAAGATTGTAATTTATAACATGAGATGATATAATAAATCAAAACTGTGTCATATTGTTTGATTATATTTAATGGCGGACTTCCAATACCCTAAAATAACAACGACCCAAACAAATCCCACAACGAAAGGAGTCATACCATGTCCACCCTCAAAAACGGCGAGTTCGGTATCGACCTGAACAAGGAGAAAATTCTCTGGACTGACCGCAAACGCCACACCATCTTTTCTCTGCCGCTGTCCTTTACGAAATATACCCTGACCGAGACCAAACTCATCATCCAGCGTGGCTGCTTTAATCTGCGCGAAGACGAGATTCAGCTGTACCGCGTCAGGGACATCGCGTTCAAGCAGAACTTCTATGAGCGTCTTTGCCGTGTCGGTAGCATCCATCTCTGCTCCACGGATGCAATGACACCGGAAATCGATATCCGTCGTATCAAGAACCCGCGCGATGTCAAGGAAGTGCTTTCTAAGACCATCGAGGCTTGCCGGAAAGCGAACGGCATCCGTACTTCGGAAATCATCGGGGACCATGGTCACTTCCCCGAGCCTGCCCCGCATGGTATGCCGCCTGAACCCTGCCACGAACATCCCCATGACTAATAATAGCCCGTACAGATTCGGTTCTGTGCGGGCTATTTTTTGTTTACAAAGAAATTTTTGGGTGGTGAGGCAGTTGACCAGCTATGCGAACGGCTTAGAATTATAAGTGCAATAAGCAAACACACATCGACACAGTCAACAACCCCGCCTAAACCGGTTCGCCGGTTATAATTGAGAGCCAGAAAACCTGCAGGTTTGCCTGTGGGATGAATGGCTCTCAATTATAACATTGGCGAAGTGGGCCACAGGGCGCAAGCCCTGACTTATAGTTTCATTACGCGTCACTTGGCGCACCGATATGTTTGCCAATTGCCCTTGCGGTGACATTTTTGCATCCGCAGCATAAAAGGAGAAATAAATGAAGAAGTTTTTGAAAATCATCATTTTCGCTATCCTGGCCGGACTTGGTGCTTTCTGGTATACAGAAAGCCGGAAGCGCCAGGCCATGATTCCGCTCGAATTTCGAGGCGAGTGAGATGCGAAAAAATATCAAAGTTGTGCTGGAAAGCATCTGGTATCTAATTCTGCCGGTGTTTATTTTTGTACTTAACATTAGATATTGGCATGGGTATCTAGCGAATCCTGGCTGGTCCTTGACCCATCCGTCATATGTTGTTCTTGGATTTGTCTTGAGCGCTGCGTTGTGCTTTGAGATTGTATATATCGACATCAAGTTTGGGGAAAAATAGCGCTTGCCAAAATATACGAACGCCGTACAATGTAAAGTGTGAACAGATACTAAGCAATCAGTAGGATTCACAATCTGTATTTTAAGCGGACTTATCCCATAGCGGGGTAGGTCCGCTTTTTTTGTTGAAAGGAGAAGAATTCATGAAAATCAAAAACAAGCTTTTACGGAGTACAGCGGCAATCATCGCTGCGCTCTTTGCACTCAGCTTCACCGGCTGCGGTCAGAGTCCGATAACCTCGGAAAGTCCATCCAGCACCGGGGCCGTCTCAGAAAGCGCTGCAAGCAGCGAGCAGACAGCTGGCGATTCGGTGGACGGCAGCTTTACTATTCACTTTATAGACGTAGGGCAGGCGGATTCCGCCCTTATCACCTGTGACGGCCACTCAATGCTTATTGATGGCGGTAATGTAGATGATTCTAACCTCTTATATTCTGTTATGCAGCGTGAAACCGATGGGCACCTGGATTACGTCGTTGGGACTCACGCGCACGAAGACCATATCGGCGGTTTGTCCGGTGCCTTTGAGGCTGTCACTGCGGACATGACTCTATGCCCTGTGACAGAATACGACAGCAAAGCGTTTCGGAACTTTGCAAGTCACGCGGAACAGAAAGGCGGAGGCATTACCATACCGGATGTGGGAGACACTTATACTCTAGGGGAAGCAGAATTCACGATAGTTGGTGTTAATTCTGTTCCCGATGATACGAACAATACATCGATTGTTTTGCGTATTGTCTATGGAGACACCTCGTTCCTCTTTACCGGAGATGCGGAACAGGAAACGGAAAACGTGATACTTGCATCGGGACAAGACATTCAGTCAACAGTTCTGAAAGTAGGGCATCATGGCTCAAGTACATCTACCTCAGAGGCTTTTCTGGATGCGGTAAATCCAACATATGCTGTGATTTCTTGTGGCACAGGGAACAGTTACGGTCATCCACATCAGGAAACACTCGACAAGTTGCAAAACAAAGGTGTCGAGGTTTATCGCACAGACCTGCTGGGCGATATCTATTGTACCTCGGATGGCAAAGAGGTGAGTTTCACTTCCGGTGAATATCATGATGAGAATCGGATTGAAGCCGGTTCTGCTGCAAATTCCGAGGATAAGCAGGACAAAGCTTCACTTGTCATAGACGAGACATACGTTCTGAACACGAGTACCATGAAGTTCCACATGCCCGATTGCTCTGCAGTCGAATCGATGAGTCAAAAGAATCGAATCGACTATATGGGGGCACGTGACGAGCTCATCCAAGAAGGGTACTCGGCTTGCGGAATTTGCAAACCTTAAAGGGGTATTTACGAAATTTGGTGGTTTGAATAAAATCACTTAATTTTGTATAGCGCCGTTCACCTTCTGGTGGGCGGCTTTTTTCATGCAGCAGCGCAAAACAATAGGGCAGCGACCGCAATGGCCGTTGCCCTGTTTTCATTTTTGTATGAGATAGCTATAATGATGCATCTGCCGACGAATAAGCGCTTCACAACGATTGCAGATGTCATTGCCATACTCAGAACGGAATACATCGATTATGTCCTTTACATCATGCGAACCAAAAGAAAACCTTAATTGGATGCCATATAATTCCTCTGCAGCATCAAGCTGGTCATCAAAATGCCGCGAAAACGGCTTTGCTTCTATTGCTTGCAGACAATCTTCTAATGGTCGTTCCAAAGGAAAATCCAAACTGGTGTCGGATAAGAGTGACAAGCCATTGTCGAACAACGGACAGAGCGAATAGGTCTCATCGGTATCGTCATACAAAACAGCGATATTGTTCGTGTGGCGGTCCTCATTCAAGAAGAAAGCATCAACTTCCAGCATTGCTGTCAGATATGGTCCAAAGTCTCTGATTCCGGTATGCTTCTCAACGAAATCAACCAAAAACTTGATTCTTTCTTGGACATTGCCCTGCTTTGCAGTATCAATGGCAAGGCTGCCACCGGTATAGCTGCGATAGAGCTTTTCGAGAGGTATTAGCGTGGCTCTGCTGTTCTTGAGAATAAAATTCTCACTTCTGCATCCATTGTATGTCCGACCGTGATATAAAATCTTGGAATATTCGTACTTCACGAAAGGGTACTTGATACTGGACCTTTCAAGCAATGCAGACACGATGCTTTCGGCTAAGCCTTCGTATCCCATATGGTCAGCCTTATACCAGTAACCGTCGTACTTCCATTTTAGCTGATTGCCTTTAGATGTGTGATTTAGAGTTTCTTGCGGCTCTAAGTTGTTGAAGTCAACAAGCTGCATATTGGCCTCCTGTTACGCGGCAGGTCTCTTAATAAGCTGCATCCACTGATGGTCACCTGCTATGCGGCCTTCCGTCTTCTCGATGATAAGGAGCGGGTCATAAAAAGGAACGCCCATATCACGCAGAATTTCCTTGATACCGGCCCGGCTCGCAGGAAGGCAACGGTCTTGCAGGAAAATCTCGAAATCTTTCCACGAAGGTTCTTCCACCACACCAAATGCGCGAAGAGGGATTTTATCTGTATAGTTTTTGATTTTGATTTTTTCGTGGCGGAAATCAACATCAATCGTAGTACAGAGCTGCTGCCTGTTCATGTAGTTGATACGCAGAGTATAATTCGGGTCGTCACTGAAATGCTGAGCTTTGTCGAGATACTTGTATATCGTCTGGCGGGAAACTTCGTATTTATCCGCGATAGCAGCTGCACTAAAACCGGAATTATGCAGCTCCACAATATCGACTATCTGGTCTTCAGATAAACAAGATTTCCTTCCCGCATTGCGTGGATTTTTTTGAGTGCATGGCACACTTTTGAGCTGTGCAGCATACTGGCGCAGCTGATTAAGGTCGGTGGTGCCAAAGATGTCTCTGATTTGCTCTTGATAAATATCCATTGCAATACAACCCTCCTTTCACTCTAACTATACCAACACAGCACCAAATTGTCAATAAATTAAATTGCAGACAAAGTCGCCAGCTCTGTCTGACCATTTTGTTTTTGCGGTTCAAATCCCAAATCATAGTTGCGTGCTTGTGCGAACCGACTACAATAAAAATTGTACGATAGATAACATTCCATATCGAAAGGGCTTTATGCCTTTCGTACATTCACAATTTCGCTTAAAGGGCGGACTTCCTGTTTTTAGGGAGCCCGCCTTTTTTGTATGAACCAAAAGGAGCGTAATGTAATGTTCAAAATTCACGATGACAAAGTCTACTTCGTTGCCGAAACCCCTAACATCAACAAAGTTATCGAAATCTTCCTACCTAAGGATGACCGTGGCACCATTATGGATTCACACGAAATCCGTGTGGACCTGTGCCGTGCTATCCGAAAGCTGCAGCATGATGGTTATACAATCATGAAGGTTTATCCTGCCATGGGCGACCGAAGAGATAGTATTGATGTGCTGTCTATGCCGGAATTCATCCAGTCTGCGAAATGCCCCGACAACGATGTTGAGGAAGCGGTCGTCTTTTCTTACTTCGAGTCCGGAGCAACATTCCAGTTGCCTTGCAAGGTAAACAAGGAAACGCACGAAATTTTCGATGTCACCTGTGCAGCAATGCCGTGTGACGACGACTGTTTCAGTTATGCAGAAGTGGAAATCAACGGCAAGGATTATCCTGTCAATTTTATTGACGATATTCTTCTCGAAAACAATGCTGATGATGCGCTGGATAAGTTTTATAGAATTCAGCAGACAGGCGAGTATTGGCAGCCTGATGGCAACAAAACGCTGGATAGTGCCATTCACGAATGTCGTTGGGCTATCCTGAAGGATGCCATCCAAAAGCGTGGACATGAGGCTGTTGCTGATTTTGTCGGGACCGACATTTCCAGCGATACTTACGACCGCGTGATGGATGAAACCGAAGCCCAGATGCCGGACGAAGAGTTCGAGCGCTTCTGGGAAAAGTACA
>ULVV01055783.1_pt1 | contig 18308 bp, 15 predicted proteins | sample 1959761 | NCBI WGS metagenome assembly ULVV01 (sample SAMEA4835795, study PRJEB28245) | human gut metagenome | biome: gut microbiome; material: fecal sample | place: Denmark | collected 2008
TCGTTTTTAGCGTGGAAGAAAGCAAACAGAAGAATAGCAAGCATAGGAAGCGGGTACCCACTTCCGTATTTTGCCCCGCAAAATGGCTTTTTGGGAAGTGTCCCAAACCCTCAAACAGCAGAAAGGAGCGTTAGAGCATGGACGGACGGAAAAGGACGGTGCAGCTAAAGTTTCGCGTGACGGAAGCCGAGCGCGATTTGATCCTTGAAAAAATGAAGCTGATACCAACACGGAACATGGCGGCGTATCTGCGGAAAATCGCAATCGACGGATATATCATTCAGATAGACCATAGCGACATAAAGGCAATGACCGCCGAGCTACAGAAGATCGGGGTCAACGTCAATCAGATCGCGCGGCGCGTGAACAGTACGGGCAGCGTCTATCAAGAGGACATAGACGAGATAAAGGGGGTGCTGAATGAGATATGGCGGTTACAAAGATTAAACCTATTAAAAGCACGTTGAGCAAAGCCCTCGCCTATATCCAAAATCCCGCCAAGACAGAAGAAAAACTGCTTGTGTCCTCGTTCGGCTGCTCCTATGAAACGGCAGATATTGAGTTTGCATATACCCTGTCGCAAGCGTTGGAGAAAGGCAACAATTTAGCTCACCACCTCATGCAATCCTTTGAGCCGGGGGAAGTCAGCTATGAAAAGGCGCATGAGATAGGTCGGCAGCTTGCCGACGCGGTAACAAAGGGGCAATACGAATATGTTTTGACTACCCACATAGACAAAGGACACGTCCATAATCACATTATTTTCTGTGCAGTCAATTTCATCGACCACCGCAAATACAATTCCAACAAGCGGAGCTATTACGGCATACGCAACATCAGCGACAGGCTGTGCCGGGAAAACGGCTTGTCCGTCGTTGTCCCCGGCAGGGGCAGCAAGGGAAAGGGCTATGCGGAGTACCAAGCGGAAAAAACGGGTACAAGCTGGAAAGGCAAGCTGAAAATTGCCGTTGACGCGCTTATCCCGCAAGCGTCAGACTTTGCAGATTTTCTGCGGCTGCTGCAAGCTGCGGGCTATGAGATAAAGCCCGGTAAATACATATCTTGCCGCGCACCGGGGCAGGAACGCTTTACCCGTCTGAAAACTCTCGGCGCGGATTATACAGAGGAAGCCATAACGGAGCGTATCAAGGGCAGGCGCACCCGCGCCGCCAAAGCCCCGAAGCAGGAGCGCGTCGGTATCTCCCTTGTTATCGACATTCAGAACAGCATCAAGGCGCAGGAAAGCCGGGGCTATGAGCATTGGGCAAAAATCCACAATCTCAAACAGGCGGCGAGGACGCTGAACTTCCTCACGGAAAACAGGATTGACAGCTATGCAGAGCTTTCCGCAAAAATCGCGGAAGTGAGCGCGGCAAGTGAACAGGCGGCAGGCGCATTAAAGGGCGTCGAACGGCGGCTTGCGGATATGGCGGTGCTGATTAAGCATATCACGACATACCAAAAGACAAAGCCTGTGTACGACGCATACCGCAGAGCAAAGGATAAGGCGGCATACCGCGTCGCCCATGAGAGCAGTATCATATTGTTTGAAGCCGCCGTAAAAGCGGTCAAGCCCGCGTTGGTCGGCGGCAAGCTCCCCAACGTCGCCGCGCTGCAAGCGGAATATGTAAAGCTCCAAGAACAGAAAGAAACGCTGTGCGCCGACTATGGCAGGCTGAAAAAGCAGGTCAAGGAGTACGACGTTATCAAGCGGAACATCGACAGTATTTTGCGGCGCGAAAGTGAGCCGGAGCGGGGTAAGGAAAATGTGCGCGGATAAATGCGGATTGTGTGGAAATCCCCGAAAAAGCATGGTATGATGAAACTATCCCAATGTAGGACTGCTGAACGCTATCCATATTTTTACGAAACAGAGGTGAGGTTATGACGCGAGGTGAGATTTGGAAAGACTTTTTTAAGAAAACGGTTTTGACCGTTCTGATTGCCGGGGTGCTGTTTTATTGGGCTGCACTGGTATTCACAAAGGACGGGGCAACGAACTACTTTTATGTGTGGCTGTGCTGCGGCATCCCCTTTGGCATACGCCGTATGTTCGTATGGCTTATCCCACGCGGCTTCGACCTTTCCGGCACGGTGGGCGTCGTTGCGCTCAACTTCATTGTGGGCGGCTTGATTGGCGGTGTCATTCTGATATGGCGGCTTGCGGTCGCGGCATGGTATATCCCACTGACGATATATCGGCTTCTAAACGTCGGCAGGGTCGGCGTAGCAGAAATCAGCGAGGAATAAGCAAAAAAAGAGAACGGGGCGCGGCAGCCGATGATGGCCACCGCGCCCCGTCTTTTCGTGGGTGCTGCTTTAAGTGTCTGTTACGCAGTAGAATACTGTTTTTGCGGGTTTAGGTATAAATCCCCTGTCATGCTCAAATCGCGTCTGAAAAGCGGCATGGCGTAAGGGCTTTTTCGCGCCTACTGCGTAACGCGGGCGCGTCGTTTCCGCATCCGCTCGGCGGCTTGCCTGCGGGTGATCCGCTTACGGCAGTCCGGGCAGTATTTGACGCTGTTTGAGGTGGACGCAAACGCCGTGCCGCACTCGGCGCACCGCCGCCTGTCCTCGGCTTGGTAAATCTCCGCGTAAAGCAGCTTGTCGGCGGGAAGTACGGCGTTTTGAAACCATCTGCAAAGAAGCGAATAGGAAATGAGCTGCGGACAAACGCACTCGTCCCCATCGTCCAGCAAAATGCAGTTCCCGCCCATACAGTTGCAGCAGGTTTTCTTGATAAGGGCGTTCGCTTTGCGGCTCTGCTGCGGCGTCAGCCGTTTCAGCTCGCTCATACTTCGTCGGCGGCAGATACGGCGAGAGCGGCAAAGTCGGCGTCGCTCATGGTGCGGAGCTTTGCAAGGGTACGCAAGGCAAGCTCGCGCATTTCGCCGTCCATATAGGGCAGCGCACCCGTCATTTCCCCTATAAGCTCCCTGCGCGTATCGGCGATATAGATGCTGATAAGATTTGTTTCCTCAACGGTAAATCGGTTCATGCTCATACCTCCATTTCGTGATGTTTTGTTTTCGCCGCCCGCTTCGGAGCGGCTTTCTTCTTGTTGGCGGCAAGCTGCGCCCGGATAGAGGGGCGGGGCTTGCGAATATCCCGGTCGCGGTTTTCGTTCTTGTCGATCAGCGCATAGATGCCGTGCCTGCCCTCGATTTTGGAAAAGATCAGCGTCTTGTAGGGAAGCAGCGAGAAAAGGCGGTCAACGTCCCGGCTCGACGCAAGCATCATAAACGCCGGGGCAAGCTCTGTCATGTAGTGGGTTTTGTTCGGGCTGTTGGGGCTGTACTGACGTTTCATGTCGGCAACAATGCGCCGCGCTTCGGCTTCAATCAGCCCGTCGCGCAGGGCGGCGATATGCGCCTTGAAGTCCCCCGGCGAAAGCTGCTCACGGCTGCGCCGTTCTTCTTGCAGAATGTCGCGCAAGGCTTCGGGGGCGTTTGGCTGTACCTCAAAGCGAAGAAACGCGCCATACTGCGGATCGGGTGAACTGCCAAGGTATCTATTTGTCGGCTGGCTGCGCTCGCCGCGCTCATAGAAAAGCGTTACGGTGTCTGCGGGAAGCGCCTGCTCCCGAACGTGCCGGAAATGGGCTGCATAGTCCAGCTCATAGAGGTTTCCCCGGATTTTGCCGCGCTCCCTGCCTGTCAGCTCCACGGCGTAGGCAAGGATGCGGTCGCGTGTCTGCTCCCCGTGGAACTTCCATGTGTTGTATGGGCGGGTGTCTTTCAAGAAAACGTCGCGCTCCCGGAAGCAATGCGTCCCGGACGGACGGGAAAGCCACAAAAGGGTTTTGTCCTCACGGTCGGGGCTTGCAGCAGCCTCGTGAATGATCTTCTTGTCAATCTCAAAATCGCTTTGGTAAAAGCCGGTGTTCTGCTTCATCACCGCATCAAGGCAAGCCAGTATATCCATGTTTTCAAACTTCTGCATACGATCAGATCCTTTCCAAATCCTGCGTCTTGCTCCTTTGCGCCTTTCTCTGGGCGGTCTGCTCCTTTGCCGCCCGAAGCTGCGCCCGGATCGAGGGCTTTTCCTCTTTGCCGCGCTCCTTATCGGCATGGATGGCGTTCGCAAGGTCAATCAGGGAAATCGGCTCACCCGCCTTTGCTTTCTGCTCCAATTCTCCGACGGAGGGCGTCTGCGGCGTGTTGTTGATGATACCGTCAAAATTGTTGTCGTTCTGCTCTACAATATCCTCAACGTGCTTTAGATAATTCTGCGGCTGCAAAAACTCCGGCGTCTGTCGATAGCCGATGCTGTCAACGTAATGCGCCGTGTCCTGCCCGTTCTGATGCAGCACCACCACATCGGAAACGGAAAGACTGTGTCCCTTAAAGTCTTTCGGGTGGTCGATATTAAAGCGGGTAAAAATAGCTTCAAGGCTCGTACCCGGTGCAAGGGGCGCGGAATAGATCAGGTCATAGTTCGCCGGATCAACTGCGTGTCCCGCTGCGGTCAGACGGTCGTAAGGCTCAAAGCGCAAATCCCGCGTTTCGTCGCCGCGTTTGAGCTGGTAAATGGAAAAGCTGTCCCTGTCCGGCTCCTGCGCCTTTGCATAAAGTGCCTTGACCTCGCCCTGCGTCAGCTCCCCGGCGTTCAAGCTCTGTAACAGCTCCCGGCATTTCTCCGGCGTCCCGACAAACAGCAAGTCGCCCGGTATGGCTTTCCCATCCGGCTGCTGTTCATAGGCTTGCAGGAAAGAGCGGTCGGCAATACTTTCGCTGCGTGGATTGGTGTGCATGGTATAAATCACGTCTTTTTCTGTACGCTGCGCCGCCTGCGCCTGTGTGCGCTCCGCAAGCGTCTTTTCGGCACGTTGCAAAACGGCGTCGCTGACGGGAAGCGCATACAGCCCGGAAGTAGAGGAAAAGCCGACGTTGTTGAAAACATAGTCCACTTCACTATCTTTCAATGCGCCTGCCGCAAAATATTTCTCCCGCGTGGGTTCTGCACTCACCTTGCCATCCGCGATGTCGTAATTCAGCCCGGTTTCGATGTGGGAGCAGATGTTTCCGTCTACCGCCAATGTCACATAGTACCAGCCCATATATCCGCTGCTTTGACTATCCGCGCCGTCGTTGAACTCGACGTTGAGCAGGGTGTAGGGCTTCAAGCCCTTCTGCGCGGCAATGGCATTGTCCTTTGCTTCGCGCTCCATGAGGGAAGCGAGAGCGGCTTCCTTTGTCGCGCTGACGATCTCCGGGTTGTACCGCAGCAGGGTATCGTTGACAAGCTCCCGCTGTACCGCTGCGGTCTTTGCTTTCGGCGTAAGGCGGTTGCCGAGAAACAGGGACGCGCCGTTATCAAAGCGGATGGATATATCGCTTGTGCCGCGCCATTTTCCCGTACAGGGCGACGTTTCAATCCTGCCCGCAGTACCGCCGAACGCCTGCGCGATTACTCCGATTTTTTCCTGTGTGGAAAGCGCCTCATATTTCTCTGCGATTGCGGCGGCTTTTTTCTGCAAGTCCGTAAGGGGTTTTTCGGTCTGTTGCTCCTGCGCGGCTGCAAGATCGGGCGCAGCTTTCTCGGCTTCGTGCTGCTTTTGCAGCGCTGCGATATGCCCGTCAATGCTGTTGATGATGTCTGCGGCGGCAGAGCGGATCGTTTCAAGGGAGCTTTTCAGTTCCGCAAGCTCCCGCCCGCTGCTCCACCCGGCAACATAGCCGAAAGAGTAGTCCGACGTATCAAGCCCGTAATGCTGGCAAACGGTGTAGGCGACGCTTTCCGCTTCCACCTCGCGGGTGCGGCGGTCTACGCGGGGCTGCTGCTCGTCTTTGGGAGCGTTCAGGTCAATATCGCGCAGCTTTGCGTGGGCGATTTCGTGAATGGCGGTTTTGAGCGTTTGCAGCTCGCTCATGCCCTCGTCAAGCGCGATGCGCTTGTCCTCCAAGTGATAATAGCCGTGTGCGCCGCCCTCGATTTTCTCAAAGCCGATGGGGACGGGAGAGGTCTTTTCAAGGGCTGCGAAAAAATCACTGTACTGCTCCACATCGCCCGTCAGCGCGTCCACGGCAATATCCGGCAATTCCTTTCCCTCGGTTTGGGACACGTCAAAGACAGACACCACCTTGTAGGCGGGTATGGTGATTTCCTTTTCCTCGGTTACGGGCTTGCCGTCCCTGCCGATCACGGGCTTTTGGGTCTGCGGGTCGATTTTCTCCGTTTCCTGCTTGATTTTGAACGGCGACGGGGCGATAATCTTAATACCTTTTTCGCCCTTTTTGACATTGCGCTGAAACTGATTTTTCCATGAGTTGAAGCCCGCGATAAGGGAAGCATCGGGCTTCTGCATAGCGATAAGTAGCGTGTTATTGAAACTGTAATTATGAAACTTTGACATGACGCGCAGATACTCCTTGTAGCGTTCGCTGTCGAACAGCTCCGTAATGCCTTGCTCCAAACGGTCAGTAATCTCCTTGAGCTTTTCGGCGGGCTTTTCTGCGGTAAGGTTAATAGGGATAACAGGCTGCGGCTGCGGCGGCTCGACGGTAAGGGGCGCTGCCTGCATCGCGGCGGCATCCATTTCCACCTTTTCCGGGTCAAGGCGCGTCGGCTGCGCTGCCTGCTGGGGCGCGGTGTGCTGCGGCGGCTCACCCTCAATGACATAACCCGGAAGCAGCAGCCCATTCACCTTGAACGGCTCCGCGTATTCTTTCGGAACGGGCGGCACAGTCTCGGTAAACAGGCGGTCGTATGCCTTGATGCGTCCGGCAAGGTATTTTTCCATTGCCGCCTTGTCTGAAAAGGTCTTGCGCTCCTGTCCGGCGATTTTTACGTTTTGCTCATGGTTCGGTCCGTTGGTGTAGACACTCCATGTCAGGCTCCATGAATACGGCACGGATTTTTGCGCCTGTCTGTCATAGCGGGTGTTTTCATAGACATGATAGCGCATCTGATAGACTGCGTTGCTGCGGAGCTGCCATTCATAATCTGTTTTCTCCCATTTGTTGGATGTGTGCTTGACGGGCGGCGTCTGCACATATTCGATGGCTTTTTCAAGAAAGCGGGTGTTGCCCGCCTGCTGCTCCCATGCGGCTGCCTCCGTTTTCAGCCTGTCAAATACAGCCTGTTCCGCCGCCGCGCTCTCCTGACGCAGCCGTGTCAGCTCCGCAAGAGAAAGCCCGGTCAGCGCGGAAATATCCGCTTTCTCACTTTCAAAATAGATGCTTCGCTCAATTATCAGCTTTTTTGCTACTTCCAGCCTGTCAAAATCATAGCTGGAATAGTTCTTTTCCTGTTCGCTCACGGTTTTGCTCCTTTCTTTTGTTGGTGTGATGATGTCTTTTAGCGGCTGCTCCCACTTGCGCCCAAAGCCGCGCACGACGGTATCTCCCGCCGCGCCGTTTTCGCTGAACATTTGCAGGGTGGAAAACGCATTGTCAAAGGCGGTGATATTGTCTGTGCCAATATTCGGGGCGAAGTGGATAACCCCGTCCGGGTAGTCCCTGCCTGTGCCGATCCAGCCCCGGATAAAGCTGTCGAAAGGGGCTTTCGCCCCGCTGTCAAAGTGTTCCTCGGCATGGCTTTTGTATAGCTGCCCGCCCCTATACTGTCTGCCTAAAATCAGCTCTCCCGCCTGCGGGGAGAACATAAAGCGGCGGTTGTCGATTTCCCGCATATCAAAGGACATACTGCGGGTATCAAGAAGCATCAGGGCGGCGGTCAGCTCTGCTTTCGGCTTGTTCTGCATGGCTTACGCCTCCTTTCATCGTTACAGAGGGTTTGGGAAACTTCCCAACAGGCAAAATCCCCATTCTGCGCGTAGCGTCAGAACGGGGATTTTACGGAAAGGGTACCCCTTTCCTATGCTTGCTGCGTAAGTTCTTTGTCCCTCGCAAGCTCGATACGGTAGTTGACGTATTTCCCGCCCGTATCGGCTAATACAATGCTTCCGTCATAGGTTTTACCCGTTTTCGGGGAATACAGCTTTTTGACCTTTGCCCTGCCGCCCGCAAGCAGCGCGGCGGCAATTTTCGGGGTAAAGGCGGTTTTGCGTTCCTCGAAAAAGCGGTCGTTTTTCCACATGACAAAGGCGCAGTCCTTCTTTTCGCAGTAGTAGTTTTTTCTGCCCTCGCAGACGTTCCCGCCGCAGCGAGGGCATTTGCCGATCACCGCCTTTTCCTCTTTGAACAGGTCTTTCTGATTTTCGGAAAGAAACGGATAGGCTTTCACCAGCTCCCGCGCCATTTCTTCAATGCCCCGCATAAAGTCCTCCGGCTCGGCTGCGCCCCTTGCAATCTGCGTCAGAGCGTTTTCCCATTCGGCGGTAAGCTGCGGAGAGGTCAGCGTATCGGGCAGAACGCAAACAAGGTTGTTGCCCTTTTGGGTTGGGATAAGCTGTTTTCCCTTGCGCTGCACAAAGCCGGATTTGACCAGCTTTTCAATCACAGCGGCGCGGGTAGCGGGAGTGCCAAGCCCCCGGCGTTCTGCGTCCGGGTCGGTGTCCGCGCTTCCGGCGCGTTCCATAGCAGATAGCAGGCTTGCTTCCGTGTGCGGCTTCGGGGGCTGCGTGTCGTGCGCCGTAATTCTTGCGGCTGGGCTGTCAAAGCTCTGTCCCTCGGCAAAGGTCGGTACATCTAAAATAAGCTCGTTTTCCTCGTCGCCCTCGGCGTTGGGCTTTCCTTTCAGCGTCGCCCGGTAGCGTCGTTCAAGCTCTTTCCACCCGTCGCAAAGAACCGTCTTTCCCTTTGCCGTAAACTCGGTATCGGCACAGGAAAACACCGCCGTTACCGCATCAAAAACGTGCGGCTCGGCGGCGGCGAACAGCAGACGCGCCCCGGCAAGGGTGAGGATATTTCTCTCGCTTTCCGGCAGTGCGGCAAGGTCTGCTTTCGCAAGCTCCATTGTCGGAATAATGGCGTGGTGGTCGGACACCTTTTTGCTGTCAAGCGTCCGGGCTATGTCCGGCGTAAACGCCGCGCCTTTCATAAAGGGCAGCTTGCCGACAAGCAGCGCGGCGATATGCACCGCCGTATCGCCCATGTCGTCGGTCAGATAATTGCTGTCCGTTCTCGGATAAGTAAGCAGCCGCTTTTCGTAAAGGGCTTGTGCAAGGTCAAGGGTCTGCTTTGCGGTGTACCCGTAAATGCGGTTGGCTTCCCGCTGCAAGCCCGTAAGGTCGAACAGGCGGGGCGGCTGCTCGGTTTTCCTCTCACGCCTCACCGAAATGCAAATGGCCTGCGACGCTTCGCAAGCCGTTTTGAGGGCTTCCGCATCTGCGGCGTCGGAGATCCTTGCGCTTACCGCTTCCGCGCCGCCCACATCAAGACGGACGATATGGTAGGTTTCTTTCTTGAAAGAGGTGATCGCCGCGTCCCGGTCTGCAAGCATCTTTAAGGTCGGCGTCTGAACGCGCCCCACGTTTAGGGTTTTGCCGTGAAGGACGGAGAAAAGGCGTGTGGCGTTGATGCCGATGATCCAGTCCGCTTTTGCGCGGCATAGCGCAGACGCATAGAGTGCGTCATACGCTTCGCCGGGTTTCAGCTCCGCAAAGCCCCTTTTGATCGCGCTTTTCTCCATAGAGGAAATCCAAAGGCGGGAAAAGGGCTTATCGCACCCCGCCGCATGGTAGACAAGGCGAAAAATCAGCTCGCCCTCGCGCCCTGCGTCGCAGGCATTGACAACCTCGGAAACGTCGCTGCGGCGCATGAGGCCTTTTAGGATTTTGAACTGCTTTTGCCTGTCTTTGAATACGGTATATTGCCACGGCTGCGGCAGGATCGGCAGGCTGTCATAGCTCCACTTTTTGTACTGCTCCCCATAGGCGGCGGCTTCCGCAAGCTCCACCAAATGCCCCACGCACCATGAAATGAGGTAGCCGCCGCCCTCCATATATCCGTCCTTTTTGTTCTTTACGCCAAGGGCGGCGGCAAGTGCCGCCGCCACACTCGGCTTCTCTGCAATGACTAACCTCATTCCTCGTCCTCCTGTTCCTCGCTGCCTGCCTCCGGCGCGTCCTCGTCGTAATCGTCAAAGTCGAAATCGTCAAGGTCGGTGTCGCCCTTGATACCCTGCTTCGGCTTCATAATCTTAAAATAGTAGAACGCGCCGCCACCGGCAAGCAGGGTAACGACAAGGAAGATCACAAGCCCGCCCGCATTGCTTTTTTCTTTCTCCGGCGGCGCATCGTCCGGCTCCGGCACGGCTTCCTTGCCTGCACATTCGGTCATATTGACAGAGCATACCGGGCAAGCGGTATTGACTGCGCCCGCCTTGCATTTGTCCTTACAGGTGCAAACGACGGGAGCCTGCGCCTTGCCGCTGCCGTCCTCCATGAGCACCATCAGGTCGGCTTCGTCCACCTGATTGAGAAAATGTACGGTGTTTTTGCCCTCGGCGGCGCGGTCAACGATGATGTAAAAGTAGTTGCCGTTTTTGCTCTGCACAATGATAAACTGCTTGTCCTCGGCGGCTTCTCCCTCAATGTCGTCGATCAGCGACAGATTACCGTCCGGCGTAAGGGGCTGCGGCTCGGTTTCTACGATCACTCCGCTGTCGTTGGTGGGAATGTCCTCACCGCCGCCCGCATAGGCGGTAACAGAAAAGCCACCCAAGAGGACAAGGGCGGCAAGCAGGGCGGCGGCTGTTTTGAAAAAGCCTTTATTCTTCATCTTCGATTTCCTCCTGTTCCATATAGTCTGTCCCTGCGGCGGCAATGCCGGGGATCGGTTCGCCGGAAAGCAGGGCGGTAAGCTCTGCGGGGGTCAGGCGCATGGAGCGCACAAGAGCGATGATTTGCAGATTTTCCGCTTCGGTTTTCTGCATTGCAAGATCTTTCAGCCTGTTCTGATACTCGCTGATCTTCTCCCGCGTTTTCTGCATTTCCTTTTCAATGCGGTCAATTTTATTGTTTGTCATACTGTCAAAACTCCTTTCAAATTTTAATTCCAATTCATCAGCCCATAGCCCTTGATACAGGCGTAATCAAGAGGATAGCTTCTGATTTTGCAGGCGTCGCCGGAATTACCCTCCACGGTGTAAACGCGGCTTCCGTCTGTGCCGATTACGATACCTACATGGTCTGCGCTGCCGTCTAAATCCCAATCAAAAAAGATGGCGTCGCCGGGAGCGATATTCTCATAACCCCTCGCGCCCCATTGTCCGTGAGAGGTAAACCACGGAACGCCCTGCGACTGACAGCCCGCAAAGCGCGGCTCGGAAAGTCCAGCCTGTCCGTAGCACCAGGACACAAAGCAGGCGCACCAAGCCACGCGGCTGTTAAAGCCGTACCAGCTCCAGTAAGGCGCACCACCTACATTGCCGACTTGCGATTTCGCTATATCCACAAGGACGGTGTTGCCGGGGCGGGTGCCGTTGACAAAGGTAACGCCGCTTAAATCCTCGGACGCGGAAGTGTCCGCAGAGCCGCCGCCAAAAACGAGGGGTTTGTTGCCGCTTGTTTGCAAATAGACACGGTACATTTCAAGCTGCTCCGGCGTTAGAAGCTCCGATACAAAAGAGGATATGGATCTGTTCGTCAGCGTTACATTGAGAATGTAATAGTTATATGGGACTTCAACGGTGTAGGTATAGGTATGGGTGTTGCCCTCCGCGTCCGTGTAGCTGCCTGTGCGCCTTTCCGTGCGGTAGCGCACCTCGATTTCTTCCGTGACGGTCAGCTTGTATTGCAGATTGAAAATGCGGTCAAGCTCTGCCTGTGCGCTTTGCGGGGTGTAGCTCTGCAACAGGGCGGTCAGGTATGATGCTAATTCATGGGGGTTATGCCCGATGTACGCAAGGTCGTAGCGGTATTCGTCATAGCCCGGATAATCGCGCTCGATATTGTCTATCCTGCTTTGCAGATCGTTTTCCTTTGCCGCATAATTGTTTTCCACCGCTACAAGGTCACTGTCCTCCGATGTGTAAGAGGTTCCGATTACGCCGTTGACAAGCCCCGAAAAAAGAGCAGAGCCGGAGGAAATTGCGGACATCAGCATGATAAGCAGGAGCAGCGCACACCCGGCAATCAGAAAGGCTTTCCAATGCCGCCCTACAAAGGCGGCGGCCTTTTTCGTCGCTTCGGCGGTTTTCTTCGCCGCCTTGCGGGTGTTTTCTGCGGCTTTCCTTGCGGATTTTGCACCGCCCGTTCGTACCGCCTTTGCATACTGCCGCTTGATCTGCTGCTTCTGCCAAAACCGGGAAACGGGGTTAGACGCGGCAAGCTGCGGGTTGTCGTGCAGCGCCTTTTGATACTGAAAATCGGCGTTAGCCTTGAACGCGGCTTTTTCTGCTTTTGCCGCCGCCCGGTAGGGTTTCAGCTTGCGGCTATGGCGGCTCTTTCGTATCTGCCGCGCCCCTGCCCGGATGCCGCGCTCGGCTAATTCCTCGCTCTTGTGCGCTCCCTCCACGCCGGAGTTGTCCTTTTCAACGGAATGTATCTTATTGTGGACGAAAACGCCGACCTCCTGCACGGGGCGGGAGAGGGGGTTATGCTGCTGCCTGCCGCCCGGTATGGTTTTTTCCTTTTCCTCAAAGCGCAGGCGGGTTTTGCCCTTGCCTGCGGCTTCGTCAAAGGTGCGCTCTTTTGTCAAGACTTTCTTCTTCGGAATAGCCGCCCGCGCTTCGTCCAGGCGGTCGGCGGCTCTTTCCGATTTGCGGATCGCCTTTTGAAGCTCCGGCGTCGCCCGTTCTTCCTCGGTGAATTGCAGGCGTGAGGTCTTTGTTTTTGCCGCCGCTTCCCGCTGCGCCCGCTTTATCGCCTTTTTGGACGCTGCGCGGGTATGGGCAGCGTCGATATGCTCCAAAACACGCTCGGCTGCGACGCCGTCCCGCTTCGGAGAAAGCTCCGGGGTATGGGGACGAGCTGCCGCGCTGCCGGAGGGATGCGGAAGCTGCTGCGCTGCTTCCTGCGCCGCCTGTTCGGGCTGCTTGGTAAAATCCGCGTCCTGCTCGCGCCCGCTGACCAGCTCGGCGGTGCCTGCGGTTTCGTTGACCTCGATAAGCCCGTCCCGGCTCATTTTCTGCGTAATTTTATCGCGGGGTTTCAGCTTTTTGCTCAATTCGTTTCACCTCCGATCCGCGCCCTTGCAAGGGTGCAATAGTCATAGTTCAGTTCAATGCCGATGTAATGGCGGTCAAGGCTTTTTGCCGCAAGCCCTGTCGTGCCGCTGCCGAAAAACGGGTCAAGGACAACGCCGCCCTTGGGACAGCCCGCCAAAATGCACGTTTCGGCTAACTTCGGCGGGAACGCGGCGAAATGCCCGCCCTTGTAGGGTACGGTGTTGATATGCCACACGTCCCGCTTATTCCGCGTGGTCGGCATGAGGGCTTCATCGTAGTAGCCGCCCGTCCGCGCCCGGTTGATGCCCTGCACCTTGCCCTGTCCGGGGACCTCGCCGTCGTATTTGTGTCCCGCGCTGCGCCCGCCCCGGTATCGCGCCGCCGTGGTGGGGGCTATGGGCTCGGCAATGGCGGCGGCGTCATAGTAATAGCTCTTTGACTTCGTAAGCAAAAAGACGTTCTCATAGCAGCGGCTCGGTCTGTCCCGCACACTTTCGGGCATGGGGTTGTCCTTCTGCCAAATAATCGCGCTGCGCAAATACCACCCGTCAGAGCGCAGGGCAAAGGCTAAAAGCCACGGAATACCGATTAAATCCTTTTGCTTGCAGCCTGCCGCCCGTCTTGCAAGGGACAGGCTCTGCCCGTTCCTGCCTTTCGGGTTTTTCGGGTCGGTGCAGGCGCCCTTGCTGCCTGTGCCGCAGTAGGTATCGGCAATGTTCAGCCAAAACGTACCGTCCGGGCGCAGCACCCGTTTCAGCTCACGGAAAACCTCGACAAGCCTTGCGATGTACTGCTCCGGCGTGTCCTCCCGCCCGATCTGCGCGTCCATGCCGTAATCCCGCAGGGCGTAGTAGGGCGGGCTTGTGACGCAGCAATGGACGCTCTCGGCGGGCAGCTCCCGCAGGGCGCACAGCGCGTCGCGGTTGATGATGGTGTCTAATCTCATGTGCCGCCCACTTCCTCCGGGCGGGTCGTCATTACCCGGTATAGCTCGGTATTTTGCGGAAAACGGTCAAGGAAAGGCAGCACCACGTTTCCGTAGAAGATCAGCCCCTCGCCCGCTTCGGTATGGGTAACGTATTTCATCTGCTGCGGGGAGATATTGAGCTGCCTTGCAAGGATTTCCCGGTCGCCCTGCGCCTGATTGAGCATGAGGACAAAATCGCTGTTCTCAAAGATATTCTCAACTTCGCGGCTGCTCAAAAGGTCTTTGACATTCTGCGTGATGGCGGTTGGGATCCCGCCCCATTTACGAAAACGCTTCCAAATCTCCACAGAATAGGCGGCGGTTTGTTCCTCTTTGAGGAGCAAATGAAACTCGTCCATGTAGTAGCGGGTGGATTTCTTTTCAGCCCGGTTTATGGTTACTCTGTTCCACACCTGATCCTGCACAATAAGCATCCCCAGCTTTTTAAGCTGCTTCCCAAGCTGCTTGATGTCAAAGCAGACAAGGCGGTTTGAAAGTTCCACATTGGTACGGTGGTTAAAGACATTCAGACTGCCCGAAACGTAAAGCTCCAATGCCGCCGCCACCCGCGCCGCTTCCGGCTCCGGCTGTCTTAAAAGCTCGTCGTAAAGGTCGCCGAGGATCGGCATTTTCGCCGGGTCGGGGGCGGCTAAAAACGGGCGGTACACGTTTCTTACGCTGCGGTCAATGACGGTCTTTTCCACGGGCATCAGCCCCTCCTTGCCGCCGATGACAAGCTCACAGAGGGAAAGGAGAAAGTCACTTTTCAGCGCAAGGGGGTTGTCGTCCTCACTGTAATTGAGGTTAATATCCATAGGGTTGACATACTGGGTGCTTGTGGGGGAAATGCGGATCACCTGTCCGTGCAGGCGGCGCACAAGGGGGTAATATTCCGCTTCCGGGTCGCAGATGATGATGTCGTCGTCGGTAATGAGAAAAGCGTTTGTGATTTCCCGCTTCGCCGCAAAGCTCTTGCCGCTTCCGGGGGTACCAAGGATCAGCCCGTTGGGATTTTTAAGCCGCTTGCGGTCACAGAGGATCATATTGCTTGACAGGGCGTTTAGCCCGTAATAGAGTGCCGCGCCCCGCTGAAAAAGCTCCTGCGTGATAAAGGGAATGAAAATCGCAGTGCTTGATGTGGTAAGCCCCCGCTGGATGGGGATAAGGTTTTCTCCGATAGGTACGCTCGACAGTAAGCCCGCTTCCTGCTGATAGTCAAGGCGGGTTAAGGCGCAGTTGTATTTCTGCGCGATGCCTGCCGCTGCGAATATGTCATTTTCCAGCTTTCGCTTCGTGTCCGCCATATTTACCACAAGGAAAGTCAGGAGAAACATTCGCTCGTTGCGGCTCTGCAAGTCCTGCAAGAGGTTTTTCGCTTCGCCGCCGAACATGGCAAGGTCAGAGGGGATGATGTCCATATCGTAGCCGCTGCGTACCGCTTTCTTTTGTTCCTCGATTTTCATTTTGTCAAGGTCGGTTATCTTGCGCTTGATGGTCTTGATAGCTTCGGTCTGGTCGATGCTCTTGATGTGGAGATTGACGACGATCCCCGTTTCAAGGTCGAGAATGTCTGCAAGCATACGGTCGTTCAGCTCCGGCGCAAGGATTTCAAGGAAGCTGACCGCGCCGATTTTGCGTCCCATGCGGAAATATCTGCCCTCGCCGAAACGGAACGAGGACGGAGCGATAAAGTCCTTTGTGGTAAGCCCCGACGGGGTGAGCCAGTCCCAAGAGAAACGGAACGGTTCTCCCTCCGGGTGGAATACGCTGTGCAGGGCTTCCAGCCGTTCATAGCCCGTCATGGGGCGGGCGGCTGCGCCCAGCACCTTAAAATTATTCAGTATGTCGGTTTCAATACGGGCAAGCCGCGCCTTTGCCGCGTTCAGATTGTCCGCTTCCACGGAAAATGTAATGTACTTTGACTTTACAAAGCCGTTGTTGCCCTTTGCAAGCTGATGTTTCAGCATATCCGCGTATTCGGTGCGGATGGAATTGAAAGCGTCATTTTGCGCGGGGATCGCAACGACCTCCTTCGCGCCGCCGCTGCGCGTTCCCCGGTTGACAAAGGAAAGCTGCACACTAACGGTCGCGTCAAAATAGTTGAGAAAGTCGCACCAGTTTTCAAAAATGGCGGTCTTATCGTCTGCCTGCGCAAGCTGATAGTTGATGTCGTCGTAGGCGATGCTCTTGGAGTATTTCTTTTCCGTAACCTTGCAGATACCGTCCGGGTACATGGCAAGATACGGTATGGTCTGCTGCGCGGTGTGCGCCTTTCCGTCGCCCTTTGCCGCTCGGATCAGGGCGGCGATTTCCTTTTTCTCGGCGCGGGTGAGCTTACGCCTGTTTTCTGCGTGTTTTGCGTTTGCCGTTGACAATAGCCGATACCTCCTTTTCAAGTTGTCTTTGCCGTTCGAGGACGGCATAGAAGTTTTCCGTCTGATAGGGTCTTTCTTTCGGACGGATAAATTTTGTCTGTATGATGTTCTTAATCAGCGTTTCAAGGGGCTGCCCGTGCTTTTCGTACATGGCAAGCAGAAAGCAGGGCAGCATAACGAGGATCATCACGAACGCCGCAAGGCTTGTGCCAGTGCTGCCTTTGAGCAAAAAGAAAAGCGGCAATCCTACAAGGAGCGCCGCCGCAAAGAATATGAGCTGCCTTTTGGTAAGGTTAAAGGCAACCTTTGTCTTTATGCGTGATAGGTCTTTGGGAACGGGTACATACGCCATAGAAAAATCTCCTTTCGTTACATTTCAATACTGTTTGGGAGTTCGTTGCCCCATATATCCCACCCCGGCGTTTTCTGTCGGGCAAACAGCTCAATACGGGGCAAATCCCCCATAAGGGCAACGATTTTTTCCCGCGCTGCATCCGGCTTTTTACTGTGCTGCTCTATGGGGCTGATAAGAAACTGATGTACGCCCGCCGACTGCCGCTTGGGTTTGCCCTTGGTCGCCAGCAGACAGATTTCCGCGTTGCTGCGCGTCCAATAGCCCATACCGTAAAACCAGGACGGGCTTTTGCGGTTACGTTTGAGCCAAACGAACGCCACCGTCCGATACCGAAAGCCCCATGCGCGGATCAGCCGCAGGGCTTCGGGAAGCTGCGGAAAGGTCGCCCACAAAAACAGGGCGCAGTCCTTCGCCGCCAGCTCCGGCACAGGCAGGGCGCACAGCTCGTCAATGCCCATGGTGGGATAGTGCTTTTCCGCCGCGCCCTGCACCTTGCTCCGTTCATACCGCCACGGGGGATCTGCGTAAATAACGCTGTATTTCTTGGTGATGGAAAACCTCCTTTTAATGTGCATGGAATAATGATTTTGCCAGTGCGCCGGATTTCAAAAGGTTAAAGCAAAGCAGCACCGTATAGGCTGCGATGGAAAATATCGCGGTGTGCAGATTGTCCGCTATAACCATGTTGTTTACCAAAATCGCGTAAATGCCGACGCATATCATAATGAGGAAGCCTTGAAAGCCGAGGGCAAACAGGCCTTTTAAGTAGTTGTTTCCGATTTGCCCCCATTCCCGGTTTGTCATGGTGGCGAATGGAATAGGCGATACGGAGCAGTATAGGTAAATCTCAATCATACGCCCGTACAAAACAACCGTTATCAGCACCGACATGATTTTCATGCAAAGGCTGACAAGGCTTGTTTCGAGCATAAGCAAGAGCAGTTCGGGGATTTCCATTGCGTCAAGTCCGGCTTGCATAGACGAGAGTGCGGCGGCAACATCAATGCTGGTGCTGCCGCCGATCACGCCCGCCGCGCCGGAAACAATGTGCTGTGCCATGTCGAATACCGCCATAGTGATGTCAAAGGTATGCGTGACGATAAACACCGCAACGAACGCTTTGAAAAACCACTTAAAGAACATGAACGTGTCGATGTCGTGCAGATTGTTCTTTTCCGTTACCATGCTGATTAGCTCCACGCATAGAACGTAGGTAATGACAAGCCCCGCAATGGGGACGATCACATTTTCCGATAGCGTCTGTATCATGGAAAATATGCTTGCGTTCCACCCCTGCGGGGTCTTGCCTACCTCGGCGGCAATCGTACCGACCTTTTCGTTTACGTCCCCGAACATAGTTGACAGATTTCCGTTGATCGCTCCGATCAGGATTTCCTTGATCCATTCGTTAATCGCGTCAAGTATGCTCTGCATAGGACATTACCGCCGCTTAACCGAACAGCCCTTTGAGCAGGGGAACGAGAACGCCGCCAATCAAGGCAACGCCGCCGCCCGCCATAAGCTGCTTCATGCCCTGCGATTTTATTTGTGTGTGATAAAGAAGCAATAGAAGTGTAAAATTTTTTGCCGTTCCTAT
>ULVV01043052.1_pt1 | contig 17863 bp, 14 predicted proteins | sample 1959761 | NCBI WGS metagenome assembly ULVV01 (sample SAMEA4835795, study PRJEB28245) | human gut metagenome | biome: gut microbiome; material: fecal sample | place: Denmark | collected 2008
ATGGTCGCTCCAGGTGATCTGATTGCTTTGGCAAAGCGCCTTCAGCACCTGGGACATCCAGCCGCCGGGGAGGGACGGAATGGTGCAGACCTCCAAATGCAGCACATTTTCCTCCATATCCCTGGTTTTCTGCAAGCGGAACTGCTTGCTCAGCTCCTGCAGCTCCGGAGAGGGCTCGGCCCCCACATCCCGCAGCAGCCGGCTATAGAACATTTGATAGTACTGCACGGCATCCCGCCAGGCGCTCCGCCGGATCAGTATCTCCAAACGGATTTTTGCAATGTCCTCGTTATAGGGGTCGATCTCCTCGCAGGCGGACATAAACTGCAGGCAATCATCATCCAGTGCGTTTTCATAGGTCAGCCGGATCAAGCGGTGATAGACCACCAGCTTTCGGTTTTCCAAATAGTACCGGCGCTGGATGATATACTCCAAAAAGTTCTCGCAATTGTGCAGGCTGCAGTTTTCAAAAAAGTCACCCCGGAACAGGGATAGCAGATGCTTCAGCTCTGCGATGGAGTTGATATCCTCGAGAGCGGCCTGCTCGATCTCAGATATATCGCACAGGAAGCTAAAGTTGGGATTGACTTTGATATCATCCTTGGACACCAGCAGAAGCGACTCGCCATCCGCCTGCACGAGGGCCTTTTTGATCTGCCAAAGGTTGAAGCGCAGGTTGTATTTGGCGGCATCATCGCTGCTTTCGCTCCAAAGATAGCTGATGATGTCGCTGCGGCGCATTTGCCGGGTCGCCCTCATCAGGACCAGGGCGATGATAGCGGCAGCCTTGCTGCTGATCTGATCGCTGACATCCGCACCGTCCAGCAAAAATTGGGGCCCGCCCATAAACGTAATATACAACATACTCATACATTCCGGTCAAATACGACCCGCCCGTCTTTGATGGTCATATCCACTTGAACGTCCTTCAGCTGCTGCAGATCCATCTGCATTATATCCCGGTCCAGGATCACAATATCGGCGTCCTTCCCCTCCCGGAGGCTCCCCTTTTTCTTTTCCAAAAAGAGGGCATAGGCCCCAAGGCTTGTATACATCTCCAGTGCCTCCTGCAGCGTTACGCTATTGGCGGCAACGGGATGGTTGACGGCGTAGTGGATGCCCTGGAAGGGATTGGGGTTGGTGATGGGTGGATCCGAGCCGCCGCAGATGGTAATGCCGCTGTCGATAATCCGGCGAAATTGGTTGGTAGTGCCGTAACGATCGCCCAGGCGCTGCTGATACATACCGCCAGGATAGCCCCACAGCCCCTCATAGGCGGGCTGCATGCACAAAATGACGCCCAGGCGGGCAGCCCGCTGCATCTGGGAGGGTGTTATAAGCTCCGCATGCTCGATGCGGTGGCGCATGGAGCGCACGTCATAGTGTTTCGCGGCGGCCTCCAGCGCCTGGAGCACGGTCTCGATGGCGGCGTCGCCAATGGCGTCAAAGCCAATCTGCAGATTGTTCTGGCAGCACTCCATGGTAAAATGTGTCAGCGCATCCTGGGTCATATAGATCCACCCCTTCCGATGGGGCGCATCGGCATAGTCAAAGGAAAGGGCCGCTGTCCGGCCGCCCATGGTGCCGTCGATATACAGGGCGCCGCCGATATGCTTGAGGCCGTGCTGCAGGGCACGTTTATACTCGGTGGTCTGATAGAAAATCTCTATGCTCAGAGGATAGCGGTCCTTATAGTGCACCAAGAACTCACTGGTGCGCAGAGGGCTCTGCTCTGCCTTGGCGCCCCGGCACTCCATGGCGGCCACGGTGGTAAGGCCATGGGAAAAGGCTATGCCCACCGTGCGGGCGGCAGCGGAATCAAATTCATCATAGGAATAGGCGTCCAGCACGTTGCTCTCCAGCCGGTTTTCCGCCTGATTGCTGAAGATACCTGTGGGAATGCCGCTGTCATCCATATGGATGCCCGGCAGGGTAAAGGGAATCTTATTATACAGGATGCCCACGGTATTGAGAATAATGGTGTGATGGTCTAAGGAGAAGATCAGAACCGGCTTATCGGCGCAGTAATGGTCCAGGACCTTGCGGTCCGGAAGGGCCTTTTCCTCCAGGCGGCTGCTGTCCAGCCGGCAGGCAGTGACAACGCTGCGGCTGGCCGCCTCACGCCGGATAATCTGACCGATCTCGTCATAATTGCGCACATGGGACAGATCTACATACCCGCACTCCAAGCCGGTACGCACCACCTGAAAGTGGTTATCAATAAACCCCGGCAATACCGTCCGGCCCCCGGCATCAATGATCTGCACGGTGCCGGAGATATACTCCGGGTCGCACTTTCCCACGCCCAGGTGGGCAATCTTGCCGCCCTGGGTCAAAAGCCAATCGGCGCGCACATCTCCATCCATACAGAGGATCTTCCCGTTTTTGATGAGCAGGTCTCGTTGATCCATGGCATTTGCTCCCATCCTACAGTGTTCTTTACAGAAAAAAGTATAGCAGACTCCGCCCGAAAAGGGAAGCCTCTATTCCGCTGTTTCTATGAAGGCGGCCATGGCTGCCAGGAAATCTGCGTCCGTCAGCTCTGCCGCCAGGTCATAGCACAGGGAGAGACCATTGTCGCTGTTGGTGGTGACCACAAGGCCATCCCCCGTCTGCTGATCCCACAGGGCCAGAGACTTGAAGCCATCGTTATCGCCCCAGTGCCACCGGACGGAGGGTTCCTTTCGTATGAGGCCCACACCCAGGCCCCAGGCAATGTCATCATCGGCGATGCTCTGCACGGAGCCCATCTGGTGATAAGTGTCCTCCCGCAGCCCACCCCGGCTGCAGAGCAGGCCGGAAATAAACCGGGCGTAATCCGCAGCGTTGGAATACAGGGACCAGGCAGCATTGGGCTCCGGGGCGTTGCCGGTTAGATCCACACAATCCCGCACGCGGCAAGGATTGCCCTCCGCATCAAAGCCCGGAGAAATGACGCTGCCCACCCCCGGCGTCCAAAGCACGGCGGAGCGGTGCATTTGAAAGGGCGTGAAAGCATGGCCCGCAAACAGCTCCGGGAGAGATTGTCCCGTGATTTTTTCCGCCAAGTGCTGCAGCAGATAATAGCCCTGGCCGGAATAGCTATAGGCCGTACCCGGGGCAAAGAGCATGGGCATAGGGCGGCTGTGCCAATCCGGCAAGCCGGAGCTGTGGCTGAGGATGTGGCGGGGGGTGATCTTTGCAAAATCCGGGTCCTGGGACCAGGGCTCGCCCCCCAGCCGGGCGGGCACCGACTCATCCAGGGCCAGCAGCCCCTCATCAGCTAATTGCAGGGCCAGTACGGCAAACAGGGGCTTTGTCAGGGACGCGCACTCAAAGAGGGTACCCTCCGTCACCGGAGCGGCGCCGGCAGCGCCGCTGACAGCGGAATAGGTCACCTGTCCCCCCTGCAGCAGGGCCACGCTGCACCCCGGTACACCCCGGCAGGTCATCCGGCGGGCCAAAAGCTCCGGATCCCCACAGAAATGCTTCGCTTTTTCCGTTACAATATGCATAGAGTCCCCCTTACATTTTTTTCACGGGATAGCCTGCGAAGGAAACAGCAGCCTCAGCCAGGATCTGCGTGGGATCCGCCACAGGATAGGGCAGCTCGCATTGGGCAAACACAATGGGAAGCTCCGTGCAGCCCAGGACAAAGCACTCCGCCCCCTGGGCTATCATGGCATCCAGGGTACAGCGCAGGGCTGCCACGTCAATGGCGCCTAAGTTTCCGGCCTTGACGCCATCGTAGATGGCGGACATGACCCGGCGCTGACCGGGAGCATCGGGCTTGATGACCCGTATGCCACGACCGGAGAGGAGGTTTTCATAAATGCCGGTTTGAATGGTTCCGTCGGTGGCCAAAAGGCCCACGGCGTTCACGCCCGTCCGCTCCAGATGGTCCGCCGTCAGGCGCAGCATGTGCAGCACCGGCAAGTGGGTCCGGAGGCAGAGGTCATCGTAGAACCAGTGGGCAGTGTTGCAAGGCATGATCAGGACGTCGGCCCCGGCGGCCGCCAGGGTGTTAGCCGAGCGCACCAGCTGGGGTACCGGATCCTCGCCGCCCATGAGGATGGCCGCGGTGCGGTCGGGAATATCCGTGTTGCAGTCCACGATCACATGGGGAAAGTCCTGATCCCGGGCGGCGTCGGTAGCGCGGATGATTTTTTCAAACAGGTCCGCAGTGGCCAGAGGGCCCATGCCGCCGATAATGCCGATAATCTTTTTCACAGCCAGTCCCCTTCTTACTTTTCGGATTTTTTCTCGGGCATATAGAGGTCTGCCAGGCTCTTATAATGGTTGCCCGCCCGGCCTGTTACGGCTTTGGCGTGGAGCATGGAGCTGATGATAGCCTCGTCCACGCTCTCGATAGCCGCCCGGAACACCTCGTCAATATCCTCCTCGTACACCAGACGGATGGATTCCAGCCGATCGCTGCTGTAATGGGCCAGCTTGTTTCCGGTGGTGAAGGCCAGGGCAATTTCGCCGCTGCCGTTGCCGGAAATGCCGCCGGTACGGGCAATGCCGGATTGGGCGCGCTTTGCCACCCGCTCCAGCTGGCGGGAGGACAGGGGAACATCCGTGGCGATGATGACGATAATGCTGCCCTTATCCTTCAGCTCCGACTGCTCCTGCCAGAACAGCCGCTCACCTACCGGGTCCCCTGCCACACGCAGGTCACGCAGGGTGCCGAAGTTGGTCATCACCAAGGCGCCCACGGTGTAGGTCTCGCCATAGAGATGGCAAAGCCGGGAGGCGGAACCGATGCCGCCCTTGAGGGAATAGCACACCATGCCGGCGCCGGCGCCCACATCACCCTCGGCAAAGGTCTCCGATGCTGCCGCCAGAGCCGCACGGGCGTGCTCCTTGGTGACATGCAGGCCGCGGATGTCGCTGAGACGGGCATCGTTGCACTCCATGACCAGGGAATTGACCGTGCCTGCATCCAGGCCGATGTCGTCGTTTCGCTCCAGCATATACTCCACCAGCGCCGTGGACACGGTGCCCACGGACAGGGTATTGGTCAGCAAAATGGGGGTCTCCAGCGTACCCAGCTCCTGCACCTGGACCAGGCCGATGCTCTTTCCGAAGCCGTTGATCACATGGGCTCCGGCCAGGCACTTTTCGTGAAATACATCACCCGTGTGGGGGATGATGGCGGTGACGCCGGTATGTACCTCGCCGTCGTGGAGCGTCACATGGCCCACACGCACACCCGGCACATCCGTAATCAGGTTGCGGGGACCATGATCCATGTAACCAAACTTCAGACCGTATCTGCTCTCTACACCCATAATTAAATTCCTCCCTATTCGTCCGGAGCAGCTGCACTCCGGTCGGTATTTGTGTGAAAAAAGGCCGCCCGCTCAGCTCGCCTAATCAGACGTGCTGAAACGAGCAGCCTCTATGTTATGTTTCGCGCATTAACGCTGATAGACTACCTTGCCGCCCACAACGGTCATCACCGGCAGGATATCCTTGATCTCCATGGGATCCACGGTGAAGATATCCCGATCCAGCAGGACCATATCTGCATAATAGCCGGGCTTCAGGCGACCCTTGACATCCTCCTGGAACTCCGCATAAGCGCTCTCCATGGTGTAGGCGTCAATAGCCGTTTCCACATCCACACACTCGCCGGGATAGAAGCCGCCGGCGGGACGGCCCTGTCTATCCTTGCGGGTAACAGCTATGTAGATATTGGGGAAGGGGTTGCAATCCTCCACAGGGCAATCGGTGCCGTAGGACAGATGCACGCCCATACGCAGTAGGGTGCCGAAGGCGTAGGAGGTGGAGGCCAGCTCCTTGCCGCACAGCTTTTCCACGATATTCATATCGTAATCCAGGAAAATGGGCTGGGCAAACACCAGAATATCGTCCTTGGCGATGCGCTCCAGCAGGGCACGGTCGGTAATCTGGCAGTGAACAACGGCGTGGCGGAGCTTGTTCTTGCCATCCACGAAGGCCCGCTCATAGCACTCCACAGTGCGGCGCACGGCCTCGTCACCGATGCAGTGGGTAATCACCTGCAGATTATGCTCCTTTGCCAGCTGGCAGTAGCGGTCCATATCCTCCACGGTGATCCACTCCAGGCCGTGGTTTTCCGGATCGCCCACGTAGCCGTGGGACATAAGACCTGTGCGGGCGCCCAGACTGCCGTCCTTAAACAGCTTCAGGGGGCCCAGGGTAAGCCAGGAGCCCTTCTTATACTCGCCCACGGCGTACTCGCCCCGGGTCAGGTATTCCTCGAAATCCTCCAGGTTGTTGAAGCAGACCTGATGGCGATAGCGAACCTTGCCCTCTCCATTGTTGTACATCTCGTGCAGCAGGCGGAAGGCAGCGGGGGTATCCAGGAAGGTGGTGCCCACATCGTTGCTCTGGACGCTGGTGAGGCCGTGGGAAACCGCATAGTCCATGGCATCCTTCATGAACTCATGGCGCTCCTCCAGGGTGAACTCCGGGATGAGACGCTTGGCGATATTGCAGCCGTTGCCGGTGAAGATGCCGTTGGGCACGCCATTTTCATCAGTGAGGCAATCCTTGCCCTTGCACTTGTCTATCTCGCCGGTGCTTTGCAGGATCTCCAGGAGCTTGCTGTTGACGGAGACAATGTGTCCGCAGACACGCTCCAGCACGATGGGATAGTCGGTGCTGATCTTGTCCAGGTCATGCCGGTCGGGCAGGCGGCTGCCGTCGGTGAAATAGTCCTGGTTCCAGCCAAGGGCGTGCAGGCCGTTTTTCACCCGCTGGGGATGCTCCTGGGCGAACTTGCGGCATACCTCGATCAGCTCCCCGATGGACTTCACATCGGCGATATGAGCCTGGTTCAGCGTCTCACTGAACTGGGCAAAGTGCATATGAGAATCATTGAGGCCGGGGATCAAGGTGCGTCCGCCGCAATCCACCCGGGTGGCGTCAGCCGGGGCATCGGCCAGCAGGGCATCGCTGCTGCCTATGCGGCGGATGATGCCGTCCTCAACCAAAACTGCCTGCTCATAATGCCCCTTTTCCACATAGACCTTGGCATTATAATACAGCTCAGCCATCATTAGCCTCCTTATTCTCCCCCGCTTCCTTCTTCAGCTTGCGGTCAAAGATCCAATAAACAATGGCACCGAGGGCGGGCACGGTGAAGCCGATGGAGCCCAGGATGGGATTCTCAATGGCGGAGTTGACGAACAGGGCCACGAACACGATGGCGGTGAAGATGATGGACACGGGATAGAGCCACACCTTGTAGGGACGCTCGATATTGGGGAACTTCTTGCGCAGGATGGGCACAGCCATAACGATCAAGACATTGAAGAGCAGGTTGCTCAGCACCACCATGTCGGTCAGCTCGCTCAGGTTACGCAGCAGCACCAGGGCGCTGGAGATGACAGCCTGGACAATGACGGGCACATAGGGGATCTTCTGCTTATTCAGCTTGGTGAAGCTCTTGAAGAAGTGGCCCTCCTTGGCCATGGCGTAGTACATTCTGGGCTGGGCCAGGATGAGGCCGTTCATGCTGCCGAACATGGCCAGAACCATGCCCACGGTAACCACCACGGCACCTGCGCTGCCCAGCAGCTTCTTGGCAACCGCCGTACCCAGATACAGGTCACCGGCGTCGATCATAGAGGCGATCTCCTCGTGGGGCAGAACCTTCATGATGGCGAAGTTGAAGAGGGTGTAGAGAATCGTCACGCCGCCGATGCCGATGATAAGGGCCAGGGGCAGATTCTTGCGGGGGTTCTTCATTTCCTCGGCCACGGTGTTCAGGTTGGTCCAGCCCTCATAGGCCCAGAGGGAGGCCACCACGGCCAGAGCGATCATGCTGAAAACGCTGGTGTTGTTCTCGGCGGCATAGACGCCGGCAGAGCCAAAGGACAGGTCGGGGGTAACACGGCCGACAAACAGGGCGGCCAGCAGAATGATGGCAACGGGCACCATTTTGGCGACCATGGAGACATTCTGCACCACGGAGGCCAGCTTAACGCCCACCATGTTATAGGCGGTGATACCGAAGATGAGTACAACGGCAGCAATCTTGCAGCCGAAGTCGCTGATGTGGAAAATGGGCTGGAACACGCCCATCAGAGCCAAGGCCAGAGCAGCCACGGAGCCGGGGCCGCCGATGAGCCAATCCACAAAGCCGTTCATGAAGCCCACGATGGGATGATAGGCCTCATTCAGGTAGACCACACGGCCACCGGACTGGGGCATGGCCGCGCCCATTTCCGCATAGGCCAGACCGCCAAACAGGGAAATGACACCGCCGATGATCCAGCACAGCAGAGCCAGACCGCTGTTCATACCCACGCGCTGCAGCACATAGGCGCCCAGGTAGAAGATACCGGAGCCAATCATGATACCAGCAATAATGCTAACACCACCAAAGGCACCTATTTCTCGCTTGAGTTCTGTTTTTTCTGTTGTCAAATCGTTGATAGTTTCTTTTTTCATGGGATGCGCCTCCTTTTCCAGCTATAAAAAATAGCCTGAATGTAAATTTATTGTAAAGTATTCCCGTTCCCAAAGGTGTTTATAAAAAAACTTTTCTTCATTTTCGATCTAAACGGTTTATTAAACCCAAATAAAACATCTCGGATTCTTTATATGCCCCCAAGCAAAAAGCTTGCCCGGGGGCGGAAGGGTCTATCTCACCCGCTCGGAACACATCGGTGTATTTCCTGGTGTTGGCGGCGGCGTACCCCATCTCTGAGAACGGTGAGATAGCAGCCGCACCCCATGGTGCAGGAGGATACAAGCCACGCGCAATCCTGTATGATAACAGATCTGTACGCCCATAGCAGCAACGAGGAGCGCCGCTGATTGGGCAGAGACGGTGGAGACGGATTTCTTCCAGAAATGGGCTGATGTGACGCAGAAAAAGCCACTGAACAACTCCGGGGAACAATCATGCCGTCTATAGTGGGAATATTTCGGCATTGCCAAATGAATTATTGCGGCGCTGCAGAAAAACGCAGCAACACACTGTCCGGCAATGATGTCGGCTTCGGCAGACTCCTTGAATAACTTTCTGGTCAATCGCCAGGCCTTTCTGGCAAGGAAAACAAGCAGATATCATACAGCGGAACAAAGAAGTCTGCAGTGCAATGGATAAAAATGTTTTAAGTTATAAGGAATGCAGGAATAGATGCCATCTATCCGGTGCTTTTGGCAGCAATGGGTTTTCACAGATTTAGCTTTATTTTTTTAATATAACAAAATATCATCGTTCTTTCAATGCTCGACGTCAGACAACCCTGTGTATGCTCTGCACCGCAGAAGTTAATATGGCTTTTCCCAAAGCACATTCTGTTGGAAACGGCTTATTACATCAGAACGGACATGACAGTCAAAAGAATCGCCAGAAATGCAAAGCTAATCCCGGAAAACAGGAGAAGAAAACTCTTTCCGCCATTGGGAACACGGCGCGTATATTCCCGAAACGTAATGAGGCTTGCGAGAGAAGCCACCAGTGTCCCTGCACCGCCCACATTGACGCCAACCAGAAGAGCGCGGGCATCCTGCGTGAAGCGACTGAGCAGAATGGCGGCAGGGACATTGCTGATGATCTGACAGGTGAGCGCGGAGATCAGCATCGTTCCGTGGGACAAAAGGCGGGCAAACAGCACCCGGACCGATTCCATCCGGGCAAGATTGCCGGAAAAGGTGAAGAAAGCGGCGAAGGTAGCCAGCAGTCCCCAGTCTACGGTCTTCAATGCGTGGCGATCCAGAAACCAGAGTACCAGAACAATGACAATCAGGCCAAGAACACATCTGTGGCCGCCGGCCAACGCAGATTGCACAATGAAGTTCTATTAACCCGGCAAACACCAAGCGGCAACGCAAATTGGCACATATTTTGCGCTGCTGGAAACAATAAAAAGATCATTTCAAAAACGGTGGCTTTCCACGCAAAGTTATGGTATTTGTGTTTGCTGCCAAGAAAGGAGCTGATTTAATGGCCAAGAACCGCGCCGTAAAAGAGCGCCTGATCCTCCGCAACCCCACCGAGGACTGCATCGCACCGAAGGTGCAGAAATTCGAGATGCAGATCCTCCAGCCGGAATACATCAAGACCTACCTTGACGCCGCGGATAAGAGGGGACTGCTGCCCATGTTCTATCTGGAACTGGTCACGGGACTGCGCAAGGGGGGAGATCACGGCGCTTCTCTGGAGCGACCTCGACATCGCGGACAAGACCATCTCCGTCAGCAAGCAATATGTCAAATACCCCAATGGGGAGTTGACACTCTCGCGCCCCAAAACGGAGACATCGGTCAGAAAGGTCAGTATTCCACAGGAGGCTGTTGACCTGCTGGTTGCCGAACACAAGAATCATCCCGACAACCCGTATATGTTCCCGTCGCCCGTCACAGGAGAGATGTACTATCCCGATTCCATTGGAAACCTGCATAAGAAAATTCTGAAGGACGCAGAACTGCCGCACATACGTTTTCACGACCTCAGATACACATTCGCTACGTTAGCCCTGCAAAACGGTGTGGACGTGAAAACTGTCAGCAGTATGCTGGGGCACTACGATGCGGGGTTCACTCTCCGCACCTACACCCACGCCACCCGTCAAGAGCAGGACGAAGCCGCACAGACCATGGGCAGCTTCATGGCACAGGTGATGTGAGCTGATCAAACTGCACCACAATAACAAACTAGAGCTCCTGCCCATGGGGCAGGAGCTCTAGTTTACTCATTTCACCGCATCCAGAGTGTCATGGCTACCAACAGGACGCCTAGAAAACCGAAGCTGATGGCGGAGAACAGCACCATGAACCGCCCCGTCTGCCCCTTGACGTGCTTTGTGTATTCCCGGAAAGTGATCAGGCTGGCCAGTGACGCCACCAGCGTCCCCGCGCCGCCGATATTCACGCCCACCAGCAGTCCTCGATAGTCGTCGGTGAACCGGCTCAGCAGGATGGCTGCCGGTACATTGCTGATGACCTGACTGGTCAGTGCCGCCACCGGCATGGCCCCGTGGGTGAGCAGCTTCCGGAACAGCTCACGCACCGGCTCAATCCGCGCCATGTTGCCCGAAAAGGTGAAAAACGCCGCAAATGTCACCAGCAGTCCCCAGTCCACGCCCAGCAGCGCACGGCGATCCAGCACCAGCAGAGCCATCACGATAACGAGCAGTCCCAGCCAGTAGGGGATTCCCCGCAGCACCATAGCCACCGCCACGCAGAACAGTACGCCGTATACCGCAGTACGACGCTTGTCCGGCAGTGTCTCCTGCCGGGGGACAGTCAGCCCTTCACGGGGCAGAAACAGACAGCACAGCAGGATCAGCGCCGTGGACAGCAGGAACGGCGGCAGCATAATGGACAGGAATTCCCCGTTAGGGATCTTGTAGTGGTTGAACAGATACAGGTTCTGGGGATTGCCGAAGGGCGTCAGCATACCGCCCAGGTTGGCGGCGCAGTTCTGCAGAATGAATGTCAGCGCCGTCCATTTCGTCTGGCCGGTGCGCTCCAGCACAAACCAGCTGAGGGGCAGGAACGTCAGCAGTGCTGTGTCGTTGGTCAGCAGCATGGAGCCCACCAGCGTGATACCTACCAGCGCCGTCACCGCGCCGCGGGTGGTGTGGAACACCTGCACCAGCCTCTGCGCCAGCAGAGGAAACAGTCCCACGCGGCGCAGCGCACCCACCACCGCCAGCACGCACAGCAGGCAGGATAGCGTTTTCACATCGTAGTAGCCAAGATAGGCCGCGTCAGGCGGCACGAACACCGCCGTCACCGCCGCGGCCAGCACCGCAATCACCGGCATGGCGTTGGCCTTACACCATCGTAACAGCTTCATAAATACCTCGCACAGCCTCGTAAGAGGCAGAAAGAATCAACGGCAGGGACTGTAGCATATCCTGCCGCAAAATACAAGAACGCGGCGAAACAAAGAAAAGGCCTTTCAGAATAACGGCTTTTCCGTCCGCTCATCTTTTGCCCTTTCCGAGCATTTCCGCGTGTGGGTCACGGTGTGGGTCAGCACCGCAGGCAGCGCCGGTGTGGGTCAGCTTGCGATGGTGTGAGAATCGTTATGTTTTGCACTGCTGGAAACAATAAAAGAACACCTTGGAAACAGCATCAAACTCTTGCAACTCATATGTATCCACAACTTTGACCAAAATACGATGCAATTCCTTCACAGAGACTTTTCTTTGATAATAAGTGTACCATAAATGCAGGCAGTTTACAAGTTTTTACGCTGCTCATATTTTGCGCTACAGTAAACAAAGAAAAAGTGTTGTCTCTGTCAGATGCGCAGCTATGTACTGACTTCTCCGCCAACAAAATATTTACATTTTCTTTCTACAGAAAAATGCCAGGAAGCCGCCTGTCTCAATGAGACGGACGGCTTTTTGGCAAAGAATCAGTAAGAAGAGAGCAATGTCAATCGTGCGGCATCTTTGCAGTCTTTCCTCTTCCAAAGCAGAGGTAGTACCCAGATGCTGCGGCATAGACCACGACCACCCATTTCAGAGCGGACAGGTTCGTGACCAATACGCAGATGAACAGCAGTACCACAAGCACCATGGCGATACCCGGCACCACAGGATGCGGTATCTCAAAGGGGCGCTCCAACGCCGGCTCCTGCCGGTACAGGCGGATATTGGACAGGATGACCAGCGCATACATGAGGAGCGCCGCAAACACGGAGATCGTCACCATTAGCGCAGTTTTTCCGGTCAGGCACAGACAAAGCGCCAGCGCCGACGGGATCAGCAGTCCAAAGGTCGGGGCGCCATGACGGTTCAGCCGCGCGAACAGCTTCGGCAGATAGCCCACGCGTCCCATGGCATACGCCTGACGGGAGAACGCCATCACGATAGAAGAGAAGGACGCGACCATGGCAAAGAGCGCGATCGCGGCAATTACCTTCGGAAGAACAGAGCCTTCACCCAGCGCCAACTCAAGAGAGCGGGCCAGCGGATAGTCCACTTTGGCGATCTCGTGGTAGTCGGCAATGCCTGCGGGCAGCAGCAGGTCGATGAGCGCCGTGATAAACAGCGTAACCAGCGCGGGAACATAGCCCCGCAGGATGCCGGTTTTGGGGTCTTCCATCTCCTCAGACTGCATAATGGGGCCATCTACCGCGAAGTAGAACCACATGGCAAAGGGAACGGCTGCGGCCACGCTGGATAATCCCGCCGCAGGCGGTTCGTCCAGCATCAAGCGCTCCGGCTGAAAGTGCGGCAGCGCTACCACCGCAAACAGCACCAGTCCCGCCAGTGCCGCAATGGTGGCGATCAGTTCAAACCGGGAGGATGATTTTGCGCCCAGCAGATTCAGCGCCACAAACAGGCAGAAGAACACCACAGTGGCGGTCATAGCGGGGATCGCCGGAACGAGGTAATGCAGCAGTTGGCCGGTGGTGATCGCCACCGCGCAGGGCGCGACAATGTACGCCACCAGCACGGAAAAGCCCGCAATAAATCCCGCAAAGCCACCCATGGAGCGGCGGGCGTACTCAGACGCGCCACCTGCGCTGGGGCTGCTGACCGCTAACTCCATATAACAGGCCATGAAGCAGACGTACATCGCCGTTACCGGCAGAAACGCCAGCAGGAAGGAGCCGGGGCCGCCGGTCTCAAAGCCGTAGCTGAAGCCGTAGTAGTTGCCGGAGCAGACCGCCCCTACCGCCAGCGCCCACAGGTGCCGGGGCTTTAGGACTTTTTGCAGCTTACCCTCCAGCATAGGCTTTTTGGAACAGTTCTTCAAACGCCTCCACGGTCATTTCGCGGGGATTGCTGGGGGTGGAGACATTGGCCATAGCCGCCACAGACAGGGCGCGGAAGTCCTCCGGCTTGATCTCCGGATGCTCGCGCATAGGCTTGATGCCCACATCGGCGCACAGCTGGCGCAGACCGTCCACACAGGCGGCAGCGGCTTCTTCCGCAGTCTTGCCGGTGACATCAAGTCCCATAGCCTCGGCCACATCGGCGTATTTCTTGGTGTTGGCAGGCAGATTGTAGGCGGTCACAGTGGGCAGCAGGATAGCGTTGGCCACGCCGTGGGGCAGGTCGTAACGGCCACCCAGGGCTTCTGCCATGCAGTGAACGGCGGCCACATCAGAGTAGCCGAAGGCGATACCGGCGATAGTGCTGCCCAGCATCATGCCGGTGCAGGCGTCCAGAGAACGGTTATTCACCGCATTGCGGAGATTCTTGGAGATAAGCTTGATGGCGTAAAGCGCATAGGCGTCCGTGTGGGGAACGGCCAGCTTGCAGGTGTAGGCTTCCACCGCATGGGTCATGGCGTCGATACCGGTGGCGGCCATGATGTGGGGCGGCAGACCCATCAGCATGGTGGGGTCAACCAGCGCGATTTTCGGCGCGGCCTTGGCGTCGAAAATGTTCAGCTTCACATGGGTCTCGGAATCTGTCACCACGGCGAAAGGCGTTACCTCACTGCCGGTGCCGGCGGTGGTGGGAATAGCGATCAGCGGTGTGATGGGACGCAGCAGCTTGTCCGCGCCGCACCAATCCTGCACCTTGCCGCCGTGGGTCAGCAGCGTGCCGATAGCCTTGGCGGTGTCCATGGAGCTGCCGCCGCCCACGGCTACCAGACAATCGATACCTGCGGCCTTGGCGGTCTCATAGCCCTCGACACAGTGATAATCTCTGGGGTTGGGAACGATCTTATCGTAATAAGTATAGGGAATGTCGGCGTCTCGCAGACTGGTCTCTACATCACGGGTCAGACCGGCACGGATGACACCCTGATCGGCCACGATCATCACATGAGTAGCGCCCAGAGACTTGGCGCACACACCGGCTTCCTTGACAGCGCCCACACCGAAGCGAATGGTGGTGGGGAGTGAAAACGTATATTGCAGCATATTCATATCCTCCTATGGAACGAGGCAGGGACAGGCATCGTCCCTGCCTCACTTGCTATGATACGATTGGTTGGATTTCCGCTCAGCGGTTGCGGGCCAGCTCGGCCACGGTGTTCAGAACACGGTCGATGTCGCTCTCGGTGCAGTAGGGAGCCATGCCCAGACGGATCAGGCCGCCGCTCTCAGCAAGGCCCAGCGCAGCCACGGCTTCCACGGCGTAGAAGTCGCCATGCCAGGAGTTGATGCCCTTGCTGCCAAACACCTCAGTGACCTGTTCGGGTGCATAGCCCTCCATGGTAAAGGAAACGGTGGGGGTGCGGGGCTGACCCTCAGCGGGGCCGTAGACCGTCACACCGGGGATAGCCCGCAGGCCCATACGCAGCTTCTTGGCCAGCTCCATCTCGTGGGTGTCCATGGCCAGCACACCGGCCACGATGTTTCTGCGGCGACCGGTCAGGCCCTTCAGCTCATCCTCGAAGTACTCAGCGTACTTTTCGCCCTCGGCGGCGATGAAATTCACGGCGGCGGTGATGCCTGCCAGCGTCTCGTACTGAGGCGTACCCATGTGGAAGCGGCGGCCACCCTCGGCGATATCGTCACACATGGTGTTGTTGAAGTCCAGAGAGGCGATGTATTCCTTCTTCAGATAGATGACGCCGCTGTGAGGTCCAAACCACTTGTAGGGGCTGCACAGCAGGGCGTCGGTGCCGATGGCCTTCACATCCACGGGACGGTGGGCGGAGTAGTGAACGGCGTCCACCACAGTAAACGCGCCGTACTCGTGTGCCAGATCGATGAACTTCTTCACGTCGGTGATGGTCCCCAGGGCGTTGGAGGCCCAGTTCACGGCAACGACCTTCGTTTTGTCGGACAGCTTGGACTTGAAGTCCTCAAAGTCCAGCTGCTGGGTGACAGGATCCAGCCGCACGGTCTTGACCACGCAGCCCAGGCGCTTCAGGGACATCCAGGGAGCGCTGTTGCAGCGGTGGTCGATCTCGGTGATGATCAGCTCGTCGCCGGGCTTAAAGGTCTTGGACAGGTTCAAGGCCAGATTGTAGCTGTTCTGCGTGGAGGCCATACTGAAGCCTACCTCCTGCACCTCGCAGCCCAGGAAGTCCGCCACGGCGGCGCGGGCCGTTTCCTCGGTATAGCGGGCCATGGTGCTGGCGCGGAAGTTGCCGTCCTCATTGGCGTTGTCGTTGACCATATAGCCCACCATGGCGTCCAGCACCAGCTGGGGGATCTGCGTACCGCCGGGGCCATCCAGATAAGCAATGGGTGCGCCGGCAATCTCCAGCTTGCAGGACGGGAACTGTGCGCGGATCGCGTCTATGTCGTACTTGAAACCGTTTTTCATGATATTGTCCACCTTTCTATGCACAAATTATTTGCTTTTGCCTTTGTGTCTTAAGTGTATCACTCTATGCTCAATATCTTCAATGACACGAAATCCAAAAAGGTCGTTCCCAAATTGTAGTTTTTACAACTCGGCCTGCCTTTGTAAATTCTTATGTCTGAAAATATTGCGCTAAAGTCTGAAAGTGGATATAATAAAGACAATATAATTAGAAACGGAGGGATCGCTTGTGGTTTTGCTGCGGGATATACTATCGGCCCCGTTATTCTCCAACTTTCGGATCGTGTCAGGCTTCAACGGCATCAATACGCCTGTCACGCAGGTAGGCTTTTTCGAGTGGGAGTCCGGCGCGGATATCGAAAGAAACTTTGAAAAAGGCGAGTTTATTATCACCACATTGACGGCGATGAAGGACGATCCCAGCCGTGCGGAAATGTGTCTCCGGACACTAATTCGCCATCAGGTATCCGCCATCGCCATTAAGGATATCTATTATAAAGAGATTTCCGCGCAGCTAAAGGAGTTTTCAAACACGTGGAACGTGCCGATCCTGTTTTTCAGTGACACGTTTATTGACAATATTATTTTCCACATAAAAACGGCGCTTCTAAAAGAAGACTCCGCCATGCAGGAGCGGATCGTGAAAAGCCTTCTGGCCGATCCTGCTCCTGCACCCGAACAATGTGAGGAGTACGCCCGCAAGCTGAACCCGTTTTTTGAGAAGCAGCTCCTGTTCTGCGCCTATATCTCTGTCAGTGATCTGACATCTGCCACACCTGTAAGAAAACCGCTGCGCTTTGATACTTACGGGAATTTTAAAATGCGAGGCGCACAGGCTTGGCAGCAGAGCTCCGGTAAAGATTCCCTGCCGCCGCTGAAATATTCTATCCTTCCTTACCGGCAGGGCGCCTTTCATATCTGTACCACAACGGACATAACTGCGTTTGAGCACGACTTCCCTTTGAAATTCGTCAAGAGCTTTTTCCCGGATTTTGGCAGCGACTACCGCATCGGCTTCTGCACAGAACCGGGAACACTGGCCGACCTTGCACGATCCATGAAAAAGGCGTTCTTCGCCAATATCACGTGCACGATCGACGAAATATCTTCTCTGGATTTTTCCGAAACGGGTATGGATCAGCTTCTCTGCCCCGCTTGTTCCTGTAGTTGGAGCAAACAGTACTATCAAAAGCTTTTGGAAAAGCTTTCTGACGCCGGAGATAATTTAGGGGTGTTGATCTCCACCATGGTCACCTATACCAGATGCTGCGGAGATGTAGCGCTTACCTCGAAGCTGACCTATCAACACGGCAACACCATACGCTACCGATTGCAAAAGATACGCAAAGCATGGGGGATCAATGACGCGTTGAGCTTCGATGCCCAGATGGTCATGTTCTGCCGGCTGCACCATATCTATCAATTGCTGGAAGAGACACAATTGCTGGAAGAGACAATGCCCTCGTAATGCTTTCAACGAAAAGTTTCCTGGTTCAAATTTTGAACCAGGAAACTTTTCGTTACATGACAAGTCCGCAAATAAAGCATGCCGGGCCACTACGATGCCGGATTCACACTCCGCACCTACACCCACGCCACCCGCCAGAAGCAGGACGAAGCCGCGCAGACCATGGGCAGCTTTATGGCGCAGGTGATGTAAACGCCGAAAATGATAAAAACACCGG
>ULVV01029200.1_pt1 | contig 17559 bp, 15 predicted proteins | sample 1959761 | NCBI WGS metagenome assembly ULVV01 (sample SAMEA4835795, study PRJEB28245) | human gut metagenome | biome: gut microbiome; material: fecal sample | place: Denmark | collected 2008
CATAGCAAAAGACCGTGCTCCCGGGAGCACGGTCAGAGATGGATGACCTTCCGAGCGGATTGCCGTATGGCGGAGAGCACTCATGCTCTCATAGATGCTCTGTCTAAGGCCATGTGGGTTCGTCAGCGCGGAGAGCATGCCGTACCGAACCGAAGGAAACTCCACCCGGGTGAAATTATCCTTCTACTATTACTTAGAGAAAAATCGCAAAATCGGAAGGTCCCAAATTATAAACTTTTTGTGAACGCAGAAAGGGTGGTGAGCTCATGTCCTTCAAGGATACCCAGTCTTATAAAGAGCTTCAGGCGGATTGGCGCTGGATACACTCCATGGACCCGGAAGCTGCCGCCGCCGCAGACCAGTGGGTGAAGGAGCACCCAGAGGAGTGGAAGGAACTGGAGCACATGCTCTACTACAGCGAAGCCAACTTTCACAAGCGAGTTGCGCCGGATACTCTGGAAGATGTGGATATCAAACAGCCCCGATCTTACAATCCGGAAGCGTTCCTGCCGGAGGAAGTGCGCAACGCGATCTACAACGACAGACGGTGGTTTGACCGAAGCAAGTATCTGCCTGAGGGTTCTGATGAAGATTCCTTCATGTATTTGGACACCCAAATCTATGACGCCCTGCATGCACTGACCGAACTGCAGAGGGAGATTTTGTTCCGCACGATCATCAATGGCGAGTCCACTGAATCCGTCGCACAGGACAAACAGTGTTCGTCCAGAAACATCCGGGATATCCGAGCCCGTGCGCTTCGACAGATACGGGCCAAAATCAAAAGACGTGAAGGCTACGGCAGACCCGGCGTTGTCATCATTATTTTGCTGTTTATGCTGCTTGTTGGTGTTCCACTTGCTTGCTGGGGAGAACAGCTTTGGGCCGCATATCCCTGGCTGGAGCCTGTGGCTGCAGTGCTTAGCGCATTGGTTATGGCGGTCATGTTCCAAGATTCCCTTCGCAGAGAAGCAGAAAGGCTGCTGCGCCAGCATTGGGCCAGCCTGAATGGATCGCAGAAAAAAGACTAATTCTGGAGAGGGCTTGAATTATGGAAAGCAATTCACGCCCTCTCCTTTATTTCATCTGAGAAAAATAGAAGCCTGCTGAAACGTTCTCAGCAGGCTTCTATAGAACAGCGGATTTTTATTATGCAGCCATCCTGTCAAGCTCTCGCATATGTAGCATTGTTGTACTGAACAACCAGTTCGCTTCCATCTGCTGGTCTTTGTGTATAGTCATTTGATAGTGATCGTATTAACACTTCTCTTATTTCAGGAGTCGTATTCAAATTGTTTAATTCGTGAATTATTCCACCAGGAAACCTTTTAGTTAGCACAAAGACGAACACCGCGCACAATTGAAATACATCTGAATATGTGCCGATCAATTGTTCTTCAAGGTCTGCAATGGATTCTTCTTGCTGGCTAATCAAACTGCCCTGCTCAGCAATATCTTGGTACAAACAAACTTCTCTGCTGTATTTAGAACGAGAGTCCTTTACAAATTGACCGACCGTTACTCCAATAGACTGCGGAGGCAGATAATCCATCAGCTCCATGACTTTGTTGTAAGGGATGGTGCCAGGATCAAGATGAGTCCCGCAAATGCATGTGCCGCGCTTCAGCAAAAATTCGATGGTCTTAGAATGCATTTCCGGGATATCTTTCCCGCTAAAATCGCTGTGAGAAAGAACTTCCAGTGCTCTGCGTGCAAGTGAAAGTGAGAAAAACGCAGTCATTCCATCATTGAACTTCTTGCAGCTTTCTTTAATGAATTGTGCTTTCAGTTTCTTGAGCTTTTGCAGTTCTGCGGTCAAGCGGTCTCGTTCATTTTGCAGCTTTTCGCCATCGGCATATTGTTTGATATCCTGTTCAAACTTGGTTTTTGCAGATGATGCCGCATCGATCTCATCATCGATTTCAACCAGACGCTTGGCAATTTGTTCAAGCTCGCTCTGAAGCTCATCAATACGCTTCGAAAGTTGCTGAATTCTGCCGCTACTATCACCAGTATAGGCCTCGTTGAACTTACCCATAACGGAATTCGTTCTGGTAGGCGCAAGATGTCCCAATGCAGCCAACGTGGCCTTTAATCCGGTCAGTCCCACAACAGCGTTTGAGAAACCGCTGCTCTTTCTTCCGCTGGCAATCTCCTTACTCATTTTTTCGATGCGTTCACCGTCAAAGAAGGAGTAATTTGAAAGCTCCTTGGGAAGAATTTTTTTGATTTCAGCTTCGCATTCAAGCTGCTTCAAATAGCGGGTATTTCCATCAGCAGATTTGACCGCAATGTTTAATACTGTGTTCGCGCCGGTCACTTTGTTGCTGTAGGATTTCTTATATTCTTGTGTCCGGACGATCTCATAAGTTGCACTGCCGTGAGTGAGCTTGAGAACAACTTTGACAGTGATTTTTTGATCTGGCGTCATCTGCTCGGCAAGGACTCTGTTGAGCATAATCTTGTCAGTAAAATCGGTTTCTCCGTAGAGACACCAGAAAAATGCCTGCGCAAACGTGGTTTTACCTGTGCCGTTTTCGCCAATGATGAGAGTAACATTTCGTTCAGGATCAGTGGAGAAATCTATCTTTTCGTTGATGAACTGTCGAAAGTTCTGCAATTCTATTGATTGGAGCAGCATTGAACTTCCTCCTCTATCCACTTCTTGATATCACGAATCATTTGAGCATCCGTCTTGTTTTTGGTGCGCAAATTTGTGTTCTCGGCAATAACAATCTTCCGTTTCAGACGATTGATTGCCTTCCGGTCGAGGTCAAACTTCGATGGCTCCATATGGATCCTCCTTTTCATCATCGTTTAAATCGTAGGGCAATCCATAGCAGTCACAGATTTCCCAAATCAATTGAGATGCTTCCATAGAGTTCATAGACAACCGTCCGAACTCCAATACTCTCGCAAGTTCGTTTTTCACCAGAGACAAATCTCTTCGCATTTGTTCTTGTGTCAAACCAGACACTTCATCCAAAGGCCGGGGTAAAGTTACAAAATCAAAAATTTCTGCAAATTCTTTGCCTGTTTCGGGAGACTTTCTTAACACTCGCCCTCGGCGCTGAATGTACTCTTTAGGATTGGTAGTGCTTGCCAAAATAAAAGCGGTGCGAATGCCGGGAATATTTACGCCTTCGTCCAGACACTTGATAGCAACGATGGCCTGCAGATCGTCACCGGCTTTGAAGTGCCGTTTTATGGCGTTACGCTCGTCGATGTTCTCTTCTGCTGTAAATTTAGATACTTTCATGCTTAATTCGTTGCCAAGTATCCGGGTTACAGCTTCAATTTGCTTAATGTCACCCTCGTCTACATCTGAGCTGTCGGCGTTTGGGGGCAATACATTTGTTGCGCCACAGTATACCAGAAGGAAATGCTCGTCCTTATATGGAGCAATGACTTCTTTAAGGCGAACAAGCTTGAGCGCTGCGGCTGCGACTATGCGGGAACGCTGGATTGCCAGCATTTCGCCATAGCTATCCAACTTGACCTTACCGCCCCGACTTTTGATTACATGGCGGGATATCTCGAAGGATAGTTGCTCATACTTTTCGAGTTCTTCGTCGTTCAGATAAACAAGGACAGGGTAGTATTTGTAAGGTGTAAGTTTCTCTTCTTCAATTGCTCGTTCAAGGCTATACTCAATACACTTTTTCCCGAAGAAGCTATAAAGGGTAGCGGTGCCTTCCTCGTCACGATGCCTTTCCAATGTAGCAGACAAGGCGAGCCGGTAAGTAAATCGTTCATCCAACAGCTTTGCATAACTCCGTGCACCAAAATTGTGCGCCTCGTCTACAACGAGGAGAACCGGGCTTTTTATCTTTCCAATCTGTTCTTGGACAAAACTGTTTGCAAATGTAGCATTCGTGCAAATGAAACAAAAAAAGCGCTTTTCGTTTCTGAGCTTTTGATCCCGAACAGCCTTAGATAATCTCTTTTTCCAGTCTTTTTGGGACGAACTACTGTAACCGATGATTGGCTGAATATTGAACTTTACGATATCATCTACCCATTGTTCCACCAGGTGCTGATAGGGACAAACGATGATAACAGCAAGCTCGTCATTTAAGTCCTCCGATAATTTTGAAATAGCACCTAAACCTGTAAATGTCTTTCCGGTACCAGTTGCCATATCAAATATGCCGCGATAATTTTCACCTACCCATGCAGAGATGGCTTGTTTCTGATAATCATGCAGGATTATGTTCTGAGGTATTCTTGCTCCAACCACACCATGCGTTTCCGTATGGGAGGCAAAGCTTCGTTGATTTTCTTTTCGAGGAGGAAACTGTTCCTGGTCGATGTTGAAGTTTGGTGCTTTCTTTCTGTATTTCTCAATCAAGGCATCCGTTATTTTGGGAAATTCCAAAACCCGAATGCTTGGCTCACAGTCACTCCATATAGAATAAAATGCATTTTCCTTTAATCGAACGCGCTCAGATTCACCTTCGTCGTACCAACTACGAAATACGTCGATGGTTTCATAATTCAGAGACATTGCGGTAGAGGATTCATTCATCGAACCGGAAAATGCGACCTTATTACCGTCAGCATCTTCGATGATACCCATTTTTTCGTGGTACATTCCAATTCCTTTGGCATCCTCTGTATAGGCAATCCGGGCCATTAGCAATAAGATTTGCCAAAAGGTTAAGTCGCTCCATTGAATAATAGTCAGTATGTTCATCGGACAACTGTCCTAACAGAGCTGCCTCAATTACCTCATCACGATCTGCATATCCTTTTTTGATTGCTTCGATGTCATCGTCGGACAGATGTGGGGAAGCTACGATCTGAATCCTACCACCCCGACTGGCCAAATCAGCAATGCCTTTCGATATCTCAATTAGAGAAGACGAAGAGAAGAATCCCACAGCTCGCTTGTAGGATACGGCTTCTTTGAGCAGAGGAACATAGAATTTCTGCACCACATTGTCAATTAGAGAGCGATATTCAGTTTTTATGGTATGTTCCTGAAAACTCATATGTTGCTCTCCTCACATGTTTTCTTCGATGTAATCGAGGGCTTGCCGGAGCTCCTCGAAATCATCTTCTGAGGTAAAGTAACCCACACTGAACCGAACAGTTCCCGCCGGGAGCGTACCAACAAATTGATGAGCAAGAGGTGCACACTGCAGACCAGTTCTGACAGCGATACCGCAGCGGTCAAAAATCTCTCCCGCACTATCACTGCTAATGCCTTCAATCAGACAGGAAACGATTCCCACATAATTGCAATCTGGATAATCACCGACAATTTTAATAAACCAATACTCTTGTAGGAGTTCAATTAATCTCTTTCGGTGTTCTTGCTCTTTTTTCCAGATTGATCCGATTCCCTGGTCCGACCCCCATTTTAGAGCTGCGTTCAAGCCCGCAATGCCAGAGATATTCATTGTTCCCATTTCATATCGCTCTGGAATGCTCTTAGGCATATTCTGATTAGCAGACTCAAAGCCAGTTCCGCCGAAGATAACCGGGGGCAAATCGATTGCGGGATCCATAATGAAACCGGAAATTCCGGTAGGACCATACAAGGTTTTGTGCCCTGCAAAGACTGCAAAGTCAAACACATTGAGCCCCAGGTTGCAGTCTACAAGCCCTGCAGTCTGTGCCATATCGATCACGGTGGTTGCGCCAAACTTTTTGGCTAACGAGCAGATTTCCGTTACGGGCGCAATCAATCCAAACACATTACTTGCATGACTCACAATCACTAAATCCGGACGCTCTAATTCAAATTGGTATCTTATTCTATCCAGATCATATTTCATATCACGAGAAACAATAAGTTGATGGACAGAGATGGTGCCAGCTTCTTCGAAGTGATGTAAGGTCCGAGTTACCGCATTGTGTTCAAACGGACTGATATAGATGGTTTTAGCACCTTTGCAGATCAACCCCTGAATAATAATGTTTAGTGCTATCGTTGCAGTGGGTGTAAAAACGACTTGTCTTGCTGGACAGTGCAGCAGCTCTTGCACCAATGCCCTGGTTTCACCAATCAGGGCATTGGCACTCTGTGCGAGGTTATAACGGCCTCTTCCTGCGTTGGCACCATTCAATCTATAAAACCGGTCCATGCTGGCATAGACAACTTCCGGCTTGGGATAAGTTGTTGCCGCGTTATCGAAGTAGGCCATTACTTCTCCTCCTAACACAATTCTTTCAGTATGTCCATGATAATTTGTCGTTTCTCTTGTTCGGAGATGGATTGTCCCATGGAATCCAATGCATCCGTGACCTGATTGTACAAGAGCTTACCTCGTTTGCTGTAGTCAACACGAGAAAATCTCTTTGTAACCGATTGGCCATTTTCGCCAACAAAAGTAACCTGATAAGCATCTGCCGCCACTTCTTCTTGTGCAGCATCTATGCTTTGGTACGCTTCCGCAGTTGCCTTGTATTTTTTCACATTGGCAACAAAGCGCTCGTATGTGCTGCTGTCCCAGTCCTCCAAACGAAGGTCTGTGGCTGTTTTGGCAAGGCGGGCAATGAGTGTTTCTTCGTCATTCGTTGCCGTTTTGAACAGACCGAGACATTTTTCCGTACCATTGGTAAACAGTTGTTCAAAAACCTTTTCATCAAGGCTTTCACACCAGTCTTTAATAACTGATGTCAGAGAAGATGCCTTCAGGTTGTTGGTATTCTGCGATGTAGAAAAAATCTCTTTTACTGTTTGGATAAGATCTTTCTTTAGCTGCGCTATGCAATTATCGTAATATTTTTTTGCTGCAGTGATGTTTTCGGCCAAACCAATACTGAACTGGTTTGCATAATCGAATGCCGTCGGGAGTTTATCGAATAGCAATTCATGGCCACCAGCGCTGTTCTTTAACAACCGCAGCATAGCTAAATAGCGTTTATCAACCTTTTTGCCTTTTACGCTGCGCTTGAGTTCCTTTGCATATTTGGGCAACGCCATATACCATCGTTTCATTGCAGATACTACATAATCGTAGGCATTAACCTTTTTCTCTGCCTCGATCACATAATCAGAGAAGATCTCTGCCAGGCGTTGGATAAACTCTGCCTTTTCAGGATTCCAGTCCAGATAAGCTAAAGTGAATCCTTCCGGGTTAGCATTTACTTGGAGCAATACATCAGCAGTAATAGGAACTTGTCCAAATCTGTCTTGCAGAATCAGCTCTTGCTTAAATTCATGAAACACCGCTGCTAAATAAATAGGGATAAGCCCCTTGCGCAAGCCGATATGATTTTCTGGTGCCACCAGACGGTGATACAGCACGCCGAAAGACATACTACCAGCAGCTTTGGTTTCTTGAATGAAGCCAACGATGGTGGTCAACATGTTTCTAATCAGCTCATCATCCGGTTTCAGTTCAATACGAACGAGTGGATTATCTGTTACGAGAACTCCTGTCCGCAAGAGTGTACTTCTCATAATAGAAACTTCCTGACCGGAACCTGACAAACCGAGGTTGCGCTCCAACTCATTTCTGAGCAAACCGGCAATGATTTTGCTTCTACTATTACTTGCGATAGCGGTAATGTCATTGCGATTGATTGCTTCGTTGTTGACAACCGGGGTAAGAGAATACACATCATCGCAAATGTCCGACAGCAGCCCTGTAAGCGCAGCTTTTCGAGTAATCGGCCTCTCTTGGCCCATGTAAATGTAAGTGGACTTGAAACTTTCAGGGCGCGTATAAGTGCTTATAAAGTCAGAAATCACTTCACGAAGATCTTCGTATACAACCTCATATTCATCAAACAGAATCTTGTCTCCGGAAGCCTGTTCCCTCAACAACGAAACAGCATTAAATTCTTGGATTATCTCGGTAATCTCTTTATACTTCTTGGGAAGGATGAAAAGGAAATGTTGATGACCGGAGCTGGACTGAATCAGTTCCTCCCGAAGACGACTGATTGATTCATCGCTTTTGGGAATAACACCATACACAACACCATCCGCGTCGATTGTTTCACTTTTCATAGTCCAGTCGACATCCGGTCGAGCTTCATCCTCATCAATAAACTCAAAAGAGAAATAGCGAGTCATCTCTCTCTCGTCATTGTAACGAGAGGGGTAAATATAGTTGTCAAAGTTCAAAGCATTCAAGGTCGCTTTCGTTGAAACTTTTCCGGCCAACGCTGCAACAGAATCACGAATCTTTTGGCCGATATTAACGCCCGAGGTTTGCTTTAATCTCAAATAGTCGTTACTTCTCTTTAAATAAACAACATATTCTTTCTCAATAAGATTGGCTATTGCATCCTCAATCTCTTCAACAGTGTAATTGATAGAGAAAATGCCAACAATTTCATCCTTAGTCGGCTTAAGCTTTTCAAACTGCTCCAAAATATAAATGAGAGACAGCGTTTTTACGATTTTGCTTTCCAAAGATTCCGGCTGAAGTTTTGGCAGAATGGCTGTGGTCAGCAAATATGTTTGATGAATCTCGCTGGTATAAACCTCTTTTCTGAACAGTGGCTCAAAGTAATCATAAATTTCATCCGGAGTAATCACATCGAAACATTGGTCATCATAGCCCGCAAGGAATTCCGGCAATGTAGAAGTTCCCATTGCAGACAAGAAAGTGAACAATGTTCTTTCGTTCTGAGCAACTCGTTCAGACAATCTCGGAAGGATAAACGTCGAAACGGGGTGAAGAGGATAGCAGGAGTAGAGGATATGCTTTAAATCCTTCCTTGTAGCATCTGTGAAAATTGCATGGTTTGCATAGCGATGTTTTACGCTATCAAACTCCCCTTTATGCTGCTGACAGAATTCCGCCCAAAGAGCAGCATCTTTTTGAATTACAGACGCAATGATTTCATAGGTCTGGGCAAAGTTATTGTTGAGGTGGATATGTTTAAAACGCTCAGATACGCCTCGCCATCCATCGACTTTCTGTTTAGGCAAAGTATCGATATAATTGGCAATTTCTTTGTGGGAAATCAGCATCAAGTGGATTTGATGCTCACCACTGCGATTGCACTTTTCAGCAAAATCCTGTAGCATTTTTGTATCGCTGACAGATGCCTCGGAGATATTCGCCTCCAAGAACTTGCTAAATTCGTCATAAACGACATAAATGCCTGTATATCCTTTTGAACGCAATCCTCGAACAGCGCTTTCGTACAGCTCTACAACATCAAACCCAAGAAACGGACTGAATACGCTGCCGGCAGTCAGTGTAGGGTAAATTCGTTCAAATTTCTCATATGCGGTAATACTATAATCTTCAAGGTCTTCGATGAATTTCCCGATGGGTTCATCAATTGCTTTTTGCAACTGCACATAGGTATCCGGAAAATCAGTTTTCCACCGCTGAATCACTGCAACTGCAGCCTTGTAGTTGGTTTCTGGCATAATATCCAGCAGTTCATTTTCGGCCAATGTTCTCTGAAGTGCCAGAAGAAAAGCCTGTGGAAGACTGGTGTTGCTGCCATTAATAATTACCGGAAGAAGTTTTTGGTCACTTTCATAATAACTCAACACACACTGATGGAGGCGCTTGTTGCTCTCCAGCTTGGGTAGAAGCTTTTCAAACAAGGATATATCCTTTTTCATCAGCATGGAAAGAATCATCAGGATAATATGCGATTTCCCCTTGCCGTAGGCACCAATTAAAACCCGAGCTCTTTCAGTAGAGGTAATCCGGGTACTCAAAAGAATGTCCTCGAGAAGAGTAAGTGCCGATTGAGTCGGTATGAAGTTTTTGAGTTTATCATCATTGTTCAGGTCATAACCAATATTCACAGAATATTGAAAACCCGAAGCAACAGAAATCATGTTACTCATTTCCGTTTTCTCCTAATCTTACTCTTCAAGGCTTGCGTAATACATATCTACGCATTCTTGGAAAGTACGTTGATTGTTTAACCGGACTATATCCAAGCCAGCCGTTCTGATAATCTTGATTTCGCCAGTCTTTTCTACTCGATGGAGTATATCAAGCATGGTAATGGCATCCAGGTTAAAAACACGGCCGATATTGCACGGAGCTGTCAGAAGCTCGTTTAATGCGATTTCTTCTCTTCCAGCTACTTGGTCCACGATAACCGCCAGAATAACCCATGGGCTAAAGCTCTTTGCTGCTGGGATTGATTTTTTGTAAGTGCGTTTTTCCTTGCTCAAAATATCGATAAATCCCAGTTCTCCAAACGGGCAGTCTATGTTATTTTCGGGAGATATCTTTCCAAGGTTTGATTTATATCTTGGCAAGTAGGTATTTACTATACATGTAAAATCATCATTAAGGGAACGAAGAGCGACGGAAATATCTTCGCCACTCATCAGGACATAACTTTGCAGAGCCGAAACAAAATCCTCTTTTGTGAACTCAGTCATCTTGAACTCATTGAAGAAATAGTACCATGCAGTTGCCTCCTCTTTATTAGAAGCCAGTTTGTAATGTAAGAGATGGAGAGTTCCGAGTTCTTCAATGTATCGGTCGTGCTCATAAATCTGATCGCCAAGATCCGTAAAGGTCTGAATACGCCGTCCTGCCGCAGGCTCCTGCGTTACTCCAACAGCCTGCAGCCAGTAGCGCAAAGCCTTTACCATATTTGTACCGATGCCAAGCACATCAGTTGGATTTTCGTCCCGAGAGACAAAGACGTCAGTTCTATTGTGGACATGCTTCATGCCCTTGCTCAGCCACCCTTTTCTAATGAAAAATGTATCATGGGCACGAAATTTCATTGCCATCGGTACATACCTCCAAATGTCTTACTTCGTTCTTAGATATTTATCCATCATGCAGCCACCGTCCAAATACTTAGCGGTAACACACATTTTGCATCGAACACACTTATCGGGGTTAATATAATAGCTATCACCAACGATAGAAATAGCTCCCACCCGACAGAGTGATTCGCACTTTAAGCATTTACGGCAAGCGTTGAACTTGCGGATTTGATATCCAATCATGCGTTGCAAAGACTCGTGATCTGCCACATTCATAGTTCTTACTTTTACAGCATATTTATATCCGTCTTGGCCAAATGGCTGGATGGAAATAATGGGTACATTGGTTTTGATATCAAGAACCAAAACCTCGTTCAAGAGCTTTTGACCTAATTCCGGGGCGACTCTCCCGAACGGAGTAAACATACCTATCAAGTCATCGTCTAAGGGACGTACTAAGCTGTAAATCTTCGCATGATCTTCCGTAGTGCAATTTGTAAAGCGGATCTTCACATCGCCAGCTGCAGCCAGACCATTTCCGCCCTGGCGAGCCTTCCATTTTCCAGTGTCAACATATACTTCGGCATCCGGTTTGCCGATTTTTTCAGCAAAGCTTATCAGAAAATCTCTCCACTTTTTAGATTGTTCCGGCATATAGATCCTGGATAAAAACTGCGCGCGCTGGTTGTTGTTTGGACAGCACCAGCAGCCAACACGATCATATCCCAATCTATAGGCATCGTTAAAGTCCACTTCTTCAGACAGAATATACAGCCAAATATCAAAGTCTTTCCAAAAGAAGATTGGAGAGGCAACAGTTTGCTGCTGGATCTTTACAGACTCAGCATCATCTTCAATACGGTTATACTTGCTCCGGCTCACAGATTCTGATTTTCTTATTCCGTAAAAAGTCAGGATCTGCTGGTTGCGATACAAGCTGTTAATGACCCTGGTAATGGGGCCGGTCTTAAACATGGAGCAGCACCAGCGCATCATTCTTGCCGGAGGACCGATATCTTCGCAAACATCGTAGAATACTTGTTCTCTATTTTTGGCGACCTGGAAAATCGCAAGAGGATGGTTTTCTCTATACCTTGATGCATACTCGATCGTTGCCGGGAACTCTAATGTTGTATCACCAAAAATATGAACTAAGCTCGGATTGCTTAGAGCCTTTATGACGATATCAGCTGTTACGGTAGAATCCTTACCCCCGGAAAACGAAAGCACAATATGTTCTTCATCAAATTTCTCTGCCGCTTTTTTGATAAATTCGTGTGCCTCATCTTTGAGGTAGTGCAGCCTTAATTGATTTGCGTTGATAAATCGAGCAATATGCTTATCAAAATGCTCATAAGTGTTCTGGTCTCTATACTGCTCAAGCTTTTGGGATAAAGCATCAGTATCAGCATCTTGGAAGGTTTTGCTTGATATTGAAACGGATTTCCCGTTGATGTAATACCGGCTGTTTGCTGCCCATACAGACTTTTCAATATAGGCAAACGGTTCCTCACCTAAAAGTAGTTCGAGCAACAAACGTTCCTCTGGAAACACAGGGCGCAGATCTGCAGAAAGATACTTCATTTTCTTAGCACACAGAGGACAAAAGCCCTTGTCAGCCTGTGTTGTTACTTGAATAATCGGGACTTCACAATGAGTACACCAATATACTTCAGTAGGGATATCTTCAATTGTCACAGAGCCACAAACCGGGCAAAGCTCTTCATTGGTTTCTATATTGCAGGTTTTGCACCACATTTTTGATTCTCCTACATATCAGTACCGTCAAAATATGTATACGCTGTCTCTATTTTAATTCAGAGTAACATTATTCTGGTCCATTAAAACGGACAGCAATTAATTCTCGCGCTGAACCTGGCTGCACTTTTTGCGCGCATCCATAGGTTTTTCGACATCCTTAGGGATAGCCCAAGATTTCCCAAACTTTGTTAAGCCAGGGATTCTCCCTTGAGAACAAAGGACTTGGACGCGTCGACGGGTGAGCCCCCATTTTTCAGCAGCTTCTGCAATCGAAATGTAATCCATATTTCACACTCCATCAAAACAAAACAGCCCTACCACAGGGTAGGGCTACACCTAAGGTACAGCTGATGCTATCACGAAAAGGAACAGCCCTTGCATCTGCATCGTCGATATTAGTACGATAGCCCAATGCATCGAGTACGTTGAGGATATTATATACCATTTGGCGAACAATTGCAATCACGAGCTTCCATTATTCCCTATATTTCGGCACTATTTTGAGCTCATAGTAACACACATTTTGGGGGCTAATAAAATCTTTTCAAACCTCGAAAGAAAACGTTGAACCTCCGGGCAATCAGAGCTACAATGCAAACGCTTTTCAGGCAGAACTAAATCGAACGGAGGAACCACAATGAATTATGACGTAAAACTTTTTCATGATTACGAGGCAATCACTATTGATGATCTGAAGGACAAAACCAATAGTTTGCTGAATCTGATGGTGGAGGAACAGCGGCTGCTGCGTGTATCTATAGAGAACGGCAAGGAGTTTTTGATGTTTCCGCGGGATCTTCTCGCCCCACTCTACGACCACGACTTTCGCTTGATCCTGATAGCGGCGATGCGGTATGCAATGGGTAGGAACACATATATGCCCATGGTGGTCGCTGATTATATCAAACGCCACATTCTGCTTTTGGATGACAAATTTCTTGTCCTGGCTGCCGATGATATTCGGCGCCACTTTGAGGACTACGGAGAACACGAGCCGAATCCAAATCTCTGGCAGAGCCTTTTGGATGCGCTTGAAGCAGAGCGGCGAGACAGAATCACCCGGCCAGCAAAGAAAATCAGGCCTTGCCCATCATGTGGAAAACCGTTGGAGATCATGAGCATGGCCGACAACAAACATTCCCCCGGCGGCTTCAATGTAATTGCCCACTGTTGGACCTGCGGCTCTGTCTTTGAGTGGTTCTGCGACAAGGACGGCGGCATTTCGGAAATGAAGCGGCATTTCTTTGGATAAGCAATAACAAAACTATGCAGGAAACTTTTGGGATTCTACACCCAACAAGTTCCCTGCAAATTTTCTCTAACGCGCTTCCGCGGCTTTTTATTGTTTATGGCGGCTCAACCGTTGAGCCGCTGCCTATGTTCTACTTCTCGTCGCCATCAGACCACGAGGAGATACCATTGCTTTTTCAACTCCACATCGGAAAAAAGTGGTTGGTATCATATTATGATACCAACCACTTTTCGGTGCAGCAGCTTTCGTAATCAAGCAGTATAACCGCTCCCAGCAGATCCTGTTTCAGCCCATGGTGCCAATTTTGTTGCCGTTCTCGTACATATCCTCGGCATACTCGACATGATTGGGGCCTTCGCTTTGTATCCAGCCAAAGCCGGGAACATAGACCATATCCGCCAGTTGGTTATCGTTAGCTATTGGCTCCGGTGCCGATTCAGACTGCGTAGGATGTACCGGAGCGGGTTCTGTCTGCATAGGAGGTGTAGATTTTTGTTCCGCTTCGAATTGCTTTTCTATTTCTGGTGTAGGGATGGGCAACTCCTTGGCGGCCACTTCCGGGGCTGATTCAGCTTCCGGCATTCCCGATTCTTGCTTTTCTGTGATTGCTGGCAACACCAGTTTCTCTGCTTCCGGAAGCGTCGGCTGTGGAGCGATCACGGCGGTCGTTTCGCCCGGTGTGGGTGTTTTCTCGACCGTTTCGGCCTGCGGCCACACGGCGGCACACAGGGCGAGACAGGCGGTAATCGCCGCGGTAACGATGATTCTCTTTTTCATTTTGGTTCCTCCTCTTTGGATGTAAAATGATTGAGTTCTGTGGACAACTCACATTTTGCGGAATATCTATCAGAATTTCAGAAGAGTATCCAGAACATTTGCCGCCTGCTGAAGCTCACGCTGAGTAGCTTCCTTTGGAATATCCGCCTCCTTTTTTGCCATGCGCGGCAGATAAGGTTCATAGTTCTGTCGAGTTATCGACGGCCGGTAATGTCCCAGCATCCGTGCCAGTTCCTTGGTTTCCATACCGTTCCGCAGAGATAGGACGGCGAAGGTGTGCCGGAGATCTGTGAATCGGATGTGGTCAAGCCCCGCTTCCTTGATGATCTCATTGTGCATCCGGCGCACCATCTGCGGCGAGTAGGGTTTCAGCGTGGCCGGGTGCATAAACATGAGCGGACTGCTTGGGTGCTTGTCGTGTTCCCTGATTAGAAGGTCGATTACCTCTGGTGTCAGTGCTATCGTCCTTGTCTGATTGCCGTACTCCACCAGCTCTCGCCGTACCACCGCACGGTTTTCCGCAATGTTCATCGTCCGACTTTCGATATCGAGATCACTCCATTTCAGGGCGATGAGCTCGCTTTGGCGTAGGCCTGTCGTCAGCGCCAGCATGAACATGGGCAGATAGCCCAGCCGCTCGGCGGCATCCAGATAGTCCTCCATTTCCAGAGGCGTCATGATATTTGCTTTCACCGTTGTGGACTTACCGTAGCGGAATGCCTTGGCAGGATTCTCTGTCAGGAGGCCGTCCCGTATGGCTTGATCCAAGCATTGCTGCAGCAGGCGGTGGATGTGCCGCATGGTTTCTTCCCCCAAGCCAGAGCTGCCGGGTCGATGATTGCCGAAGCGCCGCCGTTCCTCCAGAAATTCTCCGACCATCTCCGATGTCAATTCAGCGAGCAGTATATCTCCCAGGCCGGGAAGGATATGGTTCTTGAATACATAGTTGTGTGCCGCATATGTGGTCGGTCTGCTCTGATGCTTATCATAGGTTTCCTGCCAGAAGAGGATGTATTCCCGGAGCGTCATATTCCCACCTCCATGCACTGGCGCTGCAGATCCCGGAATGCCACCCACGGGAGTCTGGCCTGTTTCAGGATTTTCTTGTGCAGATAGTAGAACTCGTGGAGTTTATACTCCGCTCCGGTTTTGGGATTGCGGAACACATAGGGCGAGTCAGTTTCCGGTATCTGCTTCAGAAGGCGTTCTGCTTTGGCGTTAAGCGTCAGCAACCGCTGACCCTTGAGGATGTACCTGTAGCGGGCATAAAAATCGGCCCACGACAAGGTGATCAGTTCACATTGCCGCAGGCCGCTTGATAGTCCTGTGTAGATGAGGGGGAGTACGCCGAGCTGCTCTGCTGCGTTCAGGTAACGCTGGAGCTGCCCCAAGCGCAGAGGGGCTGCTTTGTATTCCTCTGCCTTTGATTCCTGGCAGAGCCGCACCGGGTTGTATGGAATAAACTGTTCCCGTGCTGCTTCGTCCATGCACCGCCGCAGAAGCAGGTGGACGCACCACACACTTCTGGCACTGAGTCCGCGGTTCTGCAGGCTGTCATAGAAATCGGTGATTGTCTGCTTTGTTAGGTCAGAGAGCACCACACTTCCGATGCTGGGGATGATGTGGCTGTAAATCAGATTGCGGTACCCGCCCCCGGTGTTGCCGTTCCACTTGGGGCGGTTGGCGATGAACCACTGGCCGCACCACTGCCCGACTGTCATGGTATTTTCTTTCTGCATATCGTCGCCTCCTTTTGGCAAACGAACAATATCACAGAAAGCAGGAAATAGCTACTGAAAAGAACGGCATATCTTCAGGAAAATAACTATTCCGAATAACGCCGATATTATTCGGAATAATATAGTTGATTTTATTCGGAGCAGCGGTTATAATATTCTTGACGAACTGCAATGGAGGTGTTCCAATATGACGATCAAAGAAGCGGCTGCCGCTTGGGGGATTACCGAACGGCGGGTCAATGCGCTTTGCAAAGCCGGACGCATTTCCGGCGCATATAAGGAGGGCAGGCGGTGGTTTATCCCGGACAGCACTCAAAAGCCGGTGGATAAGCGTGGTCACCGAAGTGTGGTAAAGCCCGCAGTATCATCTGCGCGCAAGCCGTTGCCCATTGGCGTATCTGATTACCGGGACGCCTGCAAAAACTACTACTATGTGGACAAGACCTTAATGATCAAGGAGTTTCTGGACGAGCGCCCCAAAGTATCCCTATTTACCCGCCCCAGACGCTTTGGCAAAACGCTGAACATGGATATGCTCCGCACTTTCTTCGAAAAGACGACCGAGGACACTTCCGTTTACTTCAGAGATAAGAAAATCTGGTCCTGCGGAGAATCCTATCTTGCCCACCATAGAAAGTATCCTGTGATCTTCCTGTCCTTCAAGGATGTTAAATACACCTCTTGGGAAGAAACCTATCAGACGCTCCAAAAGCTGATCGCACAGGAATTCCGCCGTCACGACGAGTTGGCCTCCAGTTCTGCGCTTAGTGATTACGAAAAAGAGGAATATTCCCTTCTTGCAACAGAAGCCGCTGACGAAGTGGAATATCAAATGTCCCTGCGGACACTGACGCTGCTCCTCTATAAGCACCACAATGTCGCACCTATCGTCATCATTGACGAATATGATACTCCCATTCAGCAGGGCCATGTGAGCGGCTTCTACGACACGATCATCGGGTTCATGCGAAACCTGTTCTCCGGTGGTCTGAAGGACAATCCGCATCTGAGCTATGGTTTCCTGACCGGCATCCTGCGTGTTGCCAAGGAAAGTATCTTCAGCGGCCTGAACAACTTGAAGATCAACTCGATTTTAGACGAACGCTACAGTGAATATTTCGGTTTCACTTCAAGCGAAGTACATGAGATGGCGGACTACTATCATGCTTCTGATAAATATCAGGAGCTTTGCGAGTGGTATGATGGTTACCTTTTCGGCAATACCGAGATTTTTAATCCCTGGTCTGTCATTGGATACTTCAATAATAACTGCCGTCCCAAAGCATTCTGGCAGTCCACCGGAAGCAATGACATCATCCGTGAGGTGCTGGCTTCTGCAACGCCGGATATTATGGAGCGTCTGG
>ULVV01040309.1_pt1 | contig 17498 bp, 8 predicted proteins | sample 1959761 | NCBI WGS metagenome assembly ULVV01 (sample SAMEA4835795, study PRJEB28245) | human gut metagenome | biome: gut microbiome; material: fecal sample | place: Denmark | collected 2008
GAGCTTGCCGCGCGGCTCGTCACGCAGTCGCTGGAGCCGGACGGCGTGCTGCAGCTGCATCAGTTCGAAACGGCGGACATTCCCGTCTGGCGCAGTGAGCAGCTGGACGAGGAGGCGGCCTATGCCGACGAGCGCTTTGGGTACTATCTCCCCACGGCGGTCGCTCTCCCCTTTGACTGCGCGCACCGCGAGCTGGGCGAAGGCCGCGACTGGCTGACGGCCAGCTGGAGCGCCGATGTGCAGAACCTGACGGTCACCGTCAGCCATCCGTCGGAGATCCCGACGCTCGTCCACGCGGACGAAACGGCGCGCTACGACCTGCGCCTGCCCGAGGTCGGCGCAGCCGTCGACCCGGACGCGCGGAATTTTCCGGTCTTCTACCGGGAGGAGCTGACGCGGGATGTGCTGGCCGCGCGGCTGTGGCAGGGTGATTTTGCGGGCTGCTCCGGCGCGAGCTTCGGCGTGCTCGAACCCGACGGCACCCTGCTGGAGATCAGCGTCTATGCGCAGGACCCGCTGGCGCTGCTGGGATTTTTGCTTGATGGATAAGGCTTGTGATATGGGATATCTATAGCGCGCTGCAGGGGACGGGCATACCCCTCCCGGCGCCGCACCGGCGCAGGAAACAGGCTATCGTTACAATGGTAAAACCGATTACGTCTATAGCGGCGCTCACTGCGCAGCCGTTGGCAGCTTTGCCGCCTTACGGATGCGGCGTGCCCTTTACGGGCGGCGAGCGCCTTGCAGGCTGGCAAGTTATGGAGTGACATCGTTGACCGCGCAATGCCCCCAGATTTGTCATTCCGAGGAGCGAAGCGACGTGGGAATCTCGCAGAACCCGGCTGGATAACAGGGTACTTCCGGCAAAAACGTAACTGCCTACCCGAGATTGCACCCCAAGGGCACTTCCTCGCGCTTCGCGCTCAGGGCGCCACGTCGGCCTGCGGCCTCCTCGCAATGACAAATCTGTTTGCCTCGCGCCGCTGAATTACTGCTGCAATACCCGCAACTGCCTTAGGCGCTCACTGAGCGCCGCTACAGACGCAATTGGTGCACACCATGTTAACGACAGTCTGTACCAGTTTGCAGGTGCAGCACCTAGCGTGGCACACCCCAAAATTCATGCAAAACGGGAGCGGACGGCGTCCGCTCCCGTTTGCTTTGTTCTTTTACTGATTGTTGCGCTGCTTCATCATCTGGCGCATTCTGGCTGCGTGATCCAGTTCACGCTTGCGGATGCGCAGGCTCTGCGGCGTGACCTCGAGCAGCTCGTCGTCCGCAAGGAACTCCAGGCACTGCTCCAGCGACATCTGGCGCGGGCTCGTCAGGCGGAGTGCATCATCCGCACCGGCGGCGCGCATGTTCGTCAGCTGCTTCTTCTTGCAGACGTTGACGGTCATATCCTCGTTGCGCGAGCAGACGCCGACGACCATACCGGCATAGACCTGCGTGCCCGGTCCGATGAACAGGACGCCGCGCTCCTGCGCGTTGAACAGGCCGTAGGTGCAGGCCTCGCCGCTTTCAAAGGCGACGAGCGAGCCGGTCTTGCGGCGCTCGATCTCACCCTTGACGGGGGCATAGGAATCCAGCACGGAGGACATGATGCCCTCGCCGCGCGTATCGGTCAGGAACTCGCTGCGATAGCCGAACAGGCCGCGCGACGGAACGAGGAACTCGAGGCGATAGCGGCTGCCGACAGGGTTCATGGAGAGCAGGTCGCCCTTGCGGCGGCCCATTTTTTCGATGACGCTGCCCATGGAGGCCTCCGGAACGTCGGCCACCATGCGTTCGATCGGCTCGCAGACCTTGCCGTCGATGACCTTTGTCAGAACGCGCGGGGTGCTGACCTGGAACTCATAGCCCTCGCGGCGCATCGTCTCAATGAGAATGGAGATGTGCATCTCGCCGCGGCCCGCGACGTTGAAGGCATCTGTGCCCTGCTCCGTCACATGCAGGGAGACATCCTTGAGGAGCTCGCGCTGCAGACGGTCGCGCAGATTTCGTGACGTGACGTACTTGCCCTCCTTGCCCGCGAAAGGAGAATCGTTGACGGAGAACGTCATCTCGATGGTCGGGTCGGAGATCTTCACGAAGGGCAGCGGCTCCACCTGCTCCGGCGCGCAGATCGTGCGGCCGATGGTGATGTCCGCCATGCCGGAGAACGCGACGATCTCGCCTGCCCCTGCCTCCTGAATGGGATTTTTGCCGAGGCCGTCGAACTCATAGAGCGCGACGATCTTACCCTTAGCGGAGTGGCTGGGATCGTGATAGTCGCAGATGGCGACCTCCTGATTGACGCGGACGGTGCCGCGCTCGACGCGGCCGATGCCGATACGGCCGACATAGTCGTTATAATCGATGGAGGAGACGAGCATCTGCATGGGCGCCGTGGGGTCGCCCTCCGGCGCAGGGATATAGTTGACGATGGTATCGAACAGCGGGTCGAGATTCACGCCCGTCTCGTTCGGCGAGTAGCTGGCGATGCCCTGCCGCGCGGAGCAGAACAGCGTCGGCGATTCGAACTGTTCGTCCGTGGCGTTCAGGTCAAGCAGCAGCTCAAGCACCTCGTCCATGACCTCCTCGACGCGGGCATCGAGCCGGTCGATCTTATTGACAACGACAATGACCTTGTGGCCCAGCTCCAGCGCCTTCTGCAGCACGAAGCGGGTCTGCGGCATGGGGCCCTCCGCCGCATCGACGAGCAGCAGAACGCCGTTGACCATCTTGAGGATACGCTCGACCTCGCCGCCGAAATCGGCATGGCCCGGGGTATCGACGATGTTGATTTTCGTTCCCTTATAATGCACGGCGGTATTCTTGGCCAGAATGGTAATGCCGCGCTCACGCTCCAGATCGCCCGAGTCCATCACGCGGTCCACCACGGCCTGGTTCTCGCGGTAGATGCCGCCCTGCTTGAGCATTTCATCGACCAGTGTCGTCTTGCCATGGTCAACGTGCGCGATGATGGCGATATTTCGAATGTTTTTCTGATCCGTCATGGAAGACAGTCCCTTCTATTCTGTATCCGGTCTAGGGCAGCAACGCATGATTCAGCAAGAGCATTCGGCGGGAGATTTTTTGTCGAGACAAGGTTTGAAAAGTGCAGATGTACTTTGTGTACCTCAAGCTTTTCAAACCGATGGATCGGCGAAAAATATCCAGCGAAGGTCGAAGCTGCAATTGTGCGGTGTTGCCCAAAAGATTTTTTGTCCACAAAATGAAAATATACCACACGAAGGCAAAATCCGCAAGGTGAAAATCGTGATTTTTCGAACTTTTTTGTAAAAAACGGACGCAGCGTGCCCTTTGCGGGCAGGAAGCACCATGGAGACTGCAGGTCTGGTGGCACAATCGCCAATCGCACATGCCTTTGTAGGGGAGCGGCATGCCGCTCCCGGCACAATGCTGCCGATACGAACAGGCTACCGTTAAAATGGTATGCACCGATTGCGTCTGTACGTTTTTTCGGCAGCCGGTACGGGACGGCGTGCCTTCCCGAGATTGCACCCCAAGGGCACTTCCTCGCGCTTCGCGCTCAGGGCGCCACGTCGGCCTTCGGCCTCCTCGCAATGACAATTTGGGGGCTATTACTGTTTTATCGTCAACCTGTACCAGTCGTCCGTGCAGCGCCGGGAGCGGCATGCCGCTCCCCTACAACGCATGGCCGGCCGCTTGGCAAAACTTTCCGCTTTCCATTTCCAATTATCCATTTTCCACTCGCGCCTTCCCCTCCGCTGCAATTCCCCCACAAATAAAACGCAGGCCCCGCCGCGGGTGCAGCGGGGCCGCAGACTGTCAAAAAACCTGTCCAGCCGAAAATTTCGGAGGGAAGAAAAGTGTGAAAGGAAACCGTCAGGGTTTCCTTTCGCGTTCCATCACCCGCCGCAGCGGCAGAATTGTAAAATAATGATACAAAAATTGATTTTGCAATTCTGAAAGCAGCTTGGCGAAAAAGTCCAAAGGGACTTTTTTGACAAGCTGAGGCCCCGCTGCGGGTGCAGCGGGGCCATTGGGGATATTGCTTATTCTGCCGTGACGATCTGGCCGTTGACGAGCGCGAAGCGCACGCCCTCGTTCAGGCTGATCAGGTTGCTCAGGTCATTCTCCGTGAGCGTGTAGTCCGCACCGGCAGCCACGACCGTACCGGCCGCAGGCGCACTGCGGAAGGCGATCTTCAGCGTGCCGGGCAGAGCCGAGGCGATGTTCAGGCAGGCCGTCTTGCTCGGTGTATTCCAGAAGAACGGAGCATTGGTCATGTTCGTTCCGGCCTTCAGCTTCAGCGTGATGTCCGCCGCGTTCGTGCCGCTGCAGGCAAAGCCGTTGCCGTTTTCAGCCGAGGCGCAGGTGTTGCCGTAGAATTCGCCGCCCGTGACAGTGACCTTGCAGCCGTTCGTGGCCAGCAGAACGGTGCCGATGCTCATTGTGCCGGTCTCCGCCGTCAGCGCATTGTTGCGGTAAATACCGCCGTTCACTGTAATCTCCGCACCGGCCGAATCGCCGAGAATGGCGGCGCCGCCCTTGGTATTGCTGACGACGTTGTTCTCAAACGTACCGCCGTTCACCGTGAGCTTGCTCTGGCCGAGGATGCTGAGGCAGGAATAGAGGTTGTTGCGGAACGTTCCGCCGTTGACGATGACCTCGGAAGACTTGTCGTCCGTTTTCTGCACCGAGCCTGTTGCAAAGACGGCGGAGCCCTTCCTGATGTTCTCAAAGACTGCGCCGTCCTCGATGGTAACGATCGAGCCATAGGCATAGATGGCATCATCGTCGAAATCGCGGAACACGGTGCCGGACTTAACGACGATCTGCGCCTTCTGGCCGTCGCTCCAGTCACCGCGGATTGCCGTAGCGTACTTGCCCTTGAGCTGATAATAGCGGTTGCCGTCGAACGTGATGTCCTCAAGCGTCAGTGTGCAGTTCAGGACCTCGACAAGATTGCCAGAGGTATTCGTGTCGTTCTCCAGCATGACATAGGCATTCGGAATGCCCTTCAGGGACCACGTCTCGTCGCTGCGTACCACAAGGCACTTGGGGGAAGAGCCCGCCGAAGCCGGCGGGATACTGATGATGTTGTCCCCCGTGGCGGACTGCCGCTCGATAAGCAGCTCCTTCGCGCGCGCGAACGTCAGAACGGCGGTCTCGGCCGTCTTGCCGTCGTTCGCATCGCTGCCGGTGGCCGCGAGATAGACGACCGTACCGACCACACGGGAAGCATTCAGGAAAACCGTGTTCGTTTCCGTGTCGACCGACAGCTTGTAATGGGAATCCAGCGGCTCTGTCAGCTCAATGTTCGCCAGATCGGCCTCGGTCAGCGTATAGCCGCTGCCGCCAACGATCTTGTTCATGTAAACCTGTGCTTCGAGCTTCAGCCGCAGCGGCTGCTTCAGAGCGGAGGTCACGAGAACCGGCAGACGGGCCGTGCTGTTCATCAGCAGAATTTCGCTTTCCACCATACTCTGGTTCGCAAGGATCAGGCTGCCGTGGGCGTAGATCTGGTACTCCGCGCCCGCCGTGGCGGTATTGCCGAAAATCCTGCCGTTTTCCAGCGTGCAGCTGCTGGGCTTCGTTGCCGCGCCGCCCTGCAGCAGGATGGCTCCTGCGGTAGCGCCGGCATTGCCGGTGATCTCGCCGCCCTTGAATTCGGCATTGACATACTGGCCGACAAGGATCGCGCCCGCGCCCTTCAGGCTGCCCTCGGCAGCGGCATTGTTGGCGTAGATCTTACCGCCGTTCATTGTGAACGTCGTAAAGCCCTTCGTGGAGCTTCCGGACAAGCTGATGGCACCGGCCGGGACGCTCAAGACGCTGACGTTTGCCTTCGCGGCATCGGTCACGGTATTGTGGTGAATTTCGCCGCCGTTCAGGACGATGCTGCTGCCGCCTTTCGTGGTCGAAAGGCCGATCGTCGCCGTCTTGCAGGTGTTGTCATGGATGCTCGCGCCGTCGTTCATGGTGAAGTCGGCGTTATGCAGATAGAGAATATTGCTGCTGGTCGTAACGGTATTGCAGATCTCGGTGCCCGCATTCAGCGTCAGCTTGCCGGACGTGCAGTTGCCGACGATATAGCTGGAGAACGGCGTGCCGTCCTCGGCAGCCCAGCGCTGCGCGCCGCCGTCAATGCAGATATTCTGGAGCGTCAGGTTACCGGTGGCGTTCACCCAGAACATGTAGCTGCTCTTGTAGCCCTCGGCACGCGTGACCACCGCACCCGGATACTCGCTCAGATCCCAGACCTGCGTATCACCGACGGTGACCATGCTCGTGATATAAATGACCTTGTAGGCCGAATCCGCCAGCAGCTCCTTGGCACGGGCGAACGTCTTGACGCCGTCGGAGGCTGTCATACCGGACTTGCTGTCGTCGCCGTTTTTGCCGTCGAGATAGACATAGTTCAGCTTGGCTTCCGCCCATGCGGCATAGACCGTCACATCAGCCTTGATGCTCTGATTACGGTCGAAGAGCTGCGTGCAGGCCTCGTCCGTATACCAGCCGTCGAAGACGTAGTTGTTCTTCGTCGGATTCTTCGGGTTCGTGACATACTTGCCGTGATCGACCTGCGTGGAATAGTAGACCTCGCCGTCGACGATATAGGTCACGGTATAGACATTGGTCTCCCACTTGCCGTAGAGCGTCAGGTTCGTCGTGACCGGCGTGGAGAAGTCATAGACCTGCGTGTAGGCGGCGTCCGTGTACCAGTTCGACACATGGGAGCCGACGCGGCGGGTCTCCGGCACGGGGACGGGCTGGCCCCACGTCACGCTCACGGGTGTGTCGACGTACATGGCGTTGGCGTTCGGGCTGATGACGAAATTGACCTGCATCGTGCGGTAGCGGGTCGTGAAGTCGACCGTAACATCCTCATCAAAGTCCGAGAGGATGAATACGTTCTCTGCGCGGACGAGCGTGCCCGCGGAGGCGGAGGCGGTGTCGAGCTCAAAGCCGTTTTCCGCCACGCCGTAGAGGCCGAACTCCACATAGGGCTCGTTCGTGTTGACCTCAATGCTCGCGACCTTCTGGCCGTGGTACTTGGCATAGCCGTTCTCGCCGCGGAACGTGACGGTCACGGTCTTGCCCGGCTCCGTCGGCTCGGACGGCTCGGTGGGCTCCTGCGTGGGTTCTTCCGTCGGCTCCTCGGTCGGCTCTTCGGTGGGTTCTTCCGTCGGCTCCTCAGAGGGCTCCGTCGGCTCGACCGGCGTATAATCCGTGACCTTCATGAGCGTGCTGAGGATCTTGGCTGCCTCGGCGCGCGTGATGGACCTCTGCGGCAGGAACGTGCCGTCCGGATAACCGGCCAGAATCCCGGCCGCAGTCGCCACGGCGACGGCCTCCTTCGCATAGTCCTGGATGCTCGCGGCATCCGCATAGGTCAGCTCGCCGCCCTCGGGGAGCGTGAGCGCCTTCCAGCCCGCAAAGCGGACCAGCAGGGTCATGGCGTCCTCACGGGAAACGGCCTTGTCGGGGGCAAACGTGCCGTCCGGATAGCCAAGCACGATGCCGTTTTCCGCCGCCCAGCTCACGGCAGCGGAATACCACTGACCGGCCGGGACATCGGAGAAGCTGGTCTGCTCCGTGAGCGTGTCGCCGCTCAGGCGGGCAAGGACCGTGACGAACATGGCGCGCGTCATGGCATCCTCCGGCGCAAAGTTCTTATCGTCCACGCCGTTCATGATGCCCTTTTCCGTGACGTCTTCGATATAGGGATGCGCCCAATGGGTGTCGAGCACATCGGCATAGCTGCTTCCCGCCGCAAAGACGCTCGGGCAAAGCCCAAGCACGAGCGCGACCGCCAGAAGCAGGGATAACATCCGCTTTTTCATGCAGATTTCCTTCCTTTCAGAATCGTTCGGGGGCGCTCCCGCCGCCGGAAGACGGCGGGAGCCTGCGGTCTCGGGATCAGTTCATCTTCAGGTAGTTGACGAGCACCAGAGCGACCTGCGCGCGCGTTGCGCTGCCGGCCGGGTTCAGCGTCGTGGGCGTCATGCCGACGATGATGCCGGACTGCACCGTCCAGCTCATGGCCTCCAGTGCCCAATCGGCGACCTCACCGCGGTCCTGATAGCCCGCAAGGACATCGTCCTTCGCGGTATACTTGCCGCCCCGCAGCTTCCAGTAGCGGTAGAGCATCGTGGCCATTTCCTGACGGGTGATCGGGGCCTCCGGGCGGAACGTGCCGTCGGGATAGCCGTTGACCACGCCCTGCTCGGCCGCCCAGTTGACGGCGTCGGTGTACCACTGGCCCTCGGCAATGTCCGTGAAGGACGCCGTGCCCTTCGCGGCAGGCTCGCCCGCCTCACGATAGAGGACGGTCGCAAGCGTCGCACGGTCCAGCGTGGCGTTCGGCGCGAAGAGGCCTTCGCCCACGCCGTTCATCAGGCCCGCGTCATAGGCGGCGTACACGGCATCGTAATACCAGGCGTTTTCGTCCATCACATCCGCAAAGCGGAAGTCGAAGGCCAGCTGGAATTTTGCCTGCTTGCCGGTCTCCGTCTCGGTCAGCGTCAGCTCATAGCTCTTGCCGTGCTGGCCGCGGAACGTGAGGCGCAGGACCGGCGTTCCATCCTTCTGCGCGGTGTAGGCCGCCCAGGCGAAGTGCACCGTGCCGGGCTTCGAGGCGTCGAGGTCGGTGATGCCGGCCCCGGCATCCAGCGTGCTGCGGGCGGAAACGAGCGTCAGTTCCTCGGGGTACGTCAGCTCCAGCCGGCCGTTCTTCATACCTTCCCAGGTAAGCAGGTCGACCGTCAGGCTGTTCGTTGTGCTGCTGTTCGCTATACTGATGACATAGCCCGCGCCCTCAGGCTCGGCGGCCAGGGCCGTCGCACCGGCGCCCAGCAGCATTACGGCTGCAAGAAGCAGCGCAAAGAGTTTTTTCATCATAACAGGAAGTCTCCTTTCCGTTCCGCGCTCACTGCAGAGCCGGGAGCGGCTGGGCCGTCAGCGTCTCCGCTGCGGCGGGCTCCAGAGCCTGCATACCGGTCTGGCGCTCCGCCCACGGGGCAAGCGCCGCTGCGTCGTCCGCAGCCGCATTCTGCATTGCGGAGTACAGGGCGACGGGCGCCGCGCTGATCTGCCCGATCGAAATGGGCCAGAAGATGTCGGCCGTCAGGTCCACATAGCTGAGCTTGGAGGCCGACGTGGTCAGCACACTGATGTACAGGCGGTTATCCGCATAGTACAGCGCAGAACCGGCGGCGTAGTTCGCCATCACGTCCGGCACGTTGCCGAGCAGCGAGCGGGAGTACAGGCCATAGGTCTTGCGGCCGTAGGCATTCGTGTAGTAAGCCATGGAGAAGAGATAGACGCTGCCGTCGCTGCACAGCATGGCGAAATCATCGCAGGTACCGTACTCGTCGGTTTCCTCCGGGCCGACATAGGTCATGCCGACGATGTAGACACCTCTGCCGATCACGGAGGCAAAGCTGCCGAGGCTCGTCATCGTGCCTGTCGCGGTGTCGACACGCAGGAGGTTGTAGCCGTAACCGGCCAGCAGGGTGCCGCCGTTCAGGTGCGGCAGATAGGCCATAGCCGTGTAGGCCGCTTTGCTCTGCGAACCGATCTTCGTAGCGGTGTAGTCCGTCTCATCGACGCTGTAGAGCGTGGAAACAAGGTTCTTTGCATCATCCAGCTCGTTGCTTGCGAGCAGGAGCTTGCCCTCCGGGCCTCTCGTGACGGAGAGGACAGATGCGGGCAGGGGATTGTTTTCGTTCAGGGCCTTGATGCTGCTCTTGTCCTCGGTGTTCAGCTCGAGGAAGAGGGTCGTGTCATCCGTGCCGGGAACGGCCGCACGGAGCGTGGCGTTTGCCGCAGGCTGCTCGACATTGCCGCCGAAGCTCGTCTGATAGGCGGTGACATTGCAGGCGTAGTCATAGACCGCGACGAGCAGGTCGTTGGTGTAGATGCCGTCGAGCGGGAATTCCAGCGTCGTCTCTGTGCCGGGCTCCGTCTGGTTGACGGCCTGACGCGCGAGGATCTGCTTGCCATTGCGGCTGAGCAGGAGGACGGCCGCGACATAGCGGTTATCCTGCACCGTGACGCTCAGGGAGCGCTTGCCGGTGGCAGCGCTGCTGTGCAGCACGATGTCGTTGGCCTGCGGGGCGGTGTTGTCCAGCACGAAGCGGGTCGTCCAGAAGGCGCTCTCCGGCAGGTTCTCTTCGCCGCCGATGACCGTCTCCGTCTCGCGATCCCAGTAGTATTCCGAGACAGCGCGGGCGACGACCTCGATGGGCGTTCCCTCGGGCAGGAGCGTCTTGTTGTCCGCCGCGGTGCCGCGCCAGCTCAGGTTGACCTGCGTGCCGGTCGCGGACCACGCGGCGGAGGAGGCGGAGTAATATGCGCCGGTCGCCGTGCCGTAGTCGACGGTCTTATAGACCTCGCCGGTCTCGGCATTGCGGATCGTGACCTTCAGATCGGACGTATTGCGGATCATGGTCGGAACGGCCGCATAGATCGTATTGCCGCTCTCATTGGCGAAGGACGCGCGGTCCGCGATGGACTCGTCATCCTCGGCATAGAGGTTGCCGCCGAAGTAGTAGCCGGACGTGGAGCCTGCCATGCGCTGCACGAGGAAGTTCGTGCGCTGGGCAACGTAGCCCGTTGCGCCCTCGGTGCACATATCCTCGAGATATACGGACTTGTCATACATGCTCGGCTCGGCCCAGCTGCCGTAGAAGCCCAGCATCGGGACGGAGAGCTGGCGGCCGTCGCCGTCGCAGGAATCGGCATAGAGGAAGCCCTCGATATAGGAGCCGTTCGGATAATGCCCGTTCAGCCACGCCTTGTCGCCGTCGGTCAGGCGGACGGTGAAGCTGACGTTCATGCTGCCGTTTGCGGGGACCTCGTAGGTCACAGCGTAGACGTCCACGACGCTCTTGTCGCCCTTGACCGCCGCAAGATAGAGCTGCGCATCGGCCGTGGTGATGGTGCCGTCGGCATCGAGGTCGTACTTCTGCACGGTCTCGGCGTCGAGCGCGTCATGCGTACCGTTTGCGGCCTGCAGCAGGACGAGCGCATCCTGCTCGTCGACCTTGTCGTCGCCGTTAAGGTCATAGACATAGACGCTCTTGCCGTCGGCGGAGAACGTCACGTTCGCATCCAGCGCATAGGCGCTGTCGCTCATGTAATCCTCGCCCTCGATCTCCTCGACGGCCATGGTCGTGACCTTGCCGCTGAGTGCATAGTGCAGCGGAGAATCGGACAGGTTCTGGACGGAGAAGCTGCCGGTGTAGACGCCGGTGCGCTCCGCATCGTCGCCGAAGGTCAGCTTGACCTTACCGTCGTTGCCTTCCTTCTCACCGACGAGCAGATAGGCCGGAGATGTCACGGCCTCCTGCAGCTGCATCAGGCCGGAGCCCTGCTGGCGCGGGGAATAGGTCACGCCGGTGTCCGGGTCGGTCAGCGGCTCGGACGTGCTCATCATGAGCGCCATGGCCAGCGCACGGACCGTGAGGCCCTCCTGCTTGCTGAGCTTGTGTTCCTTGATGTACTGCGCCATGATCGCTGCGCCGCCCGCTGCGGACGGAGCCGCCATGGACGTGCCGCTCATCACGCCGTAGCTGCTGTGGTTCAGCGTGGAATAGATGTTTCCGCCGGGCGTCATAAGCTCGGGCTTCAGGTCGAGATTTTCCGTCGTGCCCCAGGAGGAGAACGAGCTGGGCTTGTAGCCGTCGGCCACGCCGTGCAGCGTCTCGGCCTTGGCGGAGACGGTCATCTTGCCGCCCCAGAGGCCGGTCGTCTCATCCTGCGTCGAAGCCGCGAGGATCTCCTTGGCCTTGGCCTGCTCGATCATAACGGCAGGATTCGGGAAGTTATAGTCCGACAGGTTCATGTTGATGGAGCCGGGCGCGTTGTTGTAGATGACGGCCGCCGCGGCACCTGCCTGAATGGCCGCGTTGGCCTTGTCCGAAAACGAAGAATTGCCGCGGGAGATCAGGACGACCTTGCCCTTCACGTCGACATCTGCATAGTTTTCAGGCAGGCCGTAGATGCCCTCGCCCTTGACGGGATCGCCGAGGAAGACATAATCATACGTCGTGCCGCTCTGGTCCTCGCTCGTATCGAGCGTGGAGAAATTCTTTGCGCCGTAGGTCTCGCCGGTGTCGCCGGGGATCGCGGCAACGCCGTTGAACTTGCCCATCACGCCGCTCATGCTCGTGTTCGTCACGGAGGCGATCGTGAAGGAGTTCGTATAGGAGCCGGGGCTGCCGCCGGTGTGCATGCGCACATCCGTCGTATAGGTCATGCCGGTTCCGGTCAGAACGTTCTCGCCCCATGCGCCGTTGTTGCCGGCAGAGACCGTTACGACGGTATCCGTATTCCGGAAGCTGTCGAGGATCTGCTGATCACTCTTCGAGCCGTAGCTGCGGCCTGCGCTGCCGGAGCCGAGGGACAGGTTGACGCTGTCGCAGTTCAGCCAGATGGCGTCTTCGATGGCGGCCATATAGTCGGAAGAATACGCGCCGCCGCCCACGCCGAAGACCTTCATCACGACGAGCTGGGCATCCGGGGCAACGCCGGTCACGCCGAGCTCCTGCTTATCATAGTACAGGTCGCCGTCCGCGTCATAGTGCGGGACATAGCGGTTCGCCGCCGCGATACCGGCGACATGCGTGCCGTGGTCGCCGTTGCTGTCGCCCTCGGCATCGTGGGAGACATCCAGACCGTCATCCACATAGTTATAGGCAAAGGGGACCTTGGCATTGCGGTACAGGTCGTCCGCCTTGGGCGGGTTCTCGTCCGCGGAAATGCTCAGGTTGGGCAGCGCCTTTTTGATCTCTTCCTTCGTCAGAAGGTTGTAATCGGAGATCTTCTTGCCGAAGCTCGCCGCGCTGATGCCCAAGCTGTAGTAATAGCCGCCCTCCGAGAACGAGGGATGCGACAGATCAAGGCCCGTGTCGATGATGGCAATGCGGCTGCCCGCGCCGGTGTAGCCGTCCGCCCATGCGCTGTAGGAGCCGACCATCTCGCCCGCAGTCGCCGTATCCGGCTGGACCGTCTCATCAAGCTCGTAGCATTCCTCCAGGTAGACATCCGCCACGCCGTCCACGGCAAGGATCTGCTCGATCCTGCCATAGGGCACCACCGTTGCAACGCCGTTGACGGCAACGGTGAACTGATAACGGATCTCCAGCTTCTCCCCGCCGAGCGCCTCGCGCTCGATGCGGTCGACCAGAGACAGCTGCTGCTTCTTCAGGCTGCTGCTGTAGCTGGCAGCCTTCTCATTCTCCAGCAGGTCTTTGGTAGAGAAGCCCTTCTTCGCCAGGGATTTCTGCTCGAACAGGATGATCACATGGACCTCCTCGTCCGCGGCAGGAACGTCCTGCTCCGCGTCCTGCTCTGCTTCCGGCAGCACGGCCGCACCCGCATCGATCACGGAAGGATCGACCTCGGTATACGACACGCTTGCCGCACTTGCGCCCGCACCGAAGGACGGCAGGAGAGCAAGCAGCATACAGGCAGCCAGGACAAATGCGAGGGATCGCTTCGCCTTGCCTTTTAACATCGCTTTTACCTCTTTCCTTTGATTTTCATTCTTTTACAGGAAAGGACGAATCCCATTATCCTTTACCATGCAAAAGTTTAAGATAATTATGCCATAATCCTCCGTCGAATTCAAGGCTTTTTTCGGAAAAATATCCATTTTTTATCGTCATTTGGAGCAAAAGAAGAGGCCGCCCCGCCAAAGCGGAGCAGCCCGTTTTGTTAAGATCTTGTAAAATTCTCGTAAACTACCAGAAGGATTATTCTGCGACAGCGTCCTTCAGAGCCTTACCGGCCTTGAACACGGGAACACGCGTTGCCGGGATCTCGATGGTCTCCTTCGTCTTGGGGTTGCGGCCCGTGCGCGCCTCGCGCTGCTTCGTCTCAAAGGAGCCAAAGCCGACGAGCTGCACCTTGTCACCCTTGACGACGGCTTCCGTGATGGTCTCAACGACGGCGCCGAGCGCCTTCTCTGCGTCCTTGCGGGGCAGGCCGGCCTTGTTGGCGACTTCCGCAATGAGTTCAGTCTTGTTCATAATGGGTATCCTCTTTTCTCAGTATATCATTCTCCGGGGAGATCCCCGAGCGCATGCTTATAAAATCTACCACATGCCGGGCAAATACGCAAGGTTTTTTCTGGAAAAAATCAGCGAACGCGCAGAATTTTTGCAATTTTCTCGCCCTTGGGCAGCAGCAGGCAGTCCTCATAGGTCAAAACCTTGAGCACAATGATGAGCACGACGTACACGAGGACCGCCACGACGATGGAGCCGAGGCAGGCGACGGCACGGCCCATGCCGATGCGGCTGAGGCCCCAGTAGGCCAGCCACGTCGCGCCGCCCATGAGAACGGCGGCGATGGTCGTCTTCCACAGGTTCGGCAGGAGCTTCGGCGCATTGCGGCGCAGCACGCGGCGCATGGCGATGAGGTTCAGCACGGTGATGACGGCATAGCAGGCGATGGTGCCGACGGGCGCGCCCGTGATGGCGATATCCGGGTTGCCGACGAGAATGTAGTTGACGATGACCTTGACGATGCCGCCGATGAGCGTGTTGATGACGGGGATAACGGCGTGGTTGTGCGCCTGCATGATGGCGTCCGTCATGAGCACGATGCTGTTGAACACCACGGCGACGCCGAGGATGGCCATGAGCTTCGTGGCGAGCGTGAGGTTCGCGCCGGTGTAGCCGCCAAGCAGGGCGACGATGGGCTCTGCCAGCACGATGAGGCCGACGGCGCAGGGCATGGCGATGAGGCCCATGAGTCGCAGCGACGAATTCTGCACGGAGCGCACGCCGCGGCGGTCCTGCAGCGTCAGGCTGTTCGTAATGGCCGGGATGATGGCGATGGTGATGCAGGGAATGAAGGCACAGGGGAAATTGAAGATGGTCTGGCAGTAGTTATAAACGCCCTTGACGACGTCCGCGCGCTCCTGCGTGTAGCCCGCGGCATTGATGAGGCGGTTCATGACCGTCGCCGCATCGAACAGGTTGATGATCTGCAGACCGGCTGCGCCGAGCGTGATGGGCACGGCAATGGCCAGCAGGCGCTTGAGCGTCTCGCCTGCGGGTCTTGCCTGCCCCTCCGCGCGGCTGAGCTCGCGTGTGCGGCGGCGCGTCTTGCAGAAGAGGTAGAGGGCCGAGAGCACCGTGCCGATCGTCACGCCCGCGATGGAGCCGGCAGCGGCCAGCGGGCCGTTGCCAAGGCGGTTCATGACGAGCCAGGCAAGGCCGAGGCCAAGGAAGAGCTTGCACAGCGCCTCGATGATCTGGCTGACGGCCGTGGGGGCCATGTTCCCCTGCCCCTGGAAGAAGCCGCGGCAGGCGGAGATGTAGCACACGAAGAGCACGGCCGGGCCGAGCGCAAAGATGGACCACATGGCATTCGGGTTCTCCATCATGTTGGCCAGCTGCTTCGGGATGATCAGCATCAGCGCCGAGCCGATGATACCGATGGACAGGAAGGCCATGAGGGAGACGCGGTAGATCTGCCGCACCTGTTTGCCGTTGTTCAGCGCGCGGGCCTCGGAGATCATGCGGCTCATGGCGACGGGCAGGCCCGTCGTGGAGATCATAAGCAGCACGGTGTAGATGTCATAGGCCGTGGTGAAATAGCCGTAGTTTGCCTCGCCGATGAGGCGGTTGAGCGGGATTTTGAAGAACATGCCGATGACCTTGACGATCATCGTCGCCAGCGACAGCACCGCCGCACCGGCCAGGAAATTCTGCTTCTTCGTTGTCTTTTCTTCCAACATTCATCCGTCCTTTCCGTTGGGATCAGCTGCGCGCTTCTTCGAAAATGCGCGGCATGACGTAGCCGGACAGCTCGCGCACGACGCTGTCGAGGTCGATCGTCGGATACTTGCCCGCAGCATAGAGCACCTGCCCGCGCACCATGGTCATCACGACGTCGTGGCCGGAGGCGGCATAGACGAGATGCGACATCACATTGTGGCACGGCATGAGATGCGGCGACGTGAAGTCGAGCAGCACGAGGTCGGCGTCCATGCCGAGCTTCAGCATGCCGCACTCGGCCTCGCGGCCCTGCGCACGCGCGCCGCAGACCGTCGCCATCATCAGCACGGCCTCGACCGGCAGCGCCTTCGGGTCGCCGGATGTCACCTTGGCCATGAGGGCCGCGGCCTTCATCTCCTCGAACAGGTCGAGGTTGTTGTTCGACGCGGACGAGTCCGTGCCGAGGGCGACGTTCATGCCCGCCTTGACCATCTCCGTCACGGGGGCGCAGCCGGAGGCGAGCTTCAGGTTCGAAACGGGGCAGTGCACAGCCGTCACGCCGCGCTTGGCCAGCAGGCGCATGTCCTCCGGCGTGACCCAGACGCAATGGGCCGCAATGGCGCGCGTGTCAAAGACATGGTGGCAGTCGAGCACCTGCGCGGGTGTCAGGCCGTTGCGCTCGAGGCACTGTTCGTGCTCGGCCTTCGTCTCGGACAGGTGGACGTGCATACCGACCTTCTCGTTGATGGCAAATTCGCTCAGCGCGTCCCAAAGGCGGTAGTCCGAGGTATATTCGCCGTGCACGGAGGCCTCGACGCGGATGCGGCCGTTGTCATAGCCGTCCCACTTTTCCTTCAGGGCGACAAGCTCGCGGCAGGCGGGGTGCGTTTCAAAGTCGAAGTCCTCGCCGAACAGCGTCGCGCCGCGGGCAATGTTGGCCTTGATGCCGGACTCGGCCACGGCCTCGGCGATCTCGTCGCAGAAGTTATACATATCCGAGATGGATGTCGTGCCGAAGCGGACGCACTCTGCAATGGACAGCAGAGCGGCTGCCTTGGCGCTGCGGCCGTCGAGCCGGTCCTCATGCGGGAAAATATAGTCGTTGAGCCAGCTCGAAAGCTCGACATCGTCGGCATAGCCGCGCAGCACGGACATCGGCAGATGCGTGTGGCAGTTGATGAGGCCGGGCATGAGCACCATGCCCTCACCGGGAACAAGGCGCTTTGTCTTCTCCTTGGGGGCCTCGCGCGCGAGATAGCTGATCTTGCCGTCCGTCACGCCGAGGTAGGCATCAAAGTAGACGTGCATGGCCTCGTCCATGGTCACGATCGTCACATTGGAAAATAAAGTGTCCATAAATTTCCTTTCCGTGCCTCACAGCAGGCGGAACGCCGCGTCCTTCTGAGCCAGAACGTCGTCGATGCGCTCGAGATACTGCTGCGGGAATTTGGGATTGTGGAAGCGCTCCAGACGGCCGTCGGGCAGGTTGATCTTCGTCATGGCCCCGCCGCCGAGCGACACGATGGAATGCATCTCCTCCATCATATAGATGTTGTAAAGTCCGGCCGTGCCCGGGCGGCACCAGCCGATGTTCTCAAAGCTGCCGGACATGTATTTCTGCCGGTAGAGATAGTAGGGCGTGTAGCCCGCCGCGCGGAGCGAGGCCTCCGCCCCGGCCAGCATCTGCGCCACATCGTCCGCCGAGGGAAGCTCCATCCGCTCGGCATAAAGGTCCGCGCCCTTTTTGAGGGCCAGCGTGTGGACGGTCACATTCTCCGGGGCCAGCGCCAG
>ULVV01036669.1_pt1 | contig 17392 bp, 17 predicted proteins | sample 1959761 | NCBI WGS metagenome assembly ULVV01 (sample SAMEA4835795, study PRJEB28245) | human gut metagenome | biome: gut microbiome; material: fecal sample | place: Denmark | collected 2008
AAGATACGAAAGAGGATTTCAGTGTTCAGTTTTGAAGGTATGAGAAAAGGAAGACAGGTGAAAAACCTGTCTTTTTTGTTATCCCAGTTTACTCATGGAACCAAACAGGCTGCTCCGTGCCCTGCGTAAAATCCTACAGAAATGCTTACGATTAGGTATTGCCCTAAAAACACCCTTATGTTATAATATTCACAGCGGGCAATGATAAAAAATTAACAAATAAAAATAAGCCCGAAATTAGGCGATTGATTCAAATGGAGGAAAAGACATGGCTAAGAAAATTGTATTAGCAGGTGCTTGCCGTACAGCTATCGGCGTAATGGGTGGAACACTCAGCACTACACCGGCAACTGACCTGGGCGCTATCGTAATTAAAGAGGCACTGAACCGTGCAGGTGTTCCTGCTGATCAGGTAGATCAGGTATATATGGGCTGCGTAATCCAGGCAGGACAGGGACAGAACGTTGCTCGTCAGGCATCCATCAAGGCTGGTCTGCCGATCGAGACTCCTGCAGTTACGATTAACGTTGTATGTGGTTCCGGTCTGAACTGTGTCAACATGGCTGCAGAAATGATCGCTGCTGGCGATGCGGATATCGTAGTAGCAGGCGGTATGGAAAACATGTCTATGGCTCCTTACGCAGTTATGCAGGGTCGTTACGGCTACAGAATGAACGATGGCAAGCTGGTTGATACCATGGTTCATGACGCTCTGTGGGATGCGTTCAATGATTATCATATGGGTATTACTGCAGAGAACATCTGCGAAAAATGGGGTCTGACCAGAGAAGAGCTGGATAAGTTTGCTGCAGCCTCTCAGCAGAAGGCTGTAGCTGCTCAGGAATCCGGTGCTTTCGATAAGGAAATCGTTCCTGTAGAAGTTAAGAAGAAGAAAGAGACTATCGTATTTGCTAAGGATGAAGGCCCTCGTCCGGGTACTACCGCTGAAAGCATTGCAAAACTTCGCCCTGCATTCAAGAAAGACGGTATTGTAACTGCAGCGAACTCTTCCGGTATTAACGACGGCGCTGCTGCAATCGTTGTTATGAGCGAAGAAAAGGCAAAAGAGCTGGGCGTTAAGCCTATGGCTACATGGGTAGCTGGCGCTCTGGCTGGTGTTGCTCCTGAAATCATGGGTATCGGTCCTGTTGCTGCTACCAAGAAGGTTATGGCAAGAACCGGCATGAAGATCGAAGACTTCGATGTGATCGAAGCAAATGAAGCTTTCGCAGCACAGTCTGTAGCAGTACAGAAGGAGCTGGGCTTTACAGATGAGCAGTTAAACCCCAACGGCGGTGCAATCGCTCTGGGTCATCCGGTAGGTGCATCTGGCTGCCGTATTCTGGTTACTCTGCTGCATGAGATGGAAGCTAAGGATGCGAAAAAGGGTCTGGCTACTCTGTGTATCGGCGGCGGCATGGGCTGCGCTACTGTAGTAGAAAGAGACTAAGTTCATTTTCTGGGTGCAAGACACCCGTTTTCGGAGAATGCCTTCACGAACAGGACGATGGTTACCAGGATCAGGCAGCCATTCCATAATAAGAGAAGACATTCTCCAAACTATGTAAAAAAACATCAGGAGGAAGATCATGGAATTCGTATTGTATGAACAGAAAGGTCAGTACGCGATCATCACGATCAATCGTGAAAAAGCACTGAACGCCCTGAATTCTGCAGTTCTTGATGAACTGGATAAGACTCTGGACAGTGTTGATCTGGATCAGGTAAGATGTCTGATTCTGACCGGCGCAGGACAGAAATCTTTCGTAGCAGGCGCTGATATCGCTGAGATGAGCACTCTGACCAAGGCAGAGGGTGAAGCATTCGGTAAGAAGGGCAACGATGTATTCCGTAAACTGGAAACATTCCCGATCCCGGTTATCGCTGCAGTAAACGGCTTTGCACTGGGCGGCGGCTGTGAGATCTCTATGAGCTGTGATATCCGTATCTGCTCTGAGAATGCTGTATTTGGTCAGCCGGAGGTTGGTCTGGGCATCACTCCCGGATTCGGCGGCACACAGAGACTGGCTCGTCTGGTTGGTGCAGGCATGGCAAAACAGCTGATCTACACCGCACGCAATATCAAGGCTCCCGAAGCATTCCGCATCGGTCTTGTAAATGCTGTATATCCCCAGGAAGAGCTGCTTCCCGCTGCTGAGAAGATGGCTGCCGGCATCGCTAAAAATGCGCCCATCGCTGTCCGCAACTGCAAGAAAGCCATCAACGAAGGACTGCAGGTTGATATGGATCAGGCGATCGTGATCGAAGAGAAACTCTTTGGTGACTGCTTCGAGACAGAAGATCAGAAGTATGGCATGGCATTTTTCCTGGACAAAAATAAGGAAAAAGTAAAAGAGCCTTTCAAAAACTGCTAAGGCAACAACCTTTTAAGGTTTTTAATAAAAAATCAGGAGGATAACATCATGAAGGTAGGTATTATTGGCGCCGGCACAATGGGTTCCGGCATCGCACAGGCTTTCGCTCAGACCGAAGGCTATGAAGTATTTCTTTGCGATATCAACGAAGAGTTCGCTGCAAACGGCAAGAAGAAAATTGCAAAGGGCTTTGAGAAGAGAATTGCAAAAGGCAAAATGACTCAGGAAGTTGCTGACGCTGTTCTGGCTAAGATCACCACAGGCGTTAAGACCATCTGCACAGATTGCGATCTGGTTGTAGAAGCTGCTCTGGAAAACATGCAGATCAAGAAGCAGACATTCAAAGAGCTGCAGGACATCTGCAAGGCAGACTGCATCTTTGCTACCAACACATCCTCTCTGTCCATCACAGAGATCGGCGCTGGCCTGGATCGTCCGGTTATCGGCATGCACTTCTTCAATCCCGCTCCTGTTATGAAGCTGGTTGAGGTTATTGCAGGTCTGAACACTCCTGAAGAGGTTGTGGAAAAGATCAAAGCAATCTCCGTTGAGATCGGCAAGACTCCTGTACAGGTAAACGAAGCAGCTGGTTTCGTTGTAAACAGAATCCTTGTTCCGATGATCAACGAAGCAGTTGGTATCTATGCAGATGGCGTTGCAAGCGTAGAAGATATCGATACCGCTATGAAGCTGGGTGCAAACCATCCCATGGGACCTCTGGCTCTGGGCGACCTGATCGGTCTGGATATCGTACTGGCTATCATGGAAGTTCTGGAATCCGAGACTGGCGATCCGAAGTATCGTCCTCATCCCCTTCTGAGAAAGATGGTTCGCGGCGGACAGCTTGGACAGAAGACCGGCAAGGGCTTTTACGACTACACGAAATAAATAATAATAGGAGTGAGGCGGCTGGCTGATCAAGACAGCCGCAAGCTCACAAGGAGGAATATAAAATCATGGATTTTACTTTGGACAAAAAGCATGAGATGGCGAGACAGCTTTTCAGAGATTTCGCCGAGAAGGAAGTAAAGCCTCTGGCAATTGAGGTTGATGAGACCGAAGAATTCCCCAGAGTGACTGTTGACAAAATGATCAAAGCTGGTTTCATGGGTATCCCGGTACCGAAGGAATACGGCGGACAGGGCTGTGATCCTCTGACCTACGCTATGTGTGTAGAGGAGCTTTCCAAGGTTTGCGGCACCACAGGCGTTATCGTTTCTGCACATACCTCTCTTTGCTGCGATCCGATCATGACATTCGGTACAGAAGAGCAGAAGCAGAAATTCCTGGTTCCCCTTGCAAAAGGTGAAAAGCTGGGTGCGTTCGGCTTAACGGAGCCCGGTGCTGGTACAGATGCTCAGGGTCAGCAGACCAAGGCTGTTTTAGACGGCGATGAGTGGGTATTAAACGGTTCCAAGTGCTTCATCACAAACGGTAAGGAAGCTGACGTTTACGTTATCTTCGCTGTAACCGGTGTTGTTGAAAAGCGCGGCCGCAAGATGAAAGAAATCTCTGCATTTATCGTAGAGAAAGGAACTCCCGGCTTCACATTCGGTACCAAAGAGAAGAAGATGGGTATCCGTGGTTCTTCCACATACGAACTGATCTTCCAGGATTGCCGTATCCCCAAGGAAAATCTGCTGGGTCAGCAGGGCAAGGGCTTCAACATCGCTATGCATACTCTGGATGGCGGCCGTATCGGTATCGCTTCTCAGGCTCTGGGTATTGCAGAGGGTGCTCTTGAGAGAACCGTTGCATATGTAAAAGAAAGAAAGCAGTTTGGCCGTGCGATCGGTGCATTCCAGAATACACAGTTCCAGCTGGCTGATATGGCAACCAAGGTTGAGGCTGCTCAGCTTCTGGTTTACAAGGCTGCTATGGCAAAGGCTACTCAGAAGACCTACTCCGTAGAAGCTGCAAAGGCAAAATTGTACGCTGCAGAAGTTGCTATGGAAGTTACCACCAAGGCTGTACAGCTGCACGGCGGCTATGGTTACACCAGAGAGTACGAAGTAGAACGTATGATGCGCGATGCGAAGATCACTGAGATCTACGAAGGTACCAGCGAAGTTCAGAGAATGGTTATCTCCGGCGCTCTGCTGAAATAATCCATACAAAGTAAAGAACTTTGCAGGCAATAGACAAATTAAAATAAGGAGTGAATCATACAATGAAAATCGTTGTTTGTATCAAACAGGTACCCGATACCAAGGGCGGCGTTAAGTTCAATCCCGACGGCACTCTTGACAGAAGTGCCATGATGGCAATTATGAATCCCGATGACAAGGCTGGTCTGGAAGCAGCTCTTCGCTTAAAAGATCAGTATGGCGCAGAAGTTACCGTTCTGACCATGGGTCTTCCCAAGGCAGAAGAAGTTCTGCGTGAGGCTCTGGCTATGGGCGCAGACAAGGGCATTCTGGTAACAGACAGAGTCCTGGGCGGCGCTGATACATGGGCTACTTCCCAGACAATTGCAGGTGCACTGCGTAATCTGGAGTATGATCTGATCATTACCGGACGTCAGGCAATCGATGGCGATACCGCACAGGTTGGTCCTCAGATTTCCGAGCATCTGGATATTCCGGTTATCAGCTACGCTCAGAACTTAAAGGTCGAAGGCGATTCCGTAATCGTTGAGCGTCAGTACGATGACAGATATCACGTTCTGAAAGCAAAAATGCCCTGCCTGGTTACTGCACTGGCAGAGTTAAACGAGCCCCGTTACATGACTCCCGGCGGAATCTTCGATGCTTATGATGCAGAGATCACCGTTTGGGGCAGAAAAGACTTAAAGGATGTGGATGATTCCAACCTTGGTCTGAAGGGATCTCCGACCCAGATCGCAAAGGCATCTGATAAGGTTCGTAAGGGCGCAGGCGAAAAGGTTGCTCTTGATCCGGCAGAGTCTGTTGACTATATTATGGACAAGTTACTGACCAAACATGTAATTTAACAAATTATAGAAAAGCGTGGTGAATGAGATGAACTTAGAAGAATATAAAGGCGTATTTGTCTTTGCACAGCAGGTAGACAACAAGTTAAACGGTATTGCACTGGAGCTGGTGGGCAAAGGAAAAGATCTGGCAAAGGATCTTGGCACAGAAGTAACTGCAGTTTTAATCGGTAGCGACGTTATGAGTCTTACCAAAGAGCTGGCTGAGTACGGCGCAGACAGAATCATCGTTGTAGATGATCCTGAATTAAAAGAGTACAGAACCGAGCCTTATGCACATGCACTGGCTGAGGTTATCAAGAAGTACAAACCCGAAATCATGCTGGTTGGCGCAACAGCAATCGGCCGTGACTTAGGTCCCCGTGTATCCGCAAGAATCCACACTGGTCTGACCGCAGACTGCACACAGCTGGAAATCGGCGATTTCCCGATCAACCCGATCCCGGGCAGAGAACAGCTGCACAACCAGCTGCTGATGACTCGTCCTGCATTCGGCGGCAACACAATCGCTACCATCGCTTGTCCGAACTTCCGTCCTCAGATGGCTACCGTTCGTCCTGGCGTTATGCAGAAGGCTGAGCGTGTGGAAGGCGCACAGGCTGTTATCGAAGAGTTCAATCCTGGATTCGTTCCCAACAACAAATATGTTGAGATCCTGGATATCGTAAAGGCTGTATCTGACGTAGAAGATATCATGGACGCTAAGATCCTGGTATCCGGCGGCCGTGGTGTAGGCAGCGCAGAGAACTTCAAACTGCTGGATGATCTGGCAGAAGCTCTTGGCGGTACCGTAAGCTGCTCCCGTGCAGTTGTAGATGCTGGTTGGAAGTCCAAAGACCTGCAGGTTGGACAGACCGGTAAGACCGTTCGCCCTCATGTATACTTTGCAATCGGTATCTCCGGTGCAATTCAGCACCTGGCTGGTATGGAAGAGTCTGACATCATCATTGCAATCAACAAAGATGAGACAGCTCCGATCTTCGACGTTGCTGACTACGGCATCGTTGGTGATCTGAACAAGATCCTGCCTGCTCTGACCGAGAAGATCAAAGAAGCAAAGGCTGCAAAGAACTAAATTGTATATAGAATGTATACAGGAAAGACCCGTCGATGAGGCGGGTCTTTTTTCGTCGTATAGGAAATTTCGTTTCGATACGAGAAAAAACGATCCGCGATCATGTATGTCGCAGGCTTGTATCCTATCCCCGAATTTGATATACTTGTCGCTGGAAAGGGATGACAGAATATATGGCGAAAGAAAAAGAAATCAAAACAAACGCGATGCGGATTCTGGATCGGATGAAGATTCCGTATACCCATTATACCTACGAATGCGACGAATTTATCGACGGCATGCAGATCGTGGAAAAGCTGAACTTAAAACCGGAGCAGGTCTATAAGACGCTGGTAACGCAGGGACACAGCAAGGCCTATTTTGTCTTTGTGATCCCGGTGGCAGAGGAGCTGGATTTGAAGAAAGCGGCAAAAGCGGTCGGAGAGAAATCTCTGGAGATGATCCATGTAAAGGATATCAACCAGATCACCGGCTATATCCGCGGCGGCTGTACGGCAGTCGGCATGAAAAAACAGTATAAAACGGTAATCGATGCCAGTGCTCAGACATTGCAGACAATGATCGTCAGCGGCGGACGGATCGGATCGCAGATCGAACTGACTCCGGAGGACCTTGCAAAGGCAGCAAATGCGGTATTTGCGGAGATTATCGCTTGACCCGCAAGTGGGTAAGTGTTATTATTTTGGATGGTGAAGTGCGTGTTTTGTGGACGCGCACAGGTTTCAGAAGAAAAAATGAGGTGTAGAAAGATGAGTGCAAATTTTGAAGAACTGATCTCCAAGGTCAAAGAGTACGGCAAAAAGAAAGTATCTGTTGCTGTAGCAGAAGATGCTCCGATTCTGGAAGCTGTAGAAGAAGCAAGAAAACAGGGCTTTGCAGATGCTATCCTGGTTGGTGATGAAGCAAAGATTCGCGAGATCGCTGCAGGTTTAAATATCGACCTGACTCCTTACGAAATCATCAACGAGCCGGATCACTGGCAGGCTGCTTTAAAGGCAGTTAAGCTGGCACATGACGGCGTTGCTGACATGTATATGAAAGGTCTGATCGATACCAAATCTTTCTTAAAGAGCATTCTGGACAAGGAAGTTGGTCTGCGCACCGGCAAACCGCTGTCCCACGTATGCTGTTTTGAAGTAAAAGGCATTAAGCAGCTGTTGTTCCTGACAGACGTTGCATTTATGACATATCCTACCCTGGAAGATAAGGTACATATCATTGAAAATACCGTAGAGGTTGTACATGCATGCGGTATTGAGTGTCCGAAGGTTGCTCCTCTGGCAGCAGTTGAGGTTGTAAACCCCAAGATGCCTGTTACCGTTGAAGCTGCTGAGCTGACCAAGATGAACGAAGAAGGCAAGATCACAGGCTGTATCGTAGATGGCCCTCTGTCTATGGATCTGGCAATTGATCCGGAAGCTGCAAAGCATAAGGGTGCTACTGACCGTAAGATCCAGGGCGATGCAGATATCCTGCTGTTCCCTGATATCCACGCCGGCAACCTGGTATACAAGACTCTGGTACACACTGCAGAGGTAAAGAACGGATGTATCCTCACCGGTACTCAGGTTCCCGCAATCCTGACCAGCCGTTCCGATACCTTCCAGACCAAGGTAAATTCCATCGCTCTGGCAGCGGTTGTAGCAGAAGGCTTAAAGAAAAACAAATAATTTCGCAGCATAACTGGAAGCTGCAAAAAGGAGACAGATATGGCAATCAAGAGTCTGATTATCAATCCCGGTTCCACTTCCACCAAGATCGGTGTATTCGAGGATGAGAACCTGTTATTTGAAGAAACACTGCGTCATTCCACAGAAGAGATTGCACAGTATGCGTCCATTATCGACCAGAAGGATTTCAGAAAGAACATTATCCTGGAGTTCCTGAAGGCAAAGGATTTCGATGTTAAGAGTTTCGATATGATCGTAGGTCGCGGCGGTCTGTTAAAGCCTATCCCGGGCGGCACATATACCGTAAGCGATGAGCTGCTTGCAGACCTGAAAAAGGGTGTACAGGGTCAGCATGCTTCTAACTTAGGCGGTATCCTTGCACGGGAAATCGGTGATGAGATCGGTGTTCCCTCTTATATCGTAGATCCTGTCGTTGTGGATGAGCTGGAGCCTGTTGCGCGCCTTTCCGGTATGCCTGAGCTTCCCAGAAGAAGTATTTTCCATGCGCTGAACCAGAAGGCTGTTGCAAGAAGATATGCGAAAGAGCACGGCGTAAAATACGAAGATCTGAACCTGATCGTAATCCACCTGGGCGGCGGCGTTTCTGTTGGTGCGCACAGCCAGGGCAAGGTTGTAGATGTAAACAACATCCTGGACGGTGAGGGTGCATTCTCTCCAGAGAGAGCAGGTACCGTTCCGGTTGGCGATCTGGTTAAAATGTGCTATTCCGGTAAATATACGGAGAAGGAAGTTTATAAAAAGATCTGCGGAAACGGCGGCTTAAATGCTTATCTGCACACCAACGATTTCCGTGATATGCAGAAGATGGCAGAAGAGGGTGACGAATATGCCGCTCTGGTAAGAGATGCCTTCTTCTATCAGATCTCCAAGGATGCTGGTGCAATGGCAGCAGTATTAAATGGTAAGGTTGATCAGATCATTCTGACCGGCGGTATTGCATATGCACCTGTTACCAGGAAGATGCTGGAAGAAAAGCTTGGCTGGATCGCTCCGTTCACTGTATATCCCGGTGAGGACGAGCTGCTGGCTCTGGCACAGGGTGGTCTGCGCGTTATCCGTGGAGAAGAAGCTGCAAAAGAATATTAAGCTGATACAGAACATTCCTGCGATCTTCTAAAAGGCAGCAGGAAAGGATCAAAAGATACTGCGGAGGTCAAAAAAGGCTTCCGCAGTTTTTTTGCGGGTCACAAAGCAGGGAATCATATATTAAGAATTTGTGAAAAAACTGTAACAACCTGTTGCCAAAGGGGCGCGCGCCTTGCATTTTCGGGCTTAATCTGTTAAAATAACCTTTAGTTTTTTAGTTATCGTGGCAAAGAGGGCTCTTTTTGCCCTGTTTTGGCAGGAGTAAGGCGTCCGGCGGGCGCATTTGAATGGAGAATAACGGATGAATGTCATTGAAAAAGTTTTTGGTACACACAGCGAAAGAGAGTTAAAGCGAATCCTTCCGATCGTGGATAAAATTGAGTCTCTGCGTGACGACATGATGGCGCTGACGGATGAACAGCTGAAAGATAAGACGAAAGAATATAAAACACGTCTGGCGCAGGGCGAGACCTTAGACGACCTTTTGCCGGAAGCGTATGCAACAGTTCGGGAAGCGGGACGTCGTGTCCTGAACATGGAGCATTTCCGCGTACAGCTGATCGGCGGTATTATCCTCCATCAGGGACGTATCGCAGAAATGAAAACCGGTGAAGGTAAGACGCTGGTATCCACGCTTCCTGCTTACTTAAACGCGCTGGAGGGTAAGGGTGTACACGTTGTAACGGTCAATGATTACCTGGCAGCCCGTGATGCAGAGTGGATGGGAGCGATTCATGAATTTCTGGGCTTAAAGGTCGGCATTGTATTAAACAGCATGAAGCCGGAAGAGCGGAAGGCAGCATATGCCTGCGATATTACTTATGTCACCAATAACGAGCTGGGCTTTGATTATCTGCGTGACAACATGGCGATTTACAAGGAGCAGCTGGTACTGCGTGATCTGCACTATGCCATCATCGACGAAGTGGACTCTGTCCTGATCGATGAAGCGAGAACTCCTCTGATCATTTCCGGACAGAGCGGAAAATCTACCAGCTTGTACGAAGCCTGTGACATTTTGGCAAGACAGTTAAAACGCGGTGACGATGTTGGCGAGTTTTCCAAGATGGATGCGATCATGGGCATCGAGCAGGAAGAAAACGGTGATTTCGTTGTAAATGAAAAGGATAAGGTTGTAAACCTGACTGCAGAGGGTATCGAAAAGGTTGAGAAATTCTTCCATATCGAAAACCTTGCAGATCCCGAAAATCTTGAGATCCAGAACAATATCATCCTCGCTTTGCGTGCACACAACCTGATGCACCGCGATAAGGACTACGTGGTAAAAGAGGATCAGGTTCTGATTGTCGATGAATTTACCGGACGTATCATGCCCGGACGCCGTTATTCCGACGGTCTGCATCAGGCAATTGAAGCAAAAGAGCACGTTAAGGTAAAGAGAGAAAGCAAGACGCTGGCAACCATCACGTTCCAGAACTTCTTTAATAAATTTGAGAAAAAATCCGGTATGACCGGTACCGCTCTGACAGAGGAAAAGGAATTTAGAGATATTTATGGAATGGACGTTGTGGAGATTCCTACAAACCGTCCGGTTATCCGAAAAGACCTGCACGATGCGGTTTACAAGACAAAGAGAGAAAAGCTCAACGCCATTGTGGAAGCGGTCAAGGAAGCACATGCAAAGGGACAGCCGGTTCTGGTTGGTACGATTACGATCGAAGCGTCTGAGCAGCTTTCCGGTATGCTGCGCCGCGAGGGTATCCAGCATAAGGTGCTGAATGCGAAGTTCCATGAGCTGGAAGCGGAAATCGTTGCAGACGCCGGTATTCACGGTGCGGTTACCATTGCAACCAACATGGCAGGCCGTGGTACGGATATCAAGCTGGATGAAGAAGCAAAGGCAGCAGGCGGTCTGAAAATCATCGGTACTGAGCGCCATGAATCCCGCCGTATCGACAATCAGCTGCGCGGTCGTTCCGGCCGTCAGGGAGACCCCGGTGAATCCAGATTTTACATTTCCCTGGAAGACGATCTGATGAGATTGTTCGGTTCTGAGAAGATGATCAGCATGTTCAATGCGCTGGGCATTCCGGAAGGTCAGGAAATTGAGCACAAGATGCTTTCCAAGGCGATTGAAAACGCACAGAAGAAGATCGAGGGCAACAACTTCGGTATCCGTAAAAATTTGTTGGAATACGATCAGGTCAACAACGAGCAGCGTGAAATCATCTATGCGGAGCGTCGCCGCGTTCTGGACGGAGAGAGCATGCGCGATGTGATCTACAAGATGATTACCGATATCGTAGACAATACGGTGGATATGGTCATCGGCGAAGAAAACGATTCTGAAGAATGGAACCTGGCGGAGTTAAATTCTCTGCTGCTTCCGATCATTCCGCTTGAGCCGATCACAAAGGAACGGATTTCCAAGCCGAAAAAGGACAGTTTAAAGCAGCAGCTCAAGGAAGAAGCTGTTCGTTTCTATGAAACAAAAGAAGCAGAGTTCCCTGAACCCGAAATGATCCGTGAGGCAGAGCGAGTTGTTCTGTTAAAGGTTATCGACAGAAAGTGGATGAACCACATCGACGATATGGATCAGCTGCGTCAGGGTATCGGCCTGCAGGCCTATGGACAGAGAGATCCGCTTGTAGAATATAAGATGAATGCCTATGAGATGTTTGAAAATATGACAGAGAGCATTAAAGAGGATACGATCCGCGTGCTCTGCCATATCCGCATCGAGCAGAAGGTAGAAAGAGAACAGGTAGCAAAGGTGACCGGCACCAATAAGGACGAGAGAGGTCCGAGACGGCCTGCAAAGCGGGAAAGCGTCAAGATTTACCCGAACGATCCCTGTCCTTGCGGCAGCGGTAAGAAATATAAAAACTGCTGTGGAAAGAACCGGTAAAGGTGGACGAATATTATGGCAATGGTAGAATTAGATCAGATGAAGTTCGAGCTGCAAAGCTACGAAAATACCCTTCATGAAGTGAAGGATTCCCTGGATCTGGAAGGAAAAAAGAAGCGCATCGAAGAGCTGGAGATGGAAATGGAAGCACCCGGCTTCTGGGACGATCCGGATTCCTCCAACCGCAAGATGAAAGAGCTCAAAAATTTAAAGGATACTGCGGAGCTGTGCAATAAGCTGGAAACGCAGTATTCCGATATCGAAACCCTGATTGAGATGGGGCACGAGGAAGAAGATCCGGATATGGTAGAAGAAATCCGGGGCGAATTGGATGAGTTTATCGAAGAGCTGGATGAGCTGCGTATCAGCACGCTGCTGTCCGGCGAATATGATAAGGATAATGCGATCTTAAAGCTCAATGCGGGCGCAGGCGGCACAGAGAGCTGCGACTGGTGCGGCATGCTGTACCGTATGTATACCAGATGGGCGGAGAAAAAGGGCTTTTCCGTGGAAGTTCTGGACTATCTGGACGGTGAAGAAGCGGGCATCAAGTCTGTTACCTTCCAGGTAAACGGCGAGAACGCTTACGGCTATCTGAAATCGGAAAAAGGCGTACACCGTCTTGTCCGGATTTCCCCCTTCAACGCCCAGGGCAAGCGCCAGACCTCCTTCGTATCTCTGGATGTTATGCCGGATATCGAAGAAGATCTGGATATTGAGATCAACCCGGAGGATCTGCGCATTGATACCTACCGAAGCAGCGGTGCAGGCGGTCAGCATATCAACAAGACCTCTTCTGCGATCCGTATCACGCATCTGCCGACAGGTATCGTGGTACAGTGTCAGAATGAGCGTTCTCAGTTCCAGAACAAGGATAAGGCGATGCAGATGTTGAAGGCGAAGCTGTATCTGTTAAAGCAGGAAGAAAACGCCGAGAAGCTTTCTGACATCCGTGGCGAGATCAAGGATATCGCATGGGGCAACCAGATCCGTTCCTATGTCCTGCAGCCTTATAAGCTGGTGAAGGACCTTCGGACAAATCAGGAGGTTGCAAATGCAGATGGCGTACTGGACGGCGGTCTCGACCCCTTCATCAACGCATATCTGAAGTGGATCAACACAAAGGATAAAGCGACGGAAGAATAAAAAGAGTATAAAGAAACCGGACACCGACTCCCGGCTGAGCAATCAGTCAGGAAGTAGGTGTCCGGTTTTTTACGCTTCAGCGCTTTTTAACGATACCAGCTCAAGATAGAAGTAGGCATAGGTCTGCTTCTGATAAGGATACACATACAGCAGTCCGATGCCGCAGGTTAAGAACCCGCCCATTAGCCAGGGCAGGAAGCTTACCATCAGGAGGAAATACTGCCATTTGTGGCCTTTCATGAGCCTTCTGGAGCGTTTTAAGCATTCCTTTGCACTCAGCTCGGGAAAGTCCAGCATGATGAAGAAAACCTGGGAATACAGCGTTTTTACATACAGCACAAAAGGCAGGAAAACGATGCTGATCCCTGCTGCAGCATAGAGATAAACCATATTCACGCGACCGGATTGCAGGTACAGGCTGAAAAGAAGCGACGGCACGATTTCCGGGATACATAACAGCAGGGACAAAACGAGCTGAATCTGGATGGCCTTTAACGGCTCATGCCAAAAGCCAGAGAAAATGCCGCCCGCATAGACCGGCTGATGGCAGGCATTGCTCAGAAACAGTCCTGTGATGCCGACCTGGAAAATCCCAAAGAAAACACTGATGGCAAATGTGACGGCATAATACAAAATTGTACCAAAGGGCGGATGCACCTGAATCAATCCGGAGGGAGCTGTGATAATATACTGCAAAATAGCGAGAGAAAGAAAGGCGCTGGAGAGCGGCACATAATGTCCAAGCAGGGATGCGCGCGCTTTTCCCTTCAGGACAGACCTCTTTAACGGGGAGGCTGTGCCGGTGGTTGTAGTCTGATCATTCATTTGTAGGTTACCTCTCAGTCATGTAAGCTTTCGGGAAGTTCGATCCCGTATTCGTTCAGAATCTCGTCAAAGGTCAGACCGGTCATTTGCTCGTAGGTGTCATTGACCATTGTCCAATACTGCTGTTTTGCATCGGAGTTGGAAAAGACAATAAAAAAAGAAAACCCACCGACAGCAATATTGATGAGGAGTGCACTGCAGGCGACGATGACACCTGCGAGGGCGTGATTGGACATGGAGGTGTTCCCTCGGGACAACAGCCCAAACATGATGGACAGGATTGCGAGAAAGATCGGAATGACAATTGTCATCGTAAGGGTGCTGGCGAGCGCAGCGATGGCGAGAACCAGCGAAAACGTCGCAAAGCCGTTGCGCTTTGGCTGAGGTTTCATTTCCATAATATAGTCTCCGTTCTGGGAAAAATGCAGTCGATGAAATGCCTGCACTTTCCGCGTTCTTTTGAGATATTCTAACATTTTTTATGGTAAGATTCAAGTTTTTGAAAAAAAGTGTTGACAATTCGAGAAAAAGAAGGTAGAATAATTTTTGTTGTGAGGGACACGAAGTCCTGAACAACAAAAATGTGCGCGTAGCTCAGCTGGATAGAGCGTCTGACTACGGATCAGAAGGTCGGGAGTTCGAATCTTCTCGCGCACGCGACTGGAACCGGAATGTGAAAGCATTCCGGTTTTTTATCGTATAAGAAATTTTTTTCTATACGATAAAAAGGCTCCGCTAGGATGCGCACTCGGTACAAAGGTAGATGATTGCCGAAGCAACCGCGCCTCGGCGCGAGAATGTGCGGAATACATTCTGGTTTTCACAAAAACTGTCCATGACAGGAAGCGAGGGAGAAGCTTATGATTCCATCGAGAGAAAAAGCAGAACAACTGCTGCAGGAGGGACTGCAGAAAAATCCCGGACCGTGGGGCGATCACTCCAAAACGGTGGCGCATTGCGCGGAAAAAATCGCAGCCGCGTGTGGTGACCTTGACCCGGAAAAAGCGTATGTGCTGGGACTTTTGCACGACATCGGGCGGACATTTGGCGTGAGACATTTAGGACACGTTTCGGACGGCTATTCTTATATGAAGAAGATCGGCTGCGACGAGGTGGCGAAGGTGTGCCTGACGCATTCCTTTGCGACGCAGACGCTGGAGGAATATATCGGAAAATATGACGTTTCGGAGGACGAGTTGTCCCTGATCCGGACAGAGTTGGAAAAATCGGTTTACGATGATTACGACCGGTTGGTTCAGCTGTGCGACAGTATTGCCGGAGCGGAGGGCGTGCTTGACATAGAAGAGCGGATGTTGGACGTCAAAAGGCGTTATGGCTTCTATCCGCAGGAAAAATGGGACGCGCATATCGGACTGCGGCGGTATTTCGAAGAGAAAATGGGGCGGGATGTTTACGAGGTCTGCGAAAAGGAAACCTACGATCCGAAAAAGTGCTGAGCGGACAACAGCCGTGGGGAAAAATTCCCCGACCGGGGATAAAAAATTTTTTCGGGATAATCTGTGTGTATAATTTTCCTGCAGCGTGCCGATACTAGTGTCTGTAAACGCAGGAGAGACAGTGATGGCAGCAAGGATGGACAGCCTTTCTTGCGCGACAAATATTATCTGCTGCATTTTGATTTTCATGGAAAACAAAAGCGGCGAAAACAGGAGGGCATTATGGCCAAGAACGATTACACACAGAAACAGACCAACAAGAATAATTCTGAAAATACTCAGAAGAACCAGAGCAAGAACAGCACCAAGGAAAGCACTTCTGACTGCAAGGACAAGAACAATCAGTAAGTGAGCCTTTGAAGGCTGTAATGCAGACAAAAAGAGAAGCCGGCGCAGAACGGGTGAAAATCCGGGAGCGCTGGCTCCTTTTTGGGTGGGAAGAAATTTCGGCGCGTTTTTCTTGACAGCCCACAGAAAATGCCCGTACAATAAAAAGAGCGAGAAATCAAAGAAAAGGTGCCGGGGCAAGGATGCCTGCGCATAAATGCCGAAGTAAAGCTACCGTGGTATAAATGCCGGAGTAATGCTGCCCGTGCACCGATAGAAATGGAAGAAAAAATGAGAAAAATGGAATTGATTGCACCGTGTCATTTCGGTCTGGAGGCGGTTCTTCGACGGGAAATCACGGATCTTGGATATGAAATCAGCGAAGTGGAGGACGGCAGAATTGCGTTTCTCGGCGACGAGGAAGCGGTCTGCCGCGCTAATATTTTTCTGCGGACGGCGGAGCGCGTGCTGATCAAGGTCGGCAGCTTTCATGCGGAGACCTTTGAAGAGCTGTTTCAGGGCACGAAAGCGCTGGAATGGGAAAGCTACATCCCGGCGGACGGAAAATTTTGGGTGGCAAAGGCTGCCAGTGTAAAGAGCAAGCTGTTCAGCCCGTCGGATATTCAGTCTATCATGAAAAAAGCGATGGTAGAACGTTTGAAAGGTGTATACAAGGTCAGCTGGTTTCCGGAGACCGGAGCACCGTTCCCGGTACGGGTTTTTCTGAAAAAAGATGAAGTGACTGTGGGATTGGATACGACCGGGGAATCCTTACATAAAAGAGGCTATCGCAAGCTGACAGCAAAAGCTCCGATCGCGGAGAATCTTGCGGCGGCTTTGATTATGCTGACGCCCTGGAAAGCGGATCGGATTTTGGTAGACCCGTTCTGCGGAAGCGGCACGATCCCTATCGAAGCAGCGATGATGGCGGCGAATATGGCGCCCGGCATGAACCGGGAGTTCACCGCGGAAGAGTGGGGACATTTTATTGATCGCAAATGCTGGTATCGCGCATCGGACGAAGCGCAGGAGCTGGTCGATCTGGATGTAAAGACAGATATTCAGGGTTACGATATTGATGCTGAAATGGTTAATATTGCACGGGAAAATGCAAAGCTTGCAGGCGTGGATCATCTGATCCATTTTCAGCGCAGACCGGTTGCAGAGCTTTCCCATCCGAAAAAATACGGCTTCCTGATTACGAATCCGCCCTACGGTGAACGTCTGGAGGATAAAAAGGACCTTCCGGCGCTGTACCGGACGCTTGGCGAACGCTATGCACAGCTGGATGACTGGTCGATGTATCTGATTACTTCTTATGAAAATGCGCAGCAGGACATCGGACGCAAGGCGGACAAGAACCGCAAAATCTACAACGGTATGATGAAGACCTATTTTTATCAGTATCAGGGGGCAAAACCGCCGAAGAGAGCAAAGCAGGAAGGGCAGGCAAAAAGATGAAGCAGATCATTTTTGCAACGGGAAATGCAGGGAAAATGAAGGAAATCCGGGAAATCCTGGACGGAACCGGATGGAACGTGCTGTCGTTAAAGGACGCGGGCATTGATGCAGACATCGAAGAAAATGG
>ULVV01058030.1_pt1 | contig 17176 bp, 20 predicted proteins | sample 1959761 | NCBI WGS metagenome assembly ULVV01 (sample SAMEA4835795, study PRJEB28245) | human gut metagenome | biome: gut microbiome; material: fecal sample | place: Denmark | collected 2008
TACTTTTTTATTCGCTTGTCCAAGATGTATTATAGTCCTACACCGGAAATGCACGGACCCAATTGCCGCGCCGGTTGAAAAAACGGTCGAACTATGCTATACTCTTTTTATCTTTGTCCAAAAGCAGGGTGACTTTTTTGAAGATCAATGTCCTTTCCTATCTGGAGGCTTCCGCAGCGCGTGTCCCCGACCGGGTCTGCTGGGCAGATGCCGCGTCTGCCTTGACCTACCGCGAGGCGTGGACGGCAGTATGCGATATGGGAGCAGCACTCTCCGTGCGGCTTTCGACCGTCAACGCACCTGTCTGCGTGCTGCTTCGTCATGACGTGACAGACCTTCTGGCATTTTTCTCCGTTGTGTACAGCGGAAATTTCTATGTTCCCATCGATCCGGCGCTCCCGGCCGTCAGGCTCCGGAGCATGCTGGAGACGCTGAAGCCTGCGGCCGTCATGACTGCCGGGGTCGGCATCGATGCAGAGCTGACGCAGGATATCCCGGTCATTTCCCAGCAGGCACTGCGCGCGGAAGCGCCTATCCCATCCGCCGCGGCGCCGTGGAAGCAGCGTAAGGATACCGACCTTTTATACGTTATTTTCACCTCCGGTTCCACGGGCGAGCCGAAGGGCGTTTCCATCTGTCACCGCTCGGTGATCGACATGGTGGAGCAGTTCATGCGTGCCTTCGACTTTGCCGACGGCGCTGTCTGGGGCAATCAGGCACCGTTTGACTTTGATGTCTCTGTCAAGGATATCTTCCTCTCGCTTCGTGTCGGCGGGCGGCTTGAGATCCTGGAGAAGAAGCTGTTTTCCTTCCCAAAGCTGCTTCTCGAGCGGCTCAACGAACGCAGCGTAGACACGATCATCTGGGCGGTGCCCGCCCTGAAGATCCTTGCCCGCCTTCATGCCTTCCAGACGCTGCGCCCGCTGTATCTGAGAAATATCATGTTCTCGGGCGAGGTCATGCCGCCGAAGACGCTGCAATACTGGATGCAGGCCGTCCCGCAGGCACGGTTTGTAAACCTCTATGGTCCAACGGAGATCACCTGCAACTGTACTTACCATATCGTGCAGAGCGCGGACGAGGTGCTGCAGGAGGTCCCGATCGGCAGGCCGTTTGCCAACTGCGATGTATTCCTGCTCGACGGCGGCGAGCCTGTCCGGGAGGAAGGGCGGACCGGTGAGATCTGCGTGACGGGAAGCTGCCTGTCGCTGGGCTACTACAATCGTCCGCAGCTCTCTGCCCAAGTCTTTGTGCAGAATCCGCTGAATTCCCGGTTCCGTGAGCCGATGTACCGCACGGGCGATCTCGGCGTGTGGAAAAACGGGTCCCTGCTCTTTGCGGGAAGGAAGGACACGCAGATCAAATTTATGGGACATCGTATCGAGATGTCCGAGATCGAGCTGTGCGCCAACGCCGCCGAGGGCGTGGAGGCATCCGCCTGCGTTTTCGTCGACGAGCGGCTGACGCTGTTTTATACGGGCGAGGCAGAGGAAAAGACCCTGCTTGCCAGACTGCGGGACAGGCTCCCGAAATATATGCTTCCGAGCGTATGCCGCCGGTTGGAGCGCTTTCCCCAGAATCGCACGGGAAAGATCGACCGGCGGGCGCTGCTGATTTTGTCGAAAGAGGATTGATACCATGAACGAGCTTTATCAAGTGCTGGATGGACTCCATCTGAATGTTGATTTTCATAACGAAAAGCGGCTCATCGACGACGGGCTTCTGGAGTCTCTGGATATCGTGATGCTGGTCGACGAACTGATGTGTCATTATGATATTGAGATCTCCGTGGAGGATCTGATCCCCGAGAATTTCAACTCCGCCGAGGCGATCTATGCTCTGGTGCAGAGGCTGAAGGACGAGGAGTAAGCCATGCCGATCACGGGTCTGAGCTTTTTGCTCTTTGCGCTCGCGGCGGTCGTGCTGTACTATCTGTTCCCGAAGCGGCTGCGGCAATATGTCCTTCTGGCGGCGAGCATCCTGTTTTATCTGACCTACGGTGTTCGGATGGCAGGTTATCTCGCCGCGACGATCCTGCTTACCTATCTTTTCGGCCTGTGGCTGGACCGGCTTGCGGCCTTCCGGCCCGCTGCCGAGACCAAGGAGGAGCGCAAGCGCCAGAAGCGTGCAAATGACCGGAAAAAGCGCCGCGTTCTGGCGCTGTCGCTCGTGCTGAACTTTGCGTCGCTGGCGCTTTTGAAGTACGGCGGCTTTCTGGCTTCCTCCGTCAATGCAGTGCTTGGCACGGAGCTGACACTGCCGCATTTTCTCCTGCCGCTCGGCATATCCTTCTACATTTTCCAAACCTCCGCTTATCTGATCGATATCAACCGCGGCAAACATCGGGCAGAGCGGAGCTTCCTGCGCTATGCGCTGTTTGTCTGCTATTTCCCGCAGCTGGTGCAGGGGCCGATCAACCGCTTTGCCGATCTGCAGCCGCAGCTCACGGAGGGAAACGATTTTTCCTGGGATAATATCCAGCACGGGTTTCTGCGCATGCTCTATGGCGTGCTGAAAAAGGCGATGATCGCAGATACGCTTGCACCGATCGTGGCGAAGATCTACGGCGGTTACGCGGCCTACCCCGGCATCATCTGCTTTCTGGGTGCGGCACTCTACTGCATCCAGCTTTACTGCGACTTTTCCGGCGGCATCGACCTGATGATGGGCATCTCCCGCCTGTTTGGCATCTCCATGCAGGAGAATTTCTGCCGCCCCTATTTTTCTGTCAGCCTGTCCGATTTCTGGCGGCGCTGGCATATCTCACTGGGCGAGTGGATGAAGGACTACCTGTTCTATCCGCTGGCACTTTCCAAGCCGTTCGGCAGGCTCGCGCAGTTCTGCCGCCGCCATATGCCGCTGGATGCCGCAAAGTGTATCGTGCCGAGTCTGTGCACGTTCCTCGTGTTTCTCGCAGTCGGCGTCTGGCAGGGGCCCGGCATGGCCAACATTGCCTATGGCCTGTGGAATGGCTTCTGGATGTCCCTCGCCATGTTCCGTGCGCCGATCCGGAAGCATCTCCGGCTTTCTCCGGACGACCCGAAAAAAGGAGCGCTGGTCTGGGGCGTCGTCCGCACGAATCTGCTGGTCATCATCGGCAGGTACTTCTCAAACGCGTCTTCGCTGCGTTCTGCGCTCGGGATGTTGAAGCAGACGGTGCTGCACTTCGGTGTGACCCGCGTCCATGCTGCCCTGTTTACGGAGCTGGGCTTCTCGCTGTCCGTGCTCTGGAAGGTCGTCCCCATGCTCGGCGTGGTCTTTGCCGTCAGTTTCGCCGCCGAGCGGGGGACCGACGTTGCCCGCTGGCTCTGCGAGCGAAAGTGGCTCGTGCAGTTCCTGATCCTGTTTGCGGCGCTGTTGACGGTCGTGCTGTTTGTCTATGGAAACGCCGGCTATACGCCCATTGCTTATGTCTATGAAAATGTCTGAGGTGATCCTGCTTGCGTGGTAAAAAATGGCTTCTGACTGTCGTCTGCGCGCTGCTGCTGGTCGGCGTCGTCTGCGTCCTGAGCAATTGGCTCATCGATCCCTTCGGCGTTTTTGAGGCCTCTCCGCTGCAGTGGGATTCCTATGCGCAGACGCTCAATCCGCGCGGCAGCAAGGTGCGCTATATTTCCGAGCGGCCCGGCGAATACGATTCGTTTGTAGTCGGATCGTCCTCTGCCGCATCCTATCTGCCGGAAACGTTGGAGCGGTATTACGGCGGCAGCTTCTATAACATGTTCCACTACGGAGCGGACACTGACTATGACCGCGAGCTGGTCCGCTATCTGCTGGAGCAGGGCGAGGTCAAGCGGATCGTCCTTGTGCTCGGGCTGAGCGATGCCTATGCTCTGCACAGTAAAACGGAGGGCCTGACTGCCGTGCCCGATTACCGGGTGAGCGGGGAAAACGAAGCGGCCTACAAGCTCCGCTTCCTGTTTGCAAGCCCTTCCTTTGCGATGGAAAAGCTGTCCTCCCTCCGGAAGGACACGGAAATGCCGCAGACCTTTGACGTCTTTCTGCCGGAAAGCGGGACCTATGACAAGCGGCTGCGCGACGTGGAATCCATCGGCAGCCTGCAGGACTATCTTACGCTCCACGGTGAGGACTACCTTTCAGAGACGGCCGATACAACGCTCCCCGACATCGAGCGCTGTGCCGGGAATGTCGCCGCGATCCGTGAAATGTGTGAAGAAGCAGGAACGGAGCTGACCGTCATCCTTACTCCGTTCTGCCGGGAGCAGATCGAGCAGTACGACAATGCCGCCCTGAATGCATTCTATCAGGCGCTCTCGGACGTGACGGACTATTGGAATTTCTCGATCACACCGCTGACCTATGACGAACGATTCTTCTATGACGTAACACATACGCGAAATGCTGCTGCCAACCTCGTACTGGCGCGGATCGCCGGGGATGAGAGCGTCGGTCTGCCCGATGCCTTCGGGGCCTATTGCCGGCAGGGAGAGTCAACGGACGCAGCACAGCTGAAGACGGCCGCCGGGGAAAGCGCTTATCTTCAAAACGGCAGCGCGACTGTCCCGATCCTGTTGTATCATCATCTCGACCCGGATCAGCCGGAAAGCGAGACCACCTTGCACCCGGATACGTTTGAGCGGCAGATGCGCCTGCTGAAGGAGCAGGGCTATACGCCGATCTCATTTGATGAGCTGATCGCGTTTGTGGAGCAGGGAACGCCGCTTCCGGAAAAGCCGGTCATGATCACGTTTGACGACGGCTATACCAACAACGCAGTCTATGCCTATCCCGTTCTGCGGGAGCTTGGCTTCCATGCGTCGATCTTTGCCATTGGCTGCTCGATCGGGCATGACCGCTATTACAAGGATACGCAGTACAGCCTGACGCCCCACTTCGGGCAGGACGAGATCACGGAAATGCTGGACTCCGGCCTCATTTCCATCGGCTCACATACCTATGACATGCACCAGTGGCCGCCCTATGAGACCGTCAAGCCCGCGCGGGAGAATATGCTGCCGCTGCCCGGCGAATCTGAGACGGACTATATCCATGCCGTGCAGACCGACGCGGCGCGTGAAGCGGAAACGTTTACGGCGTTCGGCATTCCCGCGCCCGATGTGATCGCCTTTCCCGAGGGCGCACATGCGGACCTGACCGATGTCGTGCTGCGCGAATGCGGCTATAAGGTTACCCTGACGACGGACGAAAGCCGTGTGAATACCGTTGTGGTCGGCCTGCCGCAGACGCTGATCGATCTCGGCCGCATGACCGTTCTGCCGGGCATGACGGACGAGCAGCTCCTGCAGTATCTGAACGAGCGGGCAAACTAGAGAACAAAGCCTTTTCCCGGGCCCGCCGTGCATGCGCACGGCGGGTTTTGCTGCATTTTCGGGAAGAAAACCCGTATTCTGTGGTTGAAAAGTCCGGTTCCCGGTGGTACAATAAGAAAAAGAGGGCTGCTGTGAGGCGGCTTTTTGAAGCAGGGGAGGTTAGGCAATACTAACTTACTCCCGTAGCATAGAAAGGGGAATGCCCCATGCAAACAAAGGAAACGATCACGCTCTCCGGCGTGCCGGAGACGATGTTGCAGACGGTCTATGCCCGCGCCAAGGAGAGCAGCGGGCGCGGTGCGATCCGCGACCGCAAGGCCGAGGAGACCATCGGCGGCCTGCAATATGATTTCTCCCTGGCGGACCGGGACAAAGCCATGCACAGCGGCGTCATTGCCCGCACCATCGTGCTGGACCGGCTGACCGGCGCGTGGCTGCAGGAGCATCCGGGCGGTACGGTCGTCAACGTCGCCTGCGGGCTGGACACGCGGTGCTACCGGATGGAGGGCTATGGCCGCTGGTATAACCTTGACCTGCCGGAGACCATTGCCGTCCGGCAGAGGCTTTTGCCGGAAAATGGTGCGATCTCGCAGATCGCCATGTCCGCCATGGACGACTGGGGCGGGTGCATCGCTGAGCAGGATACCCCGGCACTGGTCATCATCGAGGGCCTGACGATGTATCTGACGGAGACAGACGTGCAGCGCATATTTTCCGTGATCGCCGGGCGCTTCCGCAGCGCGACGGTGCTGGCCGAGACGATGAATCCCATGGTCGTCAAACGCTTCCGGGAAAAGTCGATCGAGGGCAGCCACGCAAAATTTACCTGGGGCGTGAAGAACGGCGCGGCGCTGGCCGCCCTGCTGCCGGATTTCCGCCTGCGGGAGGAGCACAGCCTGACGGAGGGCATGGCGGAGTTTGTGCCCGTTTATAAACTGCTGGGCAAAATACCGGCCATCCGCAATATTTCTAACAAGATCATCGTTCTGGAGAGGAAGTGAGGTAGCATGTCTTTCTTTGATAATACCCGCAAGCCGGACGGACTGGGCGGAAAGCTCATGGTCTCCCTGATGAATGTTGGCCATCGTTCCCTGGCGCACTGGGGCATGCAGTTCCTGCCGCTCTCGCCGGAGGCCCGCGTGCTGGACTGCGGCTGCGGCGGCGGAGCAAACATCAAAAAGCTCCTGAAGCGGTGTCCGCAGGGTGTCGTCAAGGGCATCGACTATTCTGAAGTCAGCGTGGAAAAGGCACGGAAGCTCAACGAGGCCGCCATCCGCGCGGGCCGCTGCGTGGTCTGGCAGGGGAGCGTGGCCGGGATGATCTTCGCGGCCTCGTGGTTCGACGCCGTCACGGCCTTTGAGACCGTTTATTTCTGGCCCGATCTGCCGCAGTGCTTCCGCGAGGTCTCCCGTGTGCTGAAGCCGGGCGGGGTATTTTTCCTCTGCAACGAATGCAGCGGCGACACGGACAAGAATGAAAAATGGACCGAGCGGATCAAGGGCATGACGATCTACCGCGATGTGCAGCTGCAGGCTGCGCTGGAGCAGGCGGGCTTCCATGACATCGAGATCCATAAGAACGAAAAGGACTGGCTGTGCATGCTGGCCCGGAAATAAAAAACAGGCGGTGAGAGCATGCGGGTCCTGGAATACGGAAAAGAGCGGGAACGAACGCTGCTGTTTCTGCCGTGCACGGCAGAGCCGGACTGGGCGTTCACCGATGCGGTGACGCTGCTGGCGCAGGAGTTCCATGTGCTGCAGGTCATCTATGACGGCCACGGCGGAACGGGCGAGGACTTTGTTTCCGTGGAGAATAGGAGGCGGTCATATGTCTAAAAAGGCAACGGAATTCCAGAAAAAAGAAATGAGCAAAATGTACCGCGGCAAGGAGATCTTCAAGCCGCTGAACACCGGCTGGGTCGACGAGCACGTCGCCTGTGTGCGCGAGTGGGTGGCAAATATCTTCTTCTACCGCAAGGGCGACACGACCATCATGATCGACGCCGGGTATAACTACGGCCGGCTCGAGGAGAAGATGGGCTGGCTCGGCATAGACCCGAGTTCTATCCGGCATATCCTCATCACGCATCAGGACACGGATCACGTCGGCGCGGTCGAAGCGGACAGCCCCGGCCTGTTCCGGAAGGCGAAGCTGTATGTCGGCGAGACCGAGAACCGCTATCTGACGGGCGAGGTGCGCCGCAAGGTGATCTATCATCTCTACAAGCTGCCGCAGGTCACCATCCGCAATGAGAAGGTCCTGCTGCACGACGGCGAGGCCTTTGAGATCGACGGCATCCGCATCGAGTGCTTCCTCGTTCCCGGCCACACTTGGGGCCACATGGTCTATCTCATCGACGGGAAGTATCTGTTTACGGGCGATACGATCTGGCTCGGAGCGGACGGCGGCTACAGCTTCATCTCCGCGCTGGCGGAGGATAACCGGCTGGCGGTGCGTTCGCTGGCAGAGCTGGAGGCAAAGCTCGAAGCGCGGAAGCTGCACCCGATGTTCCTCACCGGCCACACCGGCTGGACGGACAACTTCACCTTTGCCTTTGCGCATAAGGACAAGCTCTGCTCACCGTTCAAAAAGAGAGTGCACGACCCTTCCGCGCCCTATGATGCCTACGATGAGTCGGACGACACGGAGGAGCGGTCAAAGAGCGGCTATCTGAAGGGGGTCGGGCGATGAAGGACAACGAGCTGCAATTTGAGCGGAGCTGCCATGTGCTGTACTCCGGTCCCTGCAAAAAAGAAATTCGCGCACGGATCGCGCAGCACTATCCGGAGGCGGAGCGCGAGGCGGTCTGGGAGCGGGTCCAGCGGCAATATGTTGATTTTCTCTCCGACTGGCGCACCGACCTCGGCGGGAAGAAGAACTTCCACAACGGCAGCGGCGGCACCTATGACTGCATCGCCATCCTGAGCTATTATGTCGCGTGCAGGGATGTCACGTCCTTTCGCGAGATCGAGGAGATGGAGGAGGCTCTGGTCCTGCCTGCTTTCCGCAAGCTGAAATTCGTGGACTGCAACAAGCCGTTTTTCAAAAGACTGATGCATCGCGCCTTCTTAACGGCAAAGGGGCGCTGCGACAAATGGCACGATTACGAAATGACGGTCGCTCCCTACGAGAAGGACAAGCCGATCTATTATGAATTTACGGCCTGCCCTGCGGCGGAATTTGCCATCCGCAACGGGCTGACGGATATCATGCCCGCCCTGTGCAACGTGGATTATGCGGCCATGGAGCTGATCGGCGCGAAGCTGGTGCGGACGACGACCTGCGCAAACGGCTGTAAATGCGACTATACCATCTGCGGCAGCCGGGACCCATATCTGAAGGACCATCCCGAATACCGCGACGAGGCGGGCTACCGGCGGAACCGGTAGGGAAATCGAGGAAACGGAAATGCTGTTTGAAACCTACGGAGACAGAAACAAGCCTGCGGTCCTGTCCTTTCACGCCATGGGCGTGACGGGGCAGAGCAGCAGGCCCGTGGCGGAGCACCTGCCCTGCTTCTGCATCCTGCCGACATCCACGGTCTACTGTGCCGGGCAGCGCTATGCAGGCAAGGCCGACGAGGTGCGGCAGATGGAGGACTATCTGCGCGCACAGGGCGTGAAGCGGCTCGCGCTCGTCGTAGCGTCCTCCATCGGCGCGGACCTCGCCATGGCGTTTTTGACGCAGACGAGCCTGCCGGTCGACCATGTCTACTTTGACGGCGGGCAATTTGCGCAGATCGGCAGGGGAACGCGCCGCGTTATGATGCCGTTTCTCTATCTGGCCATCAAAAGCCTGTACTGGTCGAAGGGAAAGACGCTCAAAAAGCTCCTCTGGTGCGGCGACGATGCCATCAAGCCCTATTTTATCGCAGCGGGCAGGGCACTGACGCTCGGAAACCTGCGCCGCCAGCTGGCGGACAGTCTGGAGGATCGGCCGTTCCCGCCGCTGCCGGAGACGCTGCAGCGCCGGACGCATTTTGCGTTCGGCAGCGCGGAGGACCATTTCAAGTACCGCGAGGCGGTGCGGAAGGCATATCCTGCGGGGAATTTCCCCGTATTTGCGGGATACGACCACATGCAGTACCAGATCCGCGACCCGCAGGGCTTTGCGGAGCTGCTGCAGAGCCTGATGGAGCGGGACCGTCTGCCGGACCTCCCGTTTTTACGAAAGTGAGGGAACCCATGCAATACAGGATCGAAAAGAACACCGTGCAGGAAACGCTGCTCATTCCGGTCTATGGCCGGAAAATGTGCACGGAGCTGTATCCGAATCTTTACCGGGACGAGACGGCCGTCCGCCTGTTCGGGGAGATCGACTATGATTTTTCTGCGCTGGAGAAAAAGTCCCGGAGCCTGATGCAGCGCTTCGGTTTTCTGGAGGTCGCCATGCGCCAGAACGATCTGGCCTTTGAGGTGCGGGACTATCTGCGCGCGCACCCGAATACGGCCGTTGTGAACCTCGGCTGCGGGCTGGATGCGACCGGCCGCAGCTGCGACAACGGCAGCTGTAAGCTTTACAATCTGGATTTCCCGGATGTCATCCGCGTGCGCGATGAGCTGCTGCCCGCCGGGCCGCGGGAGGAGAACATCCCGTGCGACCTGAACGACACGGCGTGGTTCGACCGCATCGACGCCTCCGACGGCGCGATATTCTTTGCGGCGGGCGTGTTCTATTATTTTTTGAGGGAGCAGGTCCGGGCGCTCGTGCAGCGCATGGCGGCGGCCTTCCCCGGCGGCGTGCTGGTCTTTGACGCGGCCAACGAAAAGGCCGTCCGGCTGATGCTGAAAACATGGATCCGGGATGCGAAGATCAAGGACGTCGGCGCGTATTTTGCCGTTGCGGATGCCAAAGCCGAGCTTGGCTCGTGGGACAGCCGCCTGCAGATCTCCAGCCGGGGCTATATGCTGGGCTACCACGATCTGAAGGACCCGTCCGTCAGCGGCTTTTTCCGCTTCCTTGCGCGGGTCGGCGACCGCAGCATGAACATGCAGATCGTCAGGATCGGCTTTGGAGGCGAAATATGAAATACATCGGGATGCCACTGGGAATGTGGGCGCTGTTTGCAGGGTCGTTCCGCAGACAGCTGACGGTCGTGTTCGGCTATGACGCCGCGGCGGCAAAGGAGATCATGAAAAGGGCGAAGCCGCAGTACCGGAAGCTCATTGCGAAGCTGCCCGCGTTTGAAAAGGCCGACCGGTTTCAGATGAACATCGTCAACTGCGCCATGCTCGGCGCGTTCATCTGCTCCATGCCGGAGCGTCCGGATGTGGAGCGCCTGACGGTCTATTATGCCGACGCGATGATGACAAAGCCGATGAAGTGGTTTTGTCGCAAGAGCGGAAAAAAGAAATTCACGGAAACGGACATCGCGGGGATGCAGGCCACAGCCGCGCTGAAGGCGGCGGACCGCAACTTGTATTCTTGGAACATGGAATACTATGCCTACCCCGACGGCAGCGGCTATGAGGCGCGCTTTACGCAGTGCGGCATCTGCACGCTGATGAAGGAGCTGGGGCTTTATGACCTGACGCCGGCCCTCTGCCACCTGGACTACACCATGGCCGAGGCGGGTGAAACGGCGGATTTCGTGCGAGAGTATACGCTCGCCTCCGGCGGGCCGTACTGCGACTGCGGCTACAGGAGGAAAACCAGATGAGTCATTTTCATTCGATCGGAATATCGGAAAAGCTCGATGTGCCGCGGATCCGGAAGCTGCTGACGATCGGTGCGTCCCTGCTGCATCTTGCGGGGGATCTGATCCTCGGCTGAGGCACGGAGCAGGAATCGCTGACGGGAATTCTGCGGATGCTCTCTGCCTACACCGGCACGTCCGACGGCGGCATGGTGGCGCAGGTCTATGTGCAGAAATATCCCGGTGAGACCGGGGACTCGTGCTGATCTCCACCGGCGGGCTGGACGCGAATACCATCAAGAGCCTGAAAAGGCAATACTTCTTTGCGCCGCTGGCACTGTGGTACCTGAAGCACTGCAACTATGAAAAGCTGAAGCCGAAGCTCATCCGGCTCGGCATGAGCTATCTTCGCGGCGAAGGTCCCGAGGAGGCCGCCTATGCGCAGGATATGTTCGAGACGATCTTCCGGGGCTACAGGCAGGAGAAGGACGACTACTTTTCCGAAAAAATGCAGCGGGACCTCATCCGCCTGATGCACGAGCCGCGCATCGCCTATGTCTCCGGCGGCCATCTGACCACGGTCCTGCAGGCAGAAAAATTCATCGAAACGATCCGGGCGTTCCTGCCGTCACTGGGGGAGTAACGCAGACAGGAGGGAATGGCAGTGATCGACATCATCTACCACGACGGCGCTTCGGCGGCGCCGGATCAGGCCGGGCAGAGCGGCGGCTTTGCGCAGGCGGACGGAAACGGCGAGATCCACTGCTATTCGTGGCTGGACGGCGTGAGCGCCATGCTGATGCGGCTCGAGATGGAGTCCTATACGGAGCTTCGCACGCAGAAGGGCCTGCTGGAGCTCAATTTCTGCGCCAACGGCCGCTTTGAAACGCGCTTCTCCCTGCGGGACCATGTGCTGCTGAAGCCGGGCGACATGGCCATCAGCTGCTATGACGGCGTGCATGGCTCGCGTTCCGAGTCGCATTTCCCGCTGGGCTATTATGAGGGCATCTGCCTTGAGGTCGATCCGGAGCGCGCCCGGCGCTGGGTCGAGCGCAATGCCCCGGCCTTCCGTATCGATTTTTCCGCTCTGCAGCAGAATCTGCTGGGCGACAAGTGGTATCGCTGCAGCCCGGCGGGCCCGCGCTGCGAGCATGTGTTCCGGGAGCTGTATGAGAGCGCCGCCTATCTGGACCCTGCGTTCCTGCGGCTAAAGGTGCTGGAGCTTCTGATGCTGCTCAGCAGCATCCCGCGCGGGGCCGGGACGGATGCCTACTGCTCGGCCCGGCAGGCGGAGCTGATCCGCCATATCCGCGACCATCTGCTGACGGACCGCGAGGGCTATACCTCGCTTTCCCGCCTGGCGGCGGAGCACGAGATGTCCGTATCGCGCCTGCAGAAGCTGTTCAAGCAAATTTACGGTGTGCCGGTCTATCACTACATCAAGGAATACCGGCTCGAGCAGGCGGCGGTCGAGCTCGTGCGCAGCGCAAGGCCCGTGACGGAGATCGCGCAGGATGCGGGCTATGACAATGCCAGCAAATTTTCGGCCTGCTTCAAGGAGCGCTACGGCGTGACACCGTCGCAGTACCGCACGGATGCAAAGGCAAAACAGAGCATCGGAACCAAAACGGAGTAGTCTGCGAAACGGAAATATGGTAGAGTATGCACTGGTTAGAGAACACTAACCAAGACAGCCCACGCAATTGCATCTTCGGCCTTCGCCGGAGCCCAGTCGAATGCTCTCGATGAATTGTGCGGTGCTGTCCGATATAACCTGGAGGTGCATCATGAAAAAGAGAATTGCAGCAATCGTGTTATGTGTGTTCTGCCTGCTGGCCATTGCGGGCTGCTCACAGAGCAAGCCGGATGCGGAGACCGCGCAGCCCACTGCGGCGCAGGAGACCGGCGACTATCTGACGACCATCAGCGGGACCTATGAGGAGCTGTTCCCGCAGCTGGCCAAGGCGGAGTACCGCGACCTGTGGATCGATGCCACGACGCCGCTCGTCGGCGCGGAGAACGCCGAGACCGCGACGGATACGCTGCTTGCCATGTGCATGGCAGAGCCCTACGGCCCGGAGGCTTCCGAAAAGTATGCGGCGGACCCCGAGAGCATGGCGTTCAACTGCTATTTCCGCGGCGGCGTGGACCGCTTCGTCATGGACGGCCACACCATTTCCGGTCTGGACGCGCAGGGCAATGAGGTCTTCTCCCATACCTATCACAAGCTCGACAAGGAAAATGAGAACGGCTTCCTGTTCTACCAGAGCGACGACGCGGATTCCGGCGACTTTACCTACTTCGCCTTCTCCCCGGACACGATGGAGACGACCTATCATCTGGAGTTCCGCTATGCCGAGGACCTCAGTGACCTGCAGAGTTGGTTCGAGGGCAATTATGCCTACTGGAACGCCGCTGCGATCGCCGTGGACTACGATCAGGAGACCATGAAGAACGTGATTGGGCTGTTCGTGACGGAGAACCTGACCGAAGCGGAGTAAAGAGGAAGCACAGCGCACCCGTTTTCCGGCGGGTGCGCTGAAAACCACGATTAACGATTACAGAAAAAAAGGAGGGGAACCCCCTTGAAGAAACGATCGGATCTGTCGCGGCTGATGGAGTATGCCGGGGGGCATCGGGTCTTTACCTATGTCTCCTGGGTCCTGTCGGCCCTGAGCGCGCTGGTGGCGCTGGTCCCGTTTTTGTACATCTGGATGATCCTGCGCGATGTGCTGAATGCTGCGCCGGATTATTCCCGGGCGGTCAACATCCCGCATTACGGCTGGATGGCGGTGCTGTTTGCTGCGCTGTCGTATCTCATCTATGTCTGCGCGCTGCTGTGCTCCCATCTGTCGGCCTTCCGCGTGGCGACGAACCTGCGGCTCGCCGTTTCGGAGCATCTTGCCCGGCTGCCGCTGGGCTTTACGGAGCGCTACGGCAGCGGCAAGCTCCGCAAGGTCATTCAGGAGAGCACCGGCGCGGCGGAGACCTATCTTGCCCATCAGCTGCCGGATCAGTATGCCGCCATGGCCACGCCGGTCGGCCTGCTGGTGCTGCTGTTCGTCTTTGACTGGCGGCTGGGCCTGCTGAGCCTTGTGCCGGTGGCCCTCGGCTTTGTGATCATGTCGGCCATGACCGGCAAGCGCATGGCGGAGAAAATGCGCCAGTACGGCAATGCCCTTGCCGCCATGTCCGGCGAGGCTGTGGAATATGTCCGCGGCATTCCGGTCGTCAAGACGTTCGGTCAGTCCGTGTTTTCGTTCAAAAAGTTCAAGGCGACGATCGACGAATATGAAAAGTGGGTCATTGCCTACACGAAAGAGCTGCGGATGCCGATGCTCTTCTATACGGCGGCCATCAACGGCGTGTTTGCCTTCCTTATCGCGGGCGGCCTGCTGCTGACGAGAAACGGCGTTACCCCGGAATTCCTGCTGAATCTGCTGTTTTATATCATCATCACGCCGGTCATCTCGCTGACGCTGACGAAGATCATGTATATGAGCGAGAGCAAGATGATCGTGGCCGATGCGCTGAGCCGCATCGACTCCGTGCTGGACGAGGCGCCTGTGTCCGTGAGTGAAAAGCCGCAGCACCCGAAGGACAGCTCGATCGCCCTGCATGATGTGCGGTTCAGCTATGACGGCAGGACGGACGTGATCCGCGGCGTTTCCATGGACATCCGCCCGGGACAGACCGTGGCGCTCGTCGGCCCGTCCGGCGGCGGCAAGTCCACGCTGGCAAGCCTCATCTGCCGCTTCTTCGACGTGGGCAGCGGCAGCATCTGCGTCGGCGGCGCGGACGTGCGCGATATCCCGAAGGAAGAGCTGATGGACACGGTCTCGTTCGTGTTCCAGAACAGCCGCCTGCTCAAGGGCAGCATCCTGGACAACGTCAAGCTGGGCAGGCCCGACGCCACGGAGGCAGAGGCGCTTTCCGCCCTGCGGGCTGCGCAGTGCATGGATATTATCGAAAAATTCCCGGACGGCATCCACACCGTCATCGGCTCGAAGGGCGTGTATCTCTCCGGCGGCGAGCAGCAGCGCATTGCCATTGCGCGCGCCATGCTGAAAAATGCCTCCATCCTGATCCTCGATGAGGCCACCGCTTAATGTATATATGGACAAAAGAAACAATAAAATCAAATCGCTTTACTGTTGCTTATAATAGTCAAATCGTTGTGGTTGTTTTCGATAAACTCAACAATGCGTCTGTGCTGGTCGGCATAGTTAAACTCGACTGTAATATCGCCGCCCTCATGCACATAGATACACTTTATCAAGTCTACGATTATCCCCCGGTTGAGGGATTGAATGTTTTTGTGCTTTAAGAAAGTGGTAAGATACGGGTCGTCGGAATGAATACCCTTTGACATATCTTCGGCTTCCTCTTGGAGTTCCGAAATTGCTTGTCGTAAGGTCTGTTCCTTTTCTTCAAATGCTTGCTTCATTCGGTGATAGTCGTCGCGGCTAATATCGCCGGACTTCCAATCGAGATAAAGCCCGTCTTTCAGACGGATTGTTTTTTCAAGTTCCTGTGTCCTTAACTTCAACTGCGCGTTGACGCGGTTTGAGGTTGTACGGATAACAGGGGCTTTGTTGATTTCTTCAATGGCCTGCGCCAAAGTTTCTACAAGAGCAATTTGCTTTTGGATAAGCAGCAACACCGTTTTTTCTAAATCCTCATTTTTCAGAGAATGACGGGTGCAGAGATCGTGCGAGTAATGCACATAGGTTTTGCAAGCGTAGTACACATATCCCCGGCATTTGCGGCGTGTCATGCCACGCCCGCAATCGGCGCATTTCAGAAAGCCGGAAAAGGTATAAACCTGTTTCTTGTTTGGGGCTACCCGCGTATCGCGCTGCAAGATAGTTTGTGCAAGGTCAAATGTCGCTTGGTCTATAATCGGCTCATGGGTGTTTTCCACTACATACCAATCTTCACGCGGAATAGCGACGATTGTATGTACCTTATAGGATTTTACCTTGTGCCGCCCCTGTACCATGTGTCCTAAATAACTTTCATTGTGGAGTATCTGATCTACTGTGCGGTGCGACCATAAGCCTTTCCCGTCTGTGGCGTTAGGGTTGTGGTAATTCATGCCCTTTTGCTGCTTGTAGACAGCGGGGCTTGGTAGGCCGGAAGCGACCAGCCTTTTTGCGATTGCCTGTTTGCTCATGCCCTCATAAACAAACCATTGAAAAATATCCTTTACTACTGGGGCAGTTTCGGGATTGATGATAAAGTGGTGCCTGTCCTGCGGGTCTTTCAGATAGCCATACGGAGCGAAAGCACCGATAAACTGTCCTTTTTCCCGCTTCTTATTCAGCGTCCCCCGTACCTTAATGGACGTTTCCCGGCAGTGATTTTCGTTATACATACTCTGAAATGATACACCTATGTCGTAGATTTCTTCGGGACGCTTGAAGCTGTCCAATTTGGGAAGTTCCAACGAGATAAAGCGTACATTCAGTTCCACAAACAAAAGTTGCAGATAGTATTTGCATTCCCAATCATTACGGGAAAGGCGGGAAAGGTCTTTTACGATAATGCAGTTGACTTTCTTTTTCTGCACATCGGTTAGGAGCCTTTGAAAGTCATCCCGATCACTGTCAACACCTGTAAATCCGTCGTCAATGTAATAGTCGATAAACTCTACATCTTCGTTTGCTGCAAGGTCGTTGAAATAATCGTTTAGGCGTTCCCGCTGATTTTTGACACTGTAACTTTCATCGTTCCCGTCGTCTTTGGAAAGCCGGATATAAATTGCGACTTTCCATTTTTTGATGATTTCCGAAAGAGTATCGAGTGTTTTTCTAATGCGTGGCATTGTACCTCCAATCCTCTATAATCACAATATTATTATACCATACTGTGGCCGGAAAAGCTACAATTTCCGGGCTTTTACCCGCGTTTGAGAGAAATAAAATGCCGCTTCAAAATATCGCCAAGTTCAGCCCCGTTTGAGTCAAAGAGTACTCTAACAACCATATTCCCGCAACGGAACAAATAGGGGTTTTTAACCTGTTGAAGATAATTACACATTCTTTCAACGGCGGGTAAAGAAGTGTCTATATGAACAGACGATAGATCAACAAGGGAGTTGCGGTCAATTTCCGCAATCTCAATCCTGCTCATGTCGTCTAATTGCTTTGTAGACAGCATGACAAACCTCCTTTCAGTTGTCCTTTTGTCCATATCTGAAAACTGAAAAGGCAAAAACGGGCGGTTGTTAGCTGCAACCTCACGGGAG
>ULVV01018588.1_pt1 | contig 17001 bp, 17 predicted proteins | sample 1959761 | NCBI WGS metagenome assembly ULVV01 (sample SAMEA4835795, study PRJEB28245) | human gut metagenome | biome: gut microbiome; material: fecal sample | place: Denmark | collected 2008
TCGCCGCATTGTGGAGTGCCCTGATAGACGGGAATTAATGCGCACTTCTACAAGATGGGCAGAGCGGCAGCGGATAATAGGAGTAGAGGCAAATCGTATAGCAACACCCAACGCGGCAAAGCCGCGCGCAGGCATTTTCATTCCGGAGGCATAAAGATTGTTCGAGCTCCAGACTGCCAATCTAATCCCTTTCTCTTGGGGGATCAAAAGGGGGCCATTCTCTTTTGTGAAAGAGAATGGCCCCCTTTGACACGCTCCCCTGCGCGGCGCAGGGAAATGATGCAGCGCCATGCGCTGCAATTCTGCCCTTTGGGACAAAAGATAGCGTAGCGGCGCTTTTTCGCCCTTTTCTCAGGTGGGTCACAGCTATAATGAGAACCCATCAGGGGGAGGTGTGCCATGGTCATCTACATAGAAAGCGTCTTCGCGTTTAACGTTCTCGTCGACTATCTGTTGTTGTTCGGCGCGGCGAGAGTCGCAGGGCGGACAGTCGCGCGGAGAAGACTTTTGCTCGGCGCAGTGGTCGGCGGGGTGTATGCTGCGGTGCAGCTTTTCTTGCCCCAAAGCGTCGTTTTTCTGCTGCTCTCGCTCGCTTTGATGGGCGCGGCGGCGTATCGCGGCAGTGGGCGGGCGGTCAAGCTGACGCTGCTGTTTTTCCTTGCCTCGTGCGGCCTCGCTGGCGTGGTGATGCTCTTAGGGCAGAGTCTGGGGTCGATGGCGCGCCTTGCGCGCGGCGTGGTGACGGCGGACCTTCCGTGGGGCGTTTTTCTGCTGGCGGCAGGGGCGTCGTATCTGCTGCTTTCCGTCGTGTTCCGCTGCGGCGCGGCGCGGACAGGGAGCGAGACGGCGGATGTGGTCATCGCCTATCGAGGAAAAACGGCCCGCGTGCGGCTGCTGCGCGACACGGGCAACACGCTCTGTGACCCTGTGACGGGCCTCGGCGTGCCGGTCATCGACCGTCATGCACTGGGAGACCTCATCAGCGAAGAAGAGGCCGCGACGCTACCGCATATTGCGTATTGCAGCGTGGGCAATGCGGATGGAGCGCTGCCGCTGCTGCGCTGTGAAGCAATAACGGTTGACAAAATCAAACTCGGCCCGCGTGCCGTTGCCCTGGCGGAGCACCCGCTCGGCGACGGCGGTGCATATGCGGGACTGTGGTGCGAAGGATGCGAAAAGGGGGAGAAGCATGGAGAGCTTGCTCAAAACGCTGTGGCGTAGACTGCGCTTTTATCTCATCGACTGGGGGCTCATCGCGCGGCGGGGAATTTTCTACATCGGCGGCAGCGATACGCCCCCGCCGCCGCTCGAGCGGGAGAAGGAAGCTGAGCTCATCGCGCGCATGGATGAAGGCGACGAGAGCGTGCGCGGCACGCTCATTGAGCACAACCTGCGGCTTGTCGCCTACATCGCGCGCCGGTTTGAAAATACCGGCATCAACATCGAAGACCTCATCTCCATCGGTACGATCGGGCTCATCAAGGCAGTGAACACGTACCGCAGCGACAAGAACATCAAGCTCGCGACCTACGCCTCGCGCTGCATTGAAAATGAGATCCTCATGCACCTGCGCAAGACCGCGCCGCAGAAGTCCGAGGTCAGCTTTGACGAGCCGCTCAACACCGACTGGGACGGAAACGAGTTGCTGCTCTCCGACATTCTCGGAACCGACGAGGACCTTGTCTTGAAGCCCATTGAGGACGATGTCGACCGCCAACTCCTGATGGACGCGGTCGACAAGCTCACCGCAAGGGAGAGAACAATCATCACGCTGCGCTTTGGCCTCGGTGGACGGGAGGAAAAGACGCAGAAGGAGGTCGCCGACCTGATGGGCATTTCGCAGAGCTATATCTCGCGCCTTGAGAAGCGGATCATCGTGCGGCTGAAGAAGGAAATCCTCAAAATGAGTTGACAAGCGGCGCAAAAAACGGTATGATTCAGCGTGACAAATGCGAAGAAGAGGAGCAGTATCCGCATCTGAAAGCGAAGAGAGAGGGCGGCCGGTGTAAGCCCTTGTGCAGGATGTGGGGAAGTCGCCTTGGAGCTGCCGCGCTGAAAAGAGAGTAAGCCGGACGGGAACTCCCGTTACAGAGGCATGAGTGTCCGCACAATGCGGGAATCCAGGTGGTACCACGGTCATTGATCGCCCTGAGCAGTCAAAGCTGCTCAGGGCGTTTTTTAATGAAAGGAAGCGAATATGGGCATACAGTTTGAGACCGACTATAATATGGAAACGCTGACGGCCATGGCTAAGGGCCTGCGCAAAACCGTGCGCAAAAAGCGCAGCCGCCGCGTGCACATTTTTGCGGCAGTCGTGCTGATCCTCGGCATTCTGACGATTCTTGCCACGACCGCAGGTGGCGAGCCGCCCGGCGCGAGCGGCGTCGTGACGCTGCTGGCGATGCTGGTGGTCATTCTGGTGAGCCTTTTCGAGGACAAGCTGAACGCCTGGTTTGCGAGAAAGCGCCTGCTGCCGGGCACGGAGCACGCTGTTGCCACGTTTGAAGAGGACGGCTACGTTTCGGCAACGGGTGTGACGGAAAGCCGGTTTTCCTATGCCCAGATCGTGGCCGTCGCCGAGACGGCGCGCTACTTTGTCTTTGCCCTGTCCTCGCACCATACGCAGGCGTATGACAAGAGAAATATCCGCGGCGGGAGCGTTGAAGACTTCCGCGCGTTTATTGCCGAAAAGACGGGAAAACTCGTCGAAAAAATCAAATAAGAGCAATATTGTTCAAAAGATAGGAGAAAACCAATGAAAGAATTACCCAAGATCTATGAGCCCCAGCAGGTCGAGGGCCGCATCTATCAGATGTGGATGGACCACGACTGCTTCAAGGCCGAGCCCGACCCGGACAAAAAGCCGTTTTCCATCGTCATGCCGCCGCCGAACGTCACCGGCCAGCTGCACATGGGCCATGCAATGGACTCGACGCTGCAGGACATCCTGACGCGCTTTAAGCGCATGCAGGGCTACTCCGCCCTGTGGCTCCCCGGCACTGACCACGCGGGCATCGCCACGCAGATCAAGGTCGAAGAGGAGCTGCGCACCAAGGAGGGCCTGACGCGCTACGACCTCGGCCGCGAGAAGTTTTTACAGCGCGTGTGGCAGTGGAAGGAAAAGTACGGCAACCGCATCGTCGAGCAGCAGAAGAAGATGGGCGCGAGCTGTGACTGGTCCCGCTCCCGCTTCACGATGGACGAGGGCTGCTCCAAGGCCGTGCGCGAGACGTTCTGCGAGCTCTACGATAAGGGCCTGATCTACAAGGGCAGCCGCATCATCAACTGGTGCCCGCACTGCCTGACGGCGCTCTCCGACGCGGAGGTCGAGTATGTCGACAAGCCGGGCCACCTCTGGTATATCCGCTACCCGCTCTCCGACGGCAGCGGCGATATCGTCGTCGCCACCACCCGTCCTGAGACGATGATGGGCGATACGGGCGTTGCGGTCAACCCTGAGGACGAGAAGTTCAAGCACCTGATCGGCAAGACCTGCATCCTGCCCATTATGAACCGCGAAATTCCCATCGTGGGCGACGAATACTGCGAGATCGGCTTCGGCACGGGCGCTGTTAAGATGACCCCTGCACACGACCCCAACGACTTTGAGGTCGGCCTTCGCCACAACCTCGAGGTCATCCGCGTCATCGCCGACGATGGCACGATCAACGAAAACGGCGGCAAGTACAACGGCATGGACCGCTATGAGTGCCGCAAGGCCATCGTCAAGGATTTAGAAGAGCAGGGCTACCTCATCAAGACCGAGCCCTACTCCCACAACGTCGGCACGTGCTATCGCTGCCACAACGACGTCGAGCCCCTCATCTCCGCGCAGTGGTTCGTCAAGATGGAGCCGCTTGCCAAGGAGGCCATTCGCGTCGTGAACGACGGCACGATCAAGTTCGTGCCTGAGCGCTTCACCAAGACCTATATCAACTGGATGGAGAATGTGCATGATTGGTGCATTTCCCGCCAGCTGTGGTGGGGTCACCAGATTCCCGCGTGGTACTGCGACGAGTGCGGCCATATCAACGTCAAGCGCGAAGACCCGACGGAATGCGAAAAGTGCGGCTGCAAGCACTTGACGCGCGAAGAGGACGTGCTCGACACTTGGTTCTCTTCCGCACTCTGGCCGTTCTCCACGATGGGCTGGCCCGATAAGGACGCAGCAGACCTCAACTACTGGTATCCCACGTCCGTCATGGTCACGGGCTACGATATCATCTTCTTCTGGGTCGCGCGCATGATCTTCTCCGGTATGGAGCAGATGAAGAAGGAGCCGTTCAAGACCGTCTTCATCCACGGTCTCGTCCGCGACGACAAGGGCCGCAAGATGTCGAAGTCGCTCGGCAACGGCATCGACCCGCTGGAGATGGCCGAGAAGTACGGCGCGGACGCGCTGCGCTTCAACCTCATCACCGGCAACTCCCCGGGCAACGACATGCGCTTCTACGTCGAAAAGTGCGAGGCGATGCGCAACTTCTGCAACAAGATCTGGAACGCGAGCCGCTTCGTGATGATGAACCTGACGATCGACCACGTGGAGCTGCCCAAAAAGCTCGAGCTCGAGGACAAGTGGATTCTCTCGAAGCTCAATACGCTCATCCGCGAGGTCACGGACAATATGGACGCCTTCGAGCTCGGCGTCGCGTCCGCAAAAATTTATGACTTCATCTGGGACAACTACTGCGACTGGTTCATCGAGCTGACGAAGAACCGCCTGAACAGCGACGATCAGACCACGCGCGAGAACGCACAGAACGTCCTCTGCTATGTCCTCATTGAGACGCTCAAGCTCCTGCACCCGTTCATGCCGTTCATCACGGAGGAGATCTGGCAGGCGCTTCCGCACGAGGGCGAGTTCCTGATGCTCTCCAAGTGGCCGGAGTACAACGAAAAGTTCAGCTTCCCCGCCGAGGAGGAGGCGATGCAGACCGTCATCGAGGCCATCACCGCCATCCGTGCCCGCCGCAATGAGATGAACGTTGCGCCGTCGAAGAAGGTGCACTACACCGTCGCCACCGCGCACGCTGATACATTCAGCGCCGGTATCCCGTTCTTCACGCGTCTGGCCTCTGCCAGCGATGTGACGATCGTGCCCGCCGATGCCGCCATCGACGCCGACGGCAAGGTCGAGGTCGACACCCACGCCGCGCGTATCTTCATGCCGCTCGCCGAACTCGTCGACTTTGAAAAGGAGCTCGCACGCATTGCCAAGGAGAAGGCAAACGCCGAAAAGCAGCTCGCCGGTATCGAGAACAAGCTGAAAAACGAGGGCTTCCTCGCCAAAGCGCCGGAGGCGGTCGTCAACGGTGCCCGCGCCGATGCAGAGAAGCTCAAGGCGCTCATTGAGAAGCTCGATGCTTCCGCTGCGGCGATGAAAAAATAATTACTTTCCTTTAGGAAACGGATTTGGTTCCCTGCGCCGCGCAGGGGACGGATAAAGGGGGAGGTTCTCTTTTACAAAAGAGAACCTCCCCCTTTTGATCCCCCAAGAGAAAGGTTTTGACATTGCAAGCGAGCAGCTTGAAGAGCTGCGGCGCTTGCCGAATCGGGTGCCTGCCAGGTGGTGTTGCTATACGACTTGGTTTGCTTCTATCTTCGCTGTCGCTTTGCCTGCGATTCGTTAGTCTTACGCAATCTCCATCTACTAGGGATTTGTGCAAATTTGCTTCTGCCTGCCGGGGCGACTTTGCTGCGCTCGCCGCAATATACGCACTATCGGTAGTAGGCGATTACACTGAACCTGCGATTAGATTCGAGAGCGGCAGCGGATAATAGAAGTGAGTCAAATCGTATAGCAACACCAACCGCAGCAATGCCGCGCGCAGGCATTCCCATTCCGGAGGCATAAAAGTCATTCAAGCCCGAGACTGCCAATCAGACCCTTTCTCTTGGGGGGCAAAGGGGGATATTCTCTTTCCGAGGAAAGAGAATATCCCCCTTATTCGCTCCCCTGCGGGTACGCAGGGAATGTGGTACAGCGCCGGCGGCGCTGCTATTTCTCCGCGCTACGCGCGGATTTTTTATGCCTTTTCCCAGGAAAAACTCACACGCAAGCGCCGTCTGGGCCGCACCGGCCCAGCAGCAACATCTTTGTCGCGTACGACGCTGCCGACGCGCAGCGTGGAGAGTAGAAACCCGAGCTGCGTCATGTTGACCAGCAGCGTTCTGAGACCAAAGGTGAACAGCGGGAAGGCTGCGGCGGAAAACGGCAGCAGCGTGAGGTCAGAGAGAAGGTAGGCGAGCGCCTGCGCGCTGAACGAGAGAAGAACTGCGTAGGAAACGAGGCGGGCGAGCATACTCTCCTGCCTGCGGCAGCGGCGGAAGGCGAGAACAAGCAGCGCCGTCAGCAGCGTGACGAGTGCGATGAGTGCCAGCCAGCCGCAGCGGTGAACGAGCAGCGTCAGCGCGTGATCTTGCAAATCGACCATGCCGAAGCCCTCCCAGCGCGCAAGGTGCTGCGCGCTGTACGGCCCCACGCCGCCTTGACCGATGAATTTGGCGTTTTGCAGCAGTTCACGCAGTACAACGGTTTGATAGCCGTGTCCGTCAATGTAGGAGTGAGGATCAAGCACAATGGCGAGTTGACGCGCGAACCAGTTTGCACCGAGAACAAGGACCCACACGATGCCGGCGGCGAGTGGCAGGGTGGTGAGCAGCGTCTCCAACTTTTTGCCAAGGCCGAACCAGCCATTGCGGGCGCAGAAGATCAGCAGCGCGCTGTCACAGAGAAACAGAAAGCCCAGATCGAGCAGGCACGGGACGCGCAGGCAGAACATGCACTGCACCGCGAGGCAGACAAAGGCGGCGAAGACACCCCAGCCGTGCCGCCCGCGCAGCGCATAGAGCAGCACAGCGAACATCAGCGGGAACAGCAGCGGCAGGCCGCGCAGGAGAATATGCGTCGAAACGTAGATGTAGCGGAGCCAGAACCCGCCGATGGGCAGGAGACCGAGCGGGATCAATGCGACATGGAACATGAGCGCGAGCGGCAGGGCGAAGCGCCCAAGCAGCGTAAAATCGAGAAAATAGGCCGCGAGCATCGCTGCCGTGCCGAGCAGCAGCGCCACGCTCTGATGCACAGCAAAATAGGACAATTCGTAGTCACGAAAGCTTACAAGCGCGGTGAACGCAAGCCCTGCAAGCGCGATGAGTGCCGCGAGCGCAAAAAGAAGCTTTGGTGTTTTCGGACGGTGAACACGGTCGAGTGCCGTGCCGATCTCATAGGGATCGCCTGTCAGATGCAGCGATTCCGTCGTTGCGGCGGCCTCATCCATGCCGCCCGCCATCAGCGCGTCGCGCTGGTCGCAGAGGTGGGTCAAAAGCTCGTCTTCGACGAGCGGTCGCGCCTTTTTCCACCGCAGCTGCTCAGCCGCGGTGCGGGCAAACTGGGTAAGGGTTTCAGGCAGAGCCAAGGCAGACGCCCCCTTTCAGCACGCGATCGACCGCAGTGGTAAATGTCGCCCATTCGACTTCTTTTTCGCGCAGCAAATGTTGCCCCTTGCGCTCCAAATGGTAGTAGCGGCGCGGGCGCGCCGCGCCCTCATCTTTTTCATAGGAGCGGATGAGCTCCTTTTCCTCAAGTGAGTGCAGCAGGGGATAGAGCGTGCCGGTCTTGAGCGCGAACGCGCGCTCGGAGCGGCGGGAGAGCTCTTCGATCATCTGATATCCGTACATGTCCTGCCCGTCGAGCAGCTTGAGCACAAGCATCGTCGTACTGCCCGCGAGCAGACTTTTGTCGACCGTCATACATACGCCTCCTGATAAGTAGATTGTCTACATAGTAGATTGCCTACATAATAGCGGGAGTGCGGCGCGTTGTCAAGCGAGAAACAGGATATTGCAAAAAAAGAGCGATTTTGCTATGCTTGGGGTATCCAAGATAGGAGGGAGAATTTCCATGAACAAGATCACGCTTGGCAAGACGAATCTTGTCATCGAGAAAAACGGATTTGGCTGCCTGCCGATCCAGCGCATCAGAGAGCAGGATGCGGTCGACCTGCTGCACAAGGCGTATGACGGTGGCATCAACTTTTTTGATACGGCACGCGCCTATTCTGACAGTGAGCAGAAGGTCGGCGCGGCGTTCTCGACGATGCGCGACAAAATCGTGCTGGCGACAAAGACCGGCGCGCAGACGGCGGAGGAATTCTGGAAGGATCTCGAAACGAGCCTGCGCACGCTCAAGACCGATTATATCGATCTCTATCAGTTCCACAATCCCGCCTTCTGCCCGAAGCCGGGTGGAGAAGACGGCCTGTACGACGCGGCGCTCGAGGCGAAAAAGCAGGGCAAAATTCGCCACATTTCGATCACGAACCACCGCCTCGCCGTGGCGCACGAGGCCATCGACTCGGGCCTCTATGAGACCTTGCAGTTTCCGTTCAGCTACCTCGCGGGCGAGCAGGAGATGGAACTCGTCAGAAAGTGCCGCGAAACAAACATGGGCTTTATCGCCATGAAGGGCATGGCGGGCGGCCTGATCCGCGACGGCTTCACGGCTGCTGCCTGGATGGAGCAGCAGGATGGCGTCGTGCCCATCTGGGGCGTGCAGCGTGAGAGCGAGCTTGATCAGTTTTTGCAGTGTATCCGCGAGGACGTTGAGCTGACGGATGAGCGCAAAGCGACTATCGAGCGTGACCGCAAGGAGCTATGCGGCGAATTCTGCCGCGGCTGCGGCTACTGCATGCCGTGCCCCGCGGGCATCGAGATCAACCAGTGTGCGCGCATGTCGCTCATGCTGCGCCGCGCCCCTGCAGCGGCGTGGCTCACCGAGGAATGGCAGCAGAAGATGCACCAGATCGAAAACTGCCGCCACTGCGGCCACTGCATGTCGAAGTGCCCCTACGGCCTGAACACGCCCGAGCTTTTGCAGGCAAACTACAAGGACTACTGGGAAGTGCTCGCGGCCAGCAAGGCGGAGAAATGAAGCTGGATTTTTCACAAAAATACGCCGTCCGGCCGCTGACGGCGGGGGATGTAGACAAGATTTTAGCGCTCTGCGCGGAGAACGAGCAGTTCTACCGCTACCATCCGCCGCTTGCGACGAGGGAGAGCGTTTTGGAGGACATGACGGCGCTGCCGCCGGGGAAATGCGCGGCGGACAAGCATTATCTTGGTTTTTTCGACAGAGAAACGCTCGTCGCCGTGCTGGACCTGATCGAGCGTTATCCGAAAAATGACACCGCCTACATCGGCTTCTTTATGACGAAAAAGGAGCGGCAGGGCTACGGCCTCGGTTCGACATTCATCGGCGAGCTGATGGACGAACTGCGGAGAGAGAGGTTCCGCAAGGTGCGCCTTGCGGTCGACAGGGGCAATCCGCAGAGTAAAGCGTTCTGGGAAAAGAACGGCTTTGCGCTGATGGGCGAGGAATTCCCGCACGGCGATTCGGCGTATCTGCCGATGGAACGCGCGCTGTAAAAGTAAAGAAAGCACCGCTGTGCAGAGTGTATCTGCACAGCGGTGCTTTTCATTTTTTGAGATTATTTCAATTCGTAAGTCCAATCTTCACCGTTCTGGCGGTAGAACAGCTCGCTGAGATCATCTTCTTCAAACACGCGGAGAAGGTCGAGCATGTCGGAAGATGCAAGATCGAGCGAGGGGAGACAGGCGAGCTCCGCCCACCAGACCTCGCCCTCGTCGGAAGAGCGCAGCGTTCCGGTAAACTGCTCCGCGCGATAGAGCAGCACGACATGACGCACGCCGTCTTCGCACCAGTCCTTGATCCCGCACAGGCGCGGAGAGGAGATTGTCAGACCTGTCTCCTCCTGAACCTCACGAATGACGGAATCTGTAAAGGATTCACCCTTTTCAACATGACCGCCCGGAAAAGCAACGCCTGGCCAGTTGGGATCTGTGCGGTCCTGCACCAAAACCTTGCTGCCGCGGCGGAGCACGCACATATTCATCAGTTCGACGGGCTCAGAGCGTTTCATGTACAACACGTCCTTTGGGGTTTGAAGACTTGCTTGCTATCCATGACTACTGCGCACTGTGCGGCACCTTCGCCTTGGCGCTGAGCTTGTCGGCGCGAACGGCAAAGACCTCGACTGTGCGGGCTTGCTGCTCGGTGAATTGATCTTCACGGCCCGCCATGTGGCGCATGAGGGAGGTCAGCGCGACGAGCTTTTCTTCACCGTCCAAAAATTCGACATGGCCGACGCCGGTGACGGAGGCGAAGTAGTATCCGCACTGGCAGGCGAGATCGTGCTCGTCGAGCGCACCGCGGCAGTCCATTTCAAAGGCGACGGTCGGATTTTTGCGCAGGATGTCGAGCTTACGGCCTTCGCGTGCGCTGTGGCAGAAGAACGAGAACGCACCGCCTTCACAGGCATAGCCGAAATTCAGCGGCAGAAGATACGGCTCTCCATCGTCTACCATGGCAAGATGGATCACTTTACAATCGTTGATAATGGAGAGAATTTCGCCCAGATCGGTGATCTCGCGGTCGCTTCTTCGCATGAGAGATCCTCCTTTGATCGTTTTCCTCATCTTACAGGGCGGAAGCGCAGGTGTCAAGGAGGCGCGGCAAAGAAAAATCAGAATACCGGCGGTCTTCGACAAAAAAACGGCAGGAGGACAGGCTATACTTTGAGAAACGAAAGGGAAAACGCTTGAAGGAAACGGAGGGAGAGCAATGGAGGTCATTTCATCGGGCGAAGGGCGTGAACTGACGCTCACGCTGCGCGGGGAGCTCGACCATCACGCGGCGAAGGAGGCAATGCGGAAGCTTGAATGGGAGCTGGATGCGGCGCTGCCGAGCAAACTGACGCTGGATTTTTCGGGTGTGAGCTTTATGGATTCATCGGGCATCGCCGTCGTGATGCGCGCGCTCAAGCGTATGCGCGCCATGGGCGGCAGCGCTGCGATCAAAAACGTTCCGCCGCAGGCGAAAAAAGTGTTTACCGCCGCGGGAATTTTCCGCATCGTACCGCTTGAGGAGGGGGAAAAGAGCGATGAAAGTAAAACCGAATAACTACATAGCCATTGAATTTCCGAGCCGCAGCGTCAACGAAGGGCTGGCGCGCGCCGCGGTCGCGGCGTTTGCCGCGCAGCTCGACCCGACGCTCGACGAGCTCGGTGACATCAAGACCGCCGTGAGCGAGGCGGTGACGAACGCCATCGTCCATGCCTATCCGCAGGAGATCGGCAAGATCGCGCTGCGCGTATGCATCTTCGACGGAAATCTCCTTGAGATCACCGTGCGCGACTGGGGGTGCGGCATTGCGGACATCGAAAAAGCGCGAGAGCCGCTCTACACGACTGGCGGTGAAGAGCGCAGCGGCATGGGCTTTACGATCATGGAGAGCTTTATGGATTCGCTCGCTGTGCGCTCGAAAAACGGCAAGGGCACGGTCGTGACGATGAAGCGCAGAATCGCGCTGCGCACGGCGCGCCGATGAACGCCGCGCCGGAATTGCTCGAGGCCGCGGCGCAGGGCGACGAGCAGGCCTGCGAGCAAATGCTGCGCGAGAACAGCGGCCTCATCTGGAGCATCGTGCGGCGCTATTACGGCCGCGGCGTGGAGCCGGACGACCTCTATCAGCTCGGATGCCTTGGATTCATCAAAGCAATAAAGGGATTTGACTTTGCATTCGGCACGCAGTTTTCGACCTACGCTGTGCCGAAGATCGCGGGCGAAATTCGACGCTTTCTGCGCGATGACGGCGCAATCAAGGTGAGCCGCAGCATGCGTGAGCAGGCGGCGACGATCTTCGCCGCGCGCGAAAAGCTCAAAAATACACTCGGGCGCGAACCAGCGCTCTCCGAGCTTTCGGAGGAGACGGGATTCAATGCCGAGGAGATCGCGCAGTGTGAGCTGGCGGTCGCTGCGCCGGACAGCTTGCAGCGCGAAACGGGCGACGGCCTGACGCTCGAGGGGATGCTCGGCGGCGAATCGCCAGAGGACGGGCTCATTGAGCGCATCGCGCTGCGCGAAGCCATCGACGAGCTCCCTGAGCGCGAGAAAATGACGATCCTGCTGCGCTTTTTCAAGGGGCTGACGCAGGAGCAGGCGGCGCGCCTTCTGGGCGTGTCGCAGGTGCAGGTATCGCGGCTGGAGCGCCGGGCGCTGGAGAAGCTGAGGGCGTCTCTTTCGGACGGGCTTTGAAGTAGCTTTCGTCCTGAAACTCCGTCATCATGCCCCAGTAGCGCTTGGGCATGTGCGTCATGCGAAGCTTTTCATTTTTGCGCGCCTCGATGGCGACGGTGTCGTAAAAGCGGCGCCAGAGGCGGCGATAGCCCGCCTCGACTTCGTCCGGCTGCGCCATTTCAAAGTGATTGAGCGGCACGATGCGCGACACGCCGCCGCTATAGAGCAGCGCCTCGCGGTGCGTGCGGTCGTAGAGGAAAAACGTCTCGTTGTGATAGCGTTCGCAGAAGTGGCGGCGCAGGACAGGGAGCACACGGTTTTTCGGTTCGATTTCCGCGCCGAGTACGCCGTCAAAGTCGGAAAAGCGGGTGAAGCCGCGGAATTGCTCGACCTCGCCCGAAAGCTGCCGCACGGCCTTGAGCAGCGGCAGATAGGTGTCGTCGCTCAGGCGCGAGAGCAGCGGCGCGCCCTCGCGGTAAAATTTGACGATGAAGCGGTAAATGGCCATCTCCTTGTCGGGAAGGCAGGTGAGAAACGCGCGGCGCAGGAAGGGGCCGACTTCCGGACTTCGCTTGTAGAGGCTGCGGTAGATGCGCTGCGCGTGGGCGCGGTCCGTCGTGACCGCGCGAATTTCAAAAAGGGAGGGCTCGTCGTCCCCATCGCGCAAAATCGCGGTGGGGCGTTCTTTTTTTGTGTAGCTTTCAAACACGCAGCAGAGGAGCCCTTCAAAGCTGCCGTCGTATTGATAGATGATCTCGCGCCATGCCATAGAGGCCTCCTTAGCCGACCTGATCGAAAAGGGATAGCTGCTGTGCCTCGGCCTGTGGGAGCGCGCGGCGCTCCACGGCCATCAGGTTTTGCAAAATGCCCTCCTGCGACAGCTTGAGCGGCGAGGCATAGCGCCCGCCGCAGGTGAGAAAGTATTGCGCACGCTTCATCACGACGCCGAGCTTTTTGAGGTCCTCCGCGCGCAGCGCGCCCGAGCGGCGCGCGACCAAAATGCGCTTGGCGCTCACAACGCCGATGCCCGGCACGCGCAGCAGCGCTTCGTAGTCTGCGCGGTTCACCTCGACGGGGAAGAACTCGGGATGGCGCAGCGCCCAGCAGCACTTGGGGTCAAGGGCAGGATCAAAGTCCGGCGCGCTGTCGTCGAGCAGCTCGTTTGCGCGAAAGCCGTAAAACCGCAGCAGCCAGTCGGCCTGATAGAGCCGGTGCTCGCGCAGCAGCGGCGGCTTGGTGTCGAGCGCGGGCAAAAGCGTGTTCTCGACTACCGGCACATAGGCTGAGTAGAACACGCGCTTTAACCGATAGGAATCGTAAAGCGCCTGCGTGAGATTCAGAATGTGCAGGTCGCTTTCCTTTGTCGCGCCGACGATGAGCTGTGTGCTCTGCCCCGCGGGGGCGAAACGCGGTGCGTGCTTGTATTTGACAAGCTCCTGCTTGCTCTGCTTTACGCGGTCGCGAATCTGCGTCATCGGGCGCAGGATGGCCTGCTTTGTTTTATTGGGGGCGAGCAGCTTGAGTCCTGCTTCGCTCGGCAGCTCGATGTTCACGCTCAGGCGGTCTGAAAGAAAGCCGAGCTGTTCGACAAGCTCCGGCGACGTGCCGGGGATAGCCTTGGCGTGGATGTAGCCGTTGAAGCGGTACTCGCTGCGCAAAATCGACAGCGCGCGGATCATCAACTCCGTCGTATAGTCCGGTGAGCGCAGCACGCCGGAGGAGAGGAACAGCCCTTCGATATAATTGCGGCGGTAGAATTCGATCGTCAGCTCGGCAAGTTCTTCGGGCGTAAAGGTCGCGCGCGGTGTGTCGTTCGTGCAGCGGTTGACGCAGTATTTGCAGTTGTAGCAGCAGTCGTTCGAGAGCAGCACCTTCAAGAGCGTCACGCAGCGGCCGTCGGACGAAAACGTGTGGCAGCAGCCCGCGACGGACGTGGACGTGCAGCCGATCTTGCCCTCCTGATAGCCGCGCTTGGCCCCGCTCGAGGTGCAGGCGGCGTCGTACTTTGCCGCGTCGGAAAGGATCGTGAGCTTGTCGAGAAGGTTCATGTTCTCAGCGGGCGGATCTCGCTCTGCGGCGCTTGGGCTGGTCGAGCAGGAGCAGCGTGTTCATCACCTTGGTGGTGACGACGCTGACGCCGATGAAAACGAAAATAAATGTGGAAGCAGCCATGGAAAATTCCTCCTGACAAATAGAATCTTTGTTCGAGTATGATTATAAATCGAACAAACGTTCTTGTCAACAAAAAATCGAACAAAAAGTCGATTTTTGTCGAACGGAGTTGACCGGAGCACGAAAAAAGGGTAAGATGTGGAAAGATCAGGAAAGGTGAAAACAATATGAGCGATTTTATCGCCCGCTATGCCGCTGCGAGAAAAGCGGCCATTGCGCGGGATTTTGCAAAACTCAACCCTGAACAGCGCCGCGGCGTGCTGACGACCGAGGGCGCGCTGCTGCTGCTCGCGGGCGCGGGCAGCGGCAAGACGACGGTTCTCATCAACCGCGTCGCAAATCTTTTGACCTACGGGCGGGGGAGCGACAGCGCTGATGTGCCGGCGTGGGCGACGGAGGACGACCTTGCATTTTTGGAGAGCTATCCCGAGCATCCGACGAGCGACGAGCGCAGCCGCATGGTGCACCTCTGCACGCTTGAACCCGCCGCGCCGTGGTCGGTGCTGGCGGTGACATTCACGAACAAGGCGGCAAACGAGCTGAGAGAGAGACTCTCCGCCTTCGGTATCCAGGGCGCGGAGAGTGTTTGGGCGATGACGTTCCACTCCGCCTGCGTGCGTATCCTGCGCCGCGATATCGACCGTCTCGGCTTTTCGCGCGACTTTACGATCTACGACACGGATGACTCCAAGCGCGTCATCAAGGACATTTTGAAAGAGCTGAACATCGACGAGAAGAAGCTCACGCCGCGCGAGGTGCTTTCAGCCATCTCGAACGCAAAGGACGCGATGGAGTCGCATCAGGACTACTCCCGCCGCTGGAAGGACAGCGGCGACTGGCGCAAAGAGGCAATCGCCAAGATCTATACGCGCTACGTGCACCGTCTGGCCGAGGCGAACGCGCTCGACTTTGACGACATCATCCTCCATGCGGTCACGCTGCTGCAGCAGGAGGGCGAGGTGCGCGACTACTACCGCCGCAAGTTCCGCTATGTGCTCATCGACGAGTATCAGGACACGAACCGGCTGCAATACCTTTTGATGAAGCAGCTCGTGGGGGAGAAGGGAAACATCTGCGTCGTCGGCGACGATGACCAGAGCATCTACAAGTTCCGCGGTGCGGATATCACAAACATCCTGAATTTTGAAAAGGAGTACAAGGGCTGCCGCACGATCCGCTTGGAGCAGAACTACCGCTCGACGCAGAACATCCTCGACGCGGCGAATGCGGTCATTAAGAATAACACGGGCCGCAAGGGCAAGACCCTCTGGACCAATGCAGGTGCGGGCGATAGGGTGCTCATCAAGACCGTCTTCAACGAGCAGGACGAGGCGAACTTTGTCGTCAGCAGCATTATGATGGACTACAACCGCGGGCGGAACTGGAAGGAAAACGCCATTTTGTACCGCATGAACGCACAGTCGAACGCGCTCGAATACGCGTTCAAGCGCAACGGCGTGCCGTATCAGGTCGTCGGCGGGACAAAGTTCTTCGAACGCGCGGAGGTCAAGGACATGCTCGCGTACCTCGCGGTCATCAACAACCCGAGCGATGACTTGAGGCTTCGCCGCATTATCAACAATCCGCCGCGCGGCATCGGCAATACGACGATCGAGCGCGTGCAGGATCTCGCGAGCGAGCAGGGCGTGCCGATGATGGCCGTTTTGCAGCACGCAGGGGAGTACGCCGTGCTCAAGAGCGCGGCGGGCAAGCTCGAGCGCTTCGCCCAGCTCATCGCCGCGCTGCGCGAGATGGCGGACACGATGGAGCTCGCGGAGTTCTATGACGCGGTCTGCGAGCAGACGAGCTATGTACGCACGCTGCAGGAAAAGGGCGACGTGGAGAGCCGTGGGCGGCTTGAAAACGTGCAGGAGCTCAAGTCGAACATCGTTTCGTTCCTTGAAAACGATCCGGAGGATGCGACGCTCTCGGGCTTTTTGAACGAGATCGCACTCTACACCGACCTCGACAGCGCGACGAGCGACAACTGCGTGACGATGATGACGATGCACAGCGCAAAGGGTCTTGAGTTCCCGTGTGTGTATGTCGTCGGCGTGGAGGAGGGCATCTTCCCCGGCGAGCGCGTGCGCTACAACGATGAAGAGGTCGAAGAGGAGCGCAGACTGTGCTATGTCGCGATGACGCGTGCAAAGGAGCGCCTGACGATGACCTGCACGCGCCAGCGCATGCTGTTTGGCCGCACGAGCGTCAGTGAACCCTCGCGTTTTTTGGAGGAGGTCCCGTCGGAGAATGCCGACTGGGTCGGCCGTCAGGCGCAGGGCGCGTCCGGCTTTGGCGACACGAGCTTTGACGAGGGAAGCTCGTATTCTACGCGCGGCTACGGTAGCTACGGTCAGGGCGCGGCGCGCTACGACAGCGTCATGCAGCGCAGACCAAAATCGCAGGCGTCGCAAAAACTCGCGGCGCAGAAGCCCGCCGCCTCCGCGCCGCTGCTTCAGCTTTCCTCCGGCGACCAGATCCACCACAAGACGTTCGGTGACGGACTGGTCATCTCCGTCACCCCTATGGGCGGCGATGCGCTGCTTGAGGTGGCGTTTGATACCGTTGGCACCAAAAAGTTAATGCTAAAAACGGCGGGGGTACATATTACTAAGTTGTGATTGCCCCACACCGTGTGGGGATGCGGATAAGGGGGCCATTCTCTCACGTGAGAGAATGGCCCCCTTTGACCCCCAAGAGAACGCAAGGGGCCTTGCCCCTTGACCCCGCAC